>ENA-OBIT01000327-OBIT01000327.1-metagenomes-genome-assembly--contig:-NODE-327-length-20977-cov-5.21714_pt1 | contig 20977 bp, 24 predicted proteins | sample MGYA00153386_OBIT01 | MGnify analysis MGYA00153386
GGCCGTCCTCCACAACCGCAAGGGCGAGCGCGGAGAGCGCCTGCCCGTCGTCGGGCTGGCTCTTGAGCCGCTCTTGCGCTGCGCGCTCCAGCTCGGCGTACTTGTTGGCGTCGAGCCAGCGTTGCCATTGGGCGTCCTTGAGGGTCTGGGCTTGACACAGTGAAGTGGACAGCAAGATCAAAGTGGCGGCGGTACTCAAAGGACGTTGAAGCACGTGCAATCTCCAGGCAAATCTGTGGGGAATCGGCCCGAGGGGCTGGGCTGGGCTGGGCTGGCAGGGGAACACCGCCCCTGAAAGGGATGGGCGGGATTCATACATTGGGCATCACCTCATGGACGTGCGCCAAACAGCGCGCGACGCCACGAGCAGCATCGAAGTGCCAACCCAGGCGCGTCTGCACCTGGGGCCACTCGAGGGCTGGCGGGTACGGCATTTTTTCGACACGCGACGCGCGTGGGCACTGTGCGGAAGGTTCAGGCGCCATTTGGGCGCCGGCGCCGCATTGCCCAAGCCACGCCGGGCACCAGGACCACGATCGCCAAACTACCCCAGCCGAGCCAGCGGAGCATGCCGGGCATGGCAAGTTTGAAGGCGAGAAAATCGACCCGGCGCGCTTCCCAGAACACCCACTCGCCAGCCAGGTGTGTGGCCAGCAGCGGTTTGCCGGTCTCTAGGATCACGATGCCGTTGCCTGTGGCCGGGTTCAGGCGCGCCGCGGTGTTGATCGCCGGCTCGTTGTTGCCGTCGTGGCCGACGACGAAGCCGCCGGCGCGGTTGTCGGCATACAGCAATGTGCCCAGGCCCCAGATCGCCTGCCCGTACATCGAGCCAGTCGGCTGCCACATCTGTGCCACGGTGGCCGCGGCCAGCACGCCGCGCCCAACGGGCTCGCCGTTCTTTCCGCGTAATTGGGCTTGCAGAAAGCGCGTGAGGTCCGACACCGAGGTGTACAGCGATGCCGCCGCCACCGCCGAGAAGCGAAAGTGCGTTGCGGGCTGAACGTCCTTGCCGTAGAACGTCGCCAATGTCGTGCCTTGCGCCGGCGACCAGTTGTAGGTCGAGTGCACCATGCCCAGCGGCCGGAAGACGACGCGCTGCATGTAGGCCTCGAAGGGCTCGCCGCTCACGTCTTCAATCAGCAGCTGGAGTACCGCAAAGCCCCCGCCCGAGTAGCGCCATTCGGTTCCGGGTTCGATCCCGACCTCCACCTTGCCCTTTCTCCCCGGCGAGACATCGGCGGTTTGCGTGAGGGACGCTTCGATCGACTGCACCGGCGTGCCGGGTGCAAAGCCGGCATAGCCCAGGCCGTCGGTCAGCCCGGCGGTGTGGCTCAGCAACCGCCGGGCGGTGACCTTGTTGTTGTCGAACGCGCTGGGGGGCAAGGTCCATCGCTTCAGGTAGCGGCTGACCGGCGCATCGAGGTCGAGCTGGCCTTGTTCAACGAGTGCCATCACACCCCAGGCTGTGATCCACTTGCTGAGAGACGCGGTCTGGAAGACGGTGTCGGCATTCACTGGCGTTCCGACTGAGGTCGCATGCACGCCTTTGACCCTGCCGTCGCTGAGCAAGGCCATCACTGCGTTGCCCGCGTTGTCGCTGTCAATGGTTCGGGTGGCGGCGCTCATGAACGCAGCACTGTCGCCGCGAGGCGCAATCGGCTGTTTCCACCAGCCCTCCGAAGTGCCGAAGAACACCACCGCCACCCACGCGATGAGCACGCCGAGAGTGGACAGGCCAACGCGCAACACAGTCTTTACCGAATTCACAAGAAACTCACATCAAGTTTGTTAAGGCTCGCACGATGCCACCCGGTGCGCGCGTGCGCGGGCAGCTAACGGCCCAACGGCTCCCCGCGGGCGTTCAATGCCTCCGCCCGCAGCGTTACGTTCACTACCATCGGCTGATGTCACCTCGTTCAAACGCCTTTGTCTGGGGCCTCGCGCTTCTGCTGTTCAGCCTGACCTGGCTGGTCGTGCCCGGCGACGGCGCGGTGCCCGGCGTCAGCGTGAAAGGCGGGCAGATGCGCCAAGCTTCTGGCGAATGGACGACCTTCGACAGTGCCGTGCTCAACACCTGGCCCGGCCCCTATGAGTTACGCTGGCAGCTGAAACTGTTGCAAGACGAACAGGCCCTTGGGCTGCGCGTGGCGCTCCGCGGTGCCGCAGAGTTGTTTTGCAATGGGCAGTTGGTGCTGCGCAGTGGACGGCCCGGACGCACAGCCGCAGAGGAAGTGCCGGGCGATGTCGATCGTTGGCTGGCGCTTCCACCGTTGGCCGCCGGCACGCACGAGTTGCGGCTGCTGGGCTCAAGCCATCACCTCCGCGTCGGCCAGTTCGCCAATTCGCATGCTGGGGTGCTGCCGATGCGGCTTGAAGCCGTGCCGCGCCAGCGCTTTGCGCGCTGGTTGGTCGTCGGGCTGGCGTGCGGCGGCTTGGCGCTGGCCTGGTTCTACTTCCTGCATCTGGGCCAGGCGTCCACCGACCGCAGCTGGCCGGGGCAACAGGAGCATCGCTGGAGCCTGATTGCGCTGGGCGCCGTGGGCCTGCTGCTGCCGCTGGCAGAGAGTGCGCGCGATCTCTGGAGCTACCCCTACCACTGGCATGCTGTGCGCTTGCAAATCATTCTCGCCAGCACGCTGCTCGCTGCCTGGCTGCTGCCCTTGTCCCTGGCCTTGCGATGGGGCTGGCCCCAACGTCCGGGCGTCTGGCTATGCGCTTGGGGACTTGCACTGCTCCTGGTGGTGGTCGTCGCCGTACCGACCGTCGGCTACGACGTGGCATCCTGGTTGCTCCACCTGGCAGGTCTATGCGCCGCACTGGCACTGACGTGGCGCGCGCGCCATCAGACGAACGCGCCAGTGCCTGCGCTTCTGACGCTGCTGTCCATTGCCTTCGCATGGCTGTGGCTGGACCCCGGGGCGTTCCTGGACGGCCTGTACACCGTGACGCTCGCCATGGTGATGATCTTGCTGATGCTGGACCACGCCCACGAGCAGCAGGTGCAAGCGCTGGCCGTGGCCGGGCAGCGACAAGCGCTGCAAGCCCAGTTGCTGCGCACCAGCATGCAGCCGCACGGATTGATGAACACGCTGGCAGTGTTGCAGGAGCTCATCGAGCAACGGCCAGCCAATGCCAGTCGGCTGGTAGAACGTCTGGCTGACCAGCTCACGCTGCTGCGCGCGCTGTCGCAAAAGGCCCTGGTGTCACTGCGCGAAGAGCTGGAGCTCGTGCGCACGCAGCTGGACCTCATCGAGATGGCACGTGAGATGCCGTTGCCGTTGCGCGTCGATGGCCCCACCGACGACGTGCGGCTGCCCCCGGGCGTGCTGCACACGCTGGTGGAGAACGCCATCACGCACGGCGGTGTGCGCGCCGACGCTCCGGCGTTCGCGCTGCAGGTCACGGTCGGCGCCGGCAAACGTTGGCACATCGAGTTGCGCTCACCGCGTGGCGCCGGGCGCGGGGGCGGTGGCGAAGGCGGAGGCGGCCAGGGCCAGCGCTTCGTGCGCGAGAGCCTGGCCGGCGCATTCGGCGCAGATTGGTCATTCGAGAGCGGGCCACTGAACGAGGCGGTCTGGCTTGACCGCTTCAGCATCCCGCAACCATGAAGCTGCTGATCGTCGAAGACGAGCCGCTGCTGCGCCAGCGCCTGTTGCGTCTGTGCCGCGAGATCGTAGGCCCCGCCTTCGCAGCCACAGCCGTGGGCAGCCTGACGGAAGCGCGGGAACAATTGCGCGACTGCAGCTTCGATGGCCTGCTGCTGGATTTGAACGTCGGCGGTCACGATGGCTTCGGGCTGCTGCACGAAGCCGCGGCGGCAGCGATGCATGTCGTCGTCGTGTCTGGCCACGGTGAACGGGCGCTAGAGGCGTTTGAACTCGGCGTGCTGGACTTCGTGCCCAAGCCCTTCGGCCGAGAGCGGCTGGAGCTCGCCCTGCAGCGACTGCAGGGAGCACCCGTGCCCGGTGCCCGTTCGCTTCGGCGCGTGGCCGTTTGGCGGGCACGGGGAGTCGCCCTGGTGGACATCGACAAGGTGAAGTGCATCGCCGCCGTACCCGAAGGCAGCGAGCTGCACCTCGGGGGCGGGCGCACGGAACTGCACGCCAAGCCGCTGGAACGTTTGCTGTTGCTGCTGCCGCCGAACTTTGTCCGATGCCACCGCACATGGATCGTGAATCTGGCGGTCGTGAAGACGCTGCACAGCGCGCGCGGCAGTCGCAGCTGGGTTGAACTGGAGGACGGGCACGCGCTGCCGGTCGGTCGCAGCAGGCTGCAAGCATTACGTGAGCGGTTTTCTCAAGAGTGAGGCGCCGTGGGCCGCTTCGAAAAACGGGCCCTCGCCAACGACCGGTCTGCACGACCGTGTGTGGCAGCTCAGGGTCGGCAGCGTGAGTTCGCGGCTTTCAGATGCAGTCGTTCAGCCGCGCTCGTGTTCCGGACGGCGGTCGCCACCTGCGAACGACCGCTGTCGCAGGGCGCCGACTTCTCGACGTGATCGGCGAACGACTGTTTACTGAGTGGACCGGCCGCTCGACTTAAAAAGTGCCAACGGCGCCTTTGGGTCGGATCCGGGTGTTCGATCTTCGCGCTTGAATGGCCGCTTCGCCACATGGAGCTGGCGTTCAACTGGAAGCGTCGTTCAGTTCCACAGCAGCCGATGTCTGCCCCCCCCAGCGGGCCATGGTGGTGGCGGACCTCGGTCAGAATCGCTGGCGCCTTTCGTCCGGAACACGCAGTGACGACGTTTTGCGACGCGGCTGGTCGGTCAGTCTTCATCCGGAACAGGGTCTGCGACAGCCGGAATCGTTGGTGCTGGTCACTGACACCGATGCCAATCTCGAGCTCGCGCTCGACCGCACCGGCCTTCATCTGGAAGAACAGGGCCTCGCGCACCTTCTGGACGAACTTCGACATCTGCGCGACGTCGAGCGCCTTGGCCTTACGGTTTCGGGCCAGGAGGGCGTCGGCGATCTCGCGGTAGGTCATCCAGTCGCCCCGGTGCCGCAGGACGGCCAGCGTGCCGCTGCGCAGGTTGCCCCACTTGAGCGGGCCGATCTGGACCCTCGTCTTCACGGCTTCTGGGTCGAAGTCGATGCCCAGCAGCGGCATCAACCCGATAATGCGGCTCATGTGGAGTGTGACGTCGCCGACGGGGATCAGGACGTCCTCGCCGGCACTGGCCTTGCTCAGCTCACCCTTGAGCCGGCCGTACAGGCGCACGAGCGCTTGGGCCGTCTGCACCGTGGGGATGGGCAGAAGTGCCTTGGACCTGAGTGTCTTGCCACCCATGTGCTGCAGGCCGCCTTGTTTGTCGTTGAGATCGCCCACCGTGGCCGCCCTGGAGATGTAGGTCTCCTGGAATTGAACCTGGGTCCGGCGGCCCCGTCCAGGCGCCTTCAGGGGGCGTTTGTTGGATTCTCTAACAAGGCGTTGTTGGCTTCTCTAACGACCGAAATCTTGTTGGGTTCTCCAGGAATATGTTGAGCGCAACACTAGCCGAGTCTCCCAATACCTATGAAGCTTGAACTGGCTAATGCATCAACAATAGCTACAACGAACAAGGAACAAGGTGTGTTGAGGCTAGACGTTGTGGCTAATGCCCGCACCGCGGTTCGAGTCAGCGCCCACCGCCACGCCCAGTCGACGAAGGGGCATGTCCTTCACGCGCCATCTCGATCAACCGTTCCCTCAAAGGCGCCCTTCAAGGGTCTACTGCGGCGGCCAGGACCCTTGGAAGCGTCCGCGTCACGGTACAAACGACCCGTTGGCCCTCGCGCAACGCCGCCAAATCGATGCCTCGGGTTTTGCGTGTAAGCGCATACAGGTGTCCATCAGCGTCGAGAACCTGTACCTGATGGAACTCTGGAATGACGGCCACGATGACCGCTTCGACACGATACGTGTCGCCAGTGTCTTCAGTGCCCGTGTGCTCACGACTTGGGTTCACAGCGAACGCCTCAAGACCACCGGTCGCGCCAACTCTCTCAGCGCACTTTCCCGAGCCGTTATCCGGCAGCGTGGACCGCCTCACAACGTTCTCTCCCGATGGTAGAGGGTGACCAACCTGGCAGCCTGACGGCCGCTGATTAGTTCCTGCTTTTTGAGTTGAACAAGCAGCAGTTCGACCTGGTCCAACTTGATGTCGTCGCCAGCCACCCGCGAAACAGCCTCCGCCCAGTCGTTCAGCCTGGTTCGCTTTGCAGTCACGTTGTGTGCACGAGCAAACCTCTCGACGAATGCTGCCACCCCCGTCTTCGGCAGCATCTCGAGATCTTCGGGCATCACGCAAGGCCCTTCATCGGTCTTGATCGCGGCTTTGGGGCGAGCTTCTGTCATGGGGCCCTTTTCGTTTTTGGTCAGGATTCGGTGCCGAAGATTTTTGCCACCGATTCACGCATGCGCTGCTTGTCCGCAGACGATGGCTCCGTTACGCGAAGCCCGGCGGCGGTCATGCGCACCAGTAGATCGCCATACCAATCCACGCCGATGCGCTCCATGGCCGTTGTGCGCGAAAGCTCGCCGCTGGCATATGCCTGAAGAACACGGAGTTCGTCGTAATCCATACATCCCCTGCGTGTTTCGGTGATCGTGGACGCCCGTTTCGCCTGATCGTGGGCGGTAAATCAGCGTCTTCGAGGATGCGCCGGGAAGGCGCGCAAGCACCTGGGCGGACATCTTGTAATCATGCGGTGGCCGCGCACATCGCCGCCCAAACGCCCTCTGTCACGTCCGTGCTGGTTGCCGGCCTGAGCATCGCCAGGCGTCCAGCGATCACCACCAGGCTGACTGGGTCGCTCGCGGGCGGCCCAATCAGTTCGTAAAGTCTTCCTGACTGTGTCTGGATCTCCCGACTTGGCAGGTTCATCGACGCGATCCCGGTTGTTACTCGGCACGTGTACCCATTCTCCAGAAAGCCCACCAGGATCTCCACGCCGTCAAGTGCCGCAACCCGCCACTGGTACAGAGCCATTCGCGGCTGGGCAGCAATCGCCGGGGCGTCCCTGACATTGGTCAGGACAATGGTAGTGTGCGTCATAGGCAACGGCTCGCTCCGCAGGCAAGCCGTGAGGCATGTGCAGATCCCATGGTGCCCACTTTCATCAAAGCGACCCCTGTCGGGGGCCACGCTGCTCATCGCATTCGCCGGGCACGATGACCTCCGCCCGACCCTCGGCGTCGATGGCAGTGATGCCCCTCAATCCGACGCCGAAACTCTTGAAGCCCTGAGCCACCCACCGTGCCGAGCTATCCAGGCGGTCGTGGTGGTGGCCGTGGACGGCCACCTGGGCGCCCATGCTCTGCACCAAGGTATCGAGCAGTTCGAAGCCGTTTGGGTGGTACCCGGGCGCCTCGTGGGTGATCAGCACATCGGCCCGCAATTCCGCCAAAAGGTCGACGGTCTCCGGATAGATGGTCCCCCAGTGCTTGCGCGGCGGCCCGACACCGCGCCAGCGGTTCTCTCGCAGCGTCGATCTCGCGTGCTCCTTCATCGTCCGGTACGCAGGCGCACCCTGACGTGCCGCCGACGCAGTGGGGTGCCAAACCGTTTCGCGGAAGACGCCGCCGAGACCAGCCAGGCGCTGACCGTTGGGCAACGTGACAACACGCCCGTGCACATTGCGGTCAGCAAGCTCGCTGCCCCACACGCGAAACCAATCATCATCGCTGTCGGCATCGTGGTTGCCGTGAATAAAGTGGATTGGCACCCCGAGTTCGACAAGCGGCGCCAACGCCAGGTGCAGCGGCTCCTGCGGCTGCAGATCTCCGAGCAGAATCACAACGCTGGCTTTCGTCCTGCCTGCGGCCTCGATGATGTGGCGGAATTGACTGTGAGGGTCGCCGCAGTACAGGATGGGTCCGATGCGGGTCATGACGGGTCAACGCGCCGCAAACTTTTCAGTCGGCAACTCGATCATCAAGTGCACGTCGAAGTGCGTGTTCTCGAAGTGCATTTCCTCGGCATCGCGGATGGAGTTGAGACTCATGGGATAACCGCTCGGGTTACAGACGACCCGACATCCGCGCTCGACGTAATCGGACGAGTCGTGGTGGTGGCCATGAATCCAGACCTGCGCCTGTTCGAGTAGGTCAGGCAGATCGGTGACAAACGCACCAGTGAGCGGGTCGCCTTGAAACCGGGGATGAACGGACCGCTCGGACGGCGCGTGGTGCGTCACGACGAAGGTGTCACCGTCAAACGGTTTGACCAACTCACCGCGAAGCCATGCGCAATCCGCCTCGTGGCAGGCCAGTGCGGCCTGCACATCGAACGGTCCGGTTGTGAGCCTGATCAGACGATGGTCGTTCAGGCCTCGCTCAGCAACGTCCATCTGCGCCTCGTGGCTCTTGCCGCATCCTGTGTAAAGGTAGCCCGTCCACAACGTGCAGCCCACAAACCTCACATTTGGCAATGTGGGGGCTCGGCTTGATGCCCAGGCCGGAAATCGCACGGCCAGATCGCTCGAGGTGACGACGTCTTGATCGAGCAGAACGACGTTGGTGCCGGCACATGCAGCCCGGAGTGTTTTCCGGTCTTGGTCGTAGACGCGGCCATAGCTCTCGTGATTCCCGATGACGTAGAGAATCGGAACCGGCCAGTCGCCGAAGGCGTCCAGAATTCCGAGACCGTTGGTGACGTCACCGGCGAGCACGAGGAGGTCGGCGTCAGGAAGCGGCTTGATCACCCGTTCATTGGGAAAACGCCGCTGAAGGAACTCGAGATGAAGGTCGCTGGCCACCTGAACACGCAGTCGTGGCTGGGGGTTGGCGATGGACTTTGTGGTTTGCACGGGACCGCGTGTCATTCGTCGTTCCTGTGTGTGGGCGGATGTCCCGAGAATCGGCTTGGGCTGTGGGTCAACTATTCGCTCCAGATGGTCATGAACGCCGGCGGTTGAGTAAGCACAGCAAGTAGACCTTCAGTCGGTCCGGGCATGCGCTGAACACGCGATTCGCGACCAGCCAGACTCATTGCGGAAGGTGCCTGGCGCTCCGCACAGCTCACAACGGGTTTCACATCGGCCGGCCGCGGCATCGACGATGGCTGTGGCACGTTCGCGCACGCTTCCTTGCTTCGAGGAAGATCGCAGTCGGGTGCTGATTGGCGTCGAGTCCACGAACTCGATGGGCCCGCCGACTTCTCATCGATGTCGAGATACAGGAGAAGCCCAGCGAGCTTGGACTTTATCTGCGCCACGCGGATCTTGACGCCGGTCTCCACTGCAAGGGCCATGATGGCCTGAAGGGCGCGAGCAATTTCCTTGTCCCAGCCCGCAGGCACGAAGCTGCCGATTCGTGGCCACATCTCGGGATGGGCTTCAAGAATGGCGCGCGTAAGCGGCGCTTCGTCGACGTCAACGTCGGCTCGCCTGCGGTTGGTGCCCACCTCCTTTTCAGTCATAGATGTCCTCCGGCAATAGCCATTCTTTGATCGTGAAAGCCGAGAGGCCAGCGTCTCGAGCGTGCCGGACTCAGGCAACCGCAGCCTGCCCTGGGTGTTCGCTGGCGAATACCTCTGCGGTTCTCAAGACTGCCGCCGCGTTGCCGGCCTGCAGGGCCTGGGGGAGCGTCTGCCCTGCAAGAGCGCCGTGCTTGCGCTCCCAGAAGATGAACTGCGACACTGGGTCCACACCTCGCAGGAGCAGGCACACCACCTTGACGTCTTCGACCGACACGTCCATGGGGCTGGCCGGATACCAGCGCTTGTTGCCAATCTTCAGGCTGAACAGTTCGCCTCGGCCGCACGCCTGCTCCAGCGCCCGCCGGGTGCGAGACCACGACAGGCCGAAGGCCACGCTGCCGACCAGCAGGCCGTCCTGAATCCAACTAGCCTTGACGCATTCGGAGCCCTGATCCAGCTCCCTGGGTTCATCGCCGGCACCGGGAGCCACACCCAGTCGAACCTGCAGATCAGCGAGGGCCTGCGCCGCGCGCCTGTTGCCTTCATCCGTTGTTTCTTGGGGTAATGTGCGAGGCGCGTTCGATGCGAGACTGACTTCAGCCATGGAGACCTCCAGAAGTAAAGACAAGGTACGCGACGGCGCCCGCCAAGACTAGATGCGCTCGGTCCGTGTCGCCAGTGCCCGTCCGCTCTCGACATGGGTTCGCCGCCGACGCTCGCTGACCAACGGTTCACGGCCACCGCCATAGCCGCTCACCGGTAGTGGTCGGCAGGCAGCAGCCAGCGCGCGATCGGCTCGAAGCCAGTGGCAATGAGATCCACGGTATACGGGTCAGGAAAGTGCCTCAGGGTCGCGGTCAGCTCTCGTCGAGTGGTTTCGTATCCCACGGCTGGCCACTGGACAGCGATGAAAAGTTCGTATGCGCTACCGATGCCTGTGGCCCAACCTGTAGGCAGTCCATTCTTGCCCGCAGCCAGCCAATCCCGCAAAGCGAGCGCAGTGGGGTACCCGGCGTCTATCTCACGTGCCCGCGTGCGGAGGTCCGTGGGTATGGCGTCGTCAGCTTGAATGCTCGCGAGCATTTCCTTGCCCCAGCCAATCGCACGGGTGCGCTCATGCGGCACCGTCACAGCCTTGCCCCCAGCTGCTGCATGCATCGACTCTCGTATACCGGATCAGGGTCTGATTCACTGGACAAACTGCCAGCCGGAACCCTGGGGTGCGGTTGATGCCCGACTCCTTTTCAGTCATAGATGTCCTCCGGCAACAGCCAATCCCTGATCGTGAAAGCTGAGAGGCTACGGGTCCAGCGCCTTGTTGATTCCGGCTCTGGATAGTGGCGGAGCGCGAAGGTAAGGCTGCGCCTCAATTGCTCGCCACAGAACTCGGAAATCCTGATCGTGCGGAACAACGCCCCGGCCGCCTCGATGGCAGCGGCAGCTTCGGCCGTAATGCAGGCGACATCTGCCTCGATCCACCCCAGCACGATGTCGGGTGATGGGTAAATGCGGAGAAGCTCGGCAGCCCTTCCTCGCTCCTTGTCGGCGATCGACGCGTCATCGCAGATTTCTTGGAGCACTTCATGCCCCCATCGCAATGCGCGGGTGCGCTCATGAGGCATGGTCATTGTGTCTTGCTCCAAAGCACACTATTGCGCATGACTGCTGAGCCAGCCTCTGGCGGCGGGCTGCCTGCTCCGGAGATCCCGACCAAGGTACGTGTCGTGCGCCCTCATGGTTCACCCGACCCGCAATTCAACTTGAACTTGCCTCCGGTTGACCAATGCATACCCTTCTCTTCGACTCGGAGCATGTGACCTTGGCGCATCACGAAAACTGCTCCCGAAACACAATGAAAGCTGGCCGATCGGTCCTTCGGCACTGCAGTCATGGGCCACTGCTTGACCTTTCGAATCTCTTCGGTTTGTAACTGTCCCCCGCCGCTAAAAGGCGGGTGGACGAGCCACATCGACTCAATGTTTGCGTCCATGATCTCGAGATGACGCAGCCCACGGTTGTCCGGAGCGACCAGCAATAGCGAGTCGGGGCGGTCTGGGCCGACGCTGCTTGGTGAGAGTCGCACGAGCAGAAGGCTCGGCCAGCTCCAGAATGTTGTGAGCACGACAGAGTCGTCAGCCTGCGGCTCAAGCATCGCGTCGTGAGGCAAGCCAGCCGCGGTCGCGCTGGCCTTTGTGCAATCTGACCGGTGTTTAAGATCTGCTTCCATGTGCTGAAAACTCATACCAATCTGAAGGTGTCGATGGCGTGAAATGTGGAAGATCGTCCGTGGTGTGATTGGCATCATAAGGCAACCATCCGAAGATGCCAACCGCATCTCCACGCCATGCCCATGCCCCCGCCTTGGTTTCCCTTGGAGCCGCTATCAGGGCGGCTCGGGTCCAGCGGGGCGTCTCGCAGGAAGAGCTCGCCCACAGAGCGGCAGTCGATCGCTCCTACTTGAGCAGCATCGAGCGTGGCGCCCAAAACCCAGGCATCGTCTCGATCCTCAGAGTGACAGCGGCGCTAGAGATGACCGCAACCGAACTCTTTGCCGAAGCTGCGCTTTGAACTGCCCCAAGCACTGGTGCAAGTGGTAAGCGATGCTCCACCGCAGAGGGCCACAGAAGGTCGACGTCGCTGCATAGTCGAAGGAAACAAATGTTTGGCAGCATCGACAAGAGCAAGGGACACCTGCGTTCCACAGCACTCGAGCCCAAAGCGCATCGCTGTGGTGGCTTCCCCAGGGGCGGCCCAGGAGGACCGGGCCGGCAATTATCCGAGGGCCGACTAATTATCCGCGCATCGGATAATTCAGGAAATAGAGCCTGCTGGCACTCCCCTACGGCGCCTGTGGCCTGTCGCCAGGGCACCAACTCACTTGGACACCATGACCGAGCCCACGCGGCCGGCGGTTTCCCGGCTTACCATGGCAGTCAAGAGGAGCCACCATGTCGTCTTTGCACGCTGACCATCTGCCGATCACAGTCGAAGAGCGAGCTCTTCGCCTGCGAGCCGTCGCTCAGGCGCGCGCCAGCGTTCGGCTTGAAGGTACTGTTCTTCCGGTGGAGATCGAAGAGCTCAATGCCCGGTACATCGACGGAGAGTGGTCGACTTCGGAGTAGGTCGAAAAGGTCATCTAAGCCGCCGATGCGATGGCCCACAAGTCCGCCAACAGTAAGCGTCTGTCCGCCGCGACTTGAACCCCGCTGACCTCGCGCGGGATCAGTTCGTCTGGTATGGCGGGGGGCAGTGAAGTGCCTTGATCAATGCTGCGCCGGGACAGGCAACCGCGATCGAAATCCCCAATACCGGCGCCTGCCGTCGGTGGCCACGGTTCGAAAGCATCGCGACCGAAGGGTGCTTCATGGTCGAAAGAGAGCCTGTCCAAGACTGGATGGCAGGGCAATGCGCCGCGCCAGCCTGCGGTGGCAACGGCTACGAAGTGTCGTGATCGAAGGGTGCTTCGCGAACGCGCGCGTTTGCCGGCCCTTGAAGCGACGATGGCGGGTCAGCCGCATGGGGCGCCACGCCGTCCGTCGGCAACCAGGCTCAGCTTGGGAGTAGCGCTGTTGGTAGCCCGTCGTCAGGCCACGGTTCCGCTTTCAGCGGCTTCAAGGCCATCTCTGAAAACGGCAGACCCGCTCGGACGTCGCCCATTGTCCTCCTCTCTCGGGGAGACCTTGGGTCCATCGATCGGTCCGCTACAGGATCGTCCCCAAGGGCGAGACGGCCCAGGGATGTTGACTTGGACTTGGCGGTGGTCATGCCACTCAGTCTACGCGCTCAGATCTGAGAATCCTCGGTGCTGCGACTGCACACTGCGCTCTCGGAGAAGTTGACCATGCCTACGACCCGAGATTCCATCGGTATACGCGCTCCGGCGCCACCGGTATCACCCTCTGGAGGGCACCTTGGCAACGATGGGCGTGGTAGAAATCCGAGATGGCGACCGTCCACTGCATCATTGAGTCTGACCCAGACAACGGGTTTGCTGGCTGGGTGATCGGGTTTAGGCACTTCGCGGTAACCGGTTCAACGCCCGAAGCGGTCGAGGCCGCGCTGCGTAGTCGCGTCATGAGCATGCATGAGGCAGGCACGCTGGCTCTCGAGTCCGACTTTGCGCGTATCGTCAGCATTGAGCTGCCGCAAAGCCAGCCGGACGGGAGCGCGCACTGAACCGCTCACCGGACCGCGCCGACTGACTGCTGAGTAGTGCCAGCCACGGCAGAGCATGACGGTCAAAACATCCTCAGAACCGGATGCTGATAATGTTCGGGAAGGGGATCCTGGAGATCCCGAATACTGGGATGCCTAGCGCGGTCGGCAGATGCACCGATGTTCGGGACGCAGGGTGCGACCACTTCAGGAATTCGCCGTTTGCTCAGAAGCGCCTGCTTCATATTGGACTTGTACGACAAAACTGGGCTGCCTCAGAGCAGCCCTTCGGCTGCGCCAGCCAGTAGTACCAGCCGCCCGGCAGACTACGCTTTCCGGTGACCGCGGCCCTTCGCACAGCAGTCATCGAGTCTTCACAGTCAGATCCGACTCTGCCCGCCGCCAATCGCTCGCCCAGGATTGCGTCGGCCAAGTATGGGGAGTCCCTTAGGGCGCCCATGCTGAACACAAACGGCACAAACCGGCCTCTACGAATCATTCCCAAGGCTTTTTGAGGGAAAATCAAAGCGTCGCAACACGCGAGGCACTGGTGCAAACGCTGCAGCGCTAACAGCTGTTGACGAAGGAAGTCTCTTGATGGGTTGAACCATGAGTACATGGCTCAACCGGGGCGCCTCCGGCGGCCTGGCAGGGGCCTGAAAACATTGAAGATTTAGTCAAGGCCAATGCAACGGGTTTCCCTACAAGCAGAAGCCTGGGCCCAAGGACGAGGAATGAGCATAGCGAAATCGCCCTGGAACCCCATGACCGGAAAGCCCTTCAACATCGCCAGCTACGCGTTGCTGACCCACATGCTGGCGCAGCAGTGCGACCTGGACGTCGGCGACTTCATCTGGACGGGCGGCGACTGCCACATCTACGACAACCACCACGACCAGGTGGCGCTGCAGCTCACGCGCGATGCACGGCCGTGGCCGACGCTGGTGCTCAAACGCCGGCCGGCGTCGATCTTCGAGTACGAGTACGAGGACTTCGAGGTGCAGGGCTACGACCCGCACCCGGCCATCGCGGCGCCGGTGGCGGTTTGAACATTTCTAGGCGACAGCTTTTCGCCCTGGTGGCGCTGACGCTGATGTGGGGCGTGAACTGGCCGATGATGAAGTTTTCGCTGCGCGAACTCAGCCCGCTGTACTTTCGCGCCTTCACGATGACCAGCGGCGCGCTGCTGCTCTATGCCCTGTACAGGGCACGCGGCAGCGCCATGCACCTGCCGCGTGCCACGTGGTTGCCGGTGGTGGCGCTGGCGCTGCCCAACATCCTGGGCTGGCACCTGTTCTCCATCCTTGGTGTGCAGGAACTGGCCTCGGGCCGGGCCGCCATCCTGGGCTTCACCATGCCGATCTGGACGGTGCTGCTGGCCATCCTGTTCTTCGGCGACCGGCTCACGAGGCGTGTCGTCATCAGCGTGGCCTGCGGCAGCGTGGCGGTGGCCTTGCTGGTGGCGCACGAAATCAACTCGCTCGCCGGTCGGCCCCTGGGCATCTTGTGGATGCAGATCGCCGCCGTGTCGTGGGCGCTGGGCACCGTGCTGATGCGGCGCACCGCGCTCACGCTGCCCACCGAGGCCATCACGGTGTGGATGATGCTGCTGTCCAGCCTGGGCTTCTGGGTCTTGGCCGCGCTGTTCGAACCCTGGCCCACATGGCAATTCAGCGGCGCGATGTGGGCGTCCCTGGTCTGGGGCGCCGTCATCAACTACGGCGTGGCCCAGGTGATCTGGTTCGGCATGGCGCGCTCGCTGGCGCCGCAGGCCAGCACCTTCGCCATCATGGCCGTGCCGCTGGTGGGCACGCTGTCGGCCGCATTCATCGTCGGTGAACAACCGCGCGCGCTGGACTTCGTGTCCGCAGGTTTCATCATGGTGGCCATCGCCAGCGCGCTGCTGCCGCGCCGCGCTGCGGCGATGCCGCCCGAATCAGCACGCACATGAGCACCCGCCTCGTCCTCATCGCCGCCGTGGCCCGCAATGGCGCCATCGGCCGCGACAACGAACTGCTGTTCCGCGAAGGCGCCGACCAGCGCCACTTTCGCGATACCACGATGGGCTGCCCAGTCATCATGGGCCGAAAGACGTGGGACTCGCTGCCCGCGCGTTTCCGCCCCCTGCCCGGCCGGCGCAACCTGGTACTCAGCCGCGACGCCGCGTTCAAGGCACAAGGCGCCGAGGTGGCGGGCAGCCTCGACGAGGCCCTGGCATTGGTGGACGGCACCGCCGACGCGCCGCGCGTGTTCGTCATCGGCGGCGCGCAGCTTTATGCCCTGGCGCTGCCGCGGGCCGACGAACTGGTGCTGACCGAAGTGGACGCCGACCTGCCTGGCGACGTGTTCTTCCCGCCCTGGGACCGTTCACAGTTCGTCGAGACCTCGCGCCACGGCGCCCTCAGCGCAGCCGGCCTGCCTTACGCGTTCGTGGTTTACAAGCGCCGGGTTTGACCCGGTCGTCAGCCAGCCAGCAGTTCGCGCGCGTCGAGAACGGTCGGCCTGAAGCCCCACTTCGCCGCCTCGGCGACGAGATGGCCCGTGCCGCCCGGCCCGCTGGCCTCGCGTTCGCGGTTGACCAAGGCGATCAATGCCAGGTCACCGGCCCCGGTGGCGATGGCGTTGAACATCATCCACAGGTTGTTGCGCTCCCAGGCGTTGTAGTCAGGCTTGTCGGCCAGCCAGCCGGGCAGTTCTGCCGACGGTTGCAGCACACGGGGCGTGGACCGCGACAGCAAAGCCCGGTAGCGCTCGACCCAGCCCGGCCCGCCGGGCTGCACCGAGGCGGCCTCGAACTCGTCGGGCGGCATCAGCAGATAGATGTCCGTTTTCGCCCCGAGATCGGCGCAGACCTCGTGGAACAGGATGTCGCCGCCGCAGGCAGCGCCGGCCATGCCCAGGAACGATTCTGCGTGACCGTGCAGTTCGCGCTCGACGGCAGCCTTGATCATCGCGCGCGCCCGCACTTCGGCTTGCGCCGTTCGCGGGAAGCGCGCCTTCTCTGGCGGCCGGTCGGCGGCGTCCACCATATGCCCTGTGAACAGCACCACGCGCGACGGCGGCTCGCCAGGTACAGCGACTGAGCGAGTCGTTCCCGACAGACGGGCTTGCGCCTCGTCGTTCAGTCGCAGGCCATCCTGCTGCCAATCGAACGTAGCCGCCTCGAAGGCCAGCAGGCGCAGATCACCGGGCGCACCGCCCTTCAAGGCGGCTTCGACCTCTGCACAAAAGCCGATCGGCACCTGGGCCAGCGAGTCCCGTTCCATGATCGGCTCAGGCCACGCCGAAGTGCTCGGGCTTGACAAACCGGTTCGCGGCTTCGACCCCGATCTGCTCCAGCCGCTGCATGTTGCTTGACTTGTCCATCTTCGCCAGTTCGTCCAGTTTGGCCTTGTCCAGCGCCATGCCCATATGTTTCTTGAACCACGCCGGCTCGAAGTGCACGTTGTAGCGGTGGTAACTCAGGCATGGCGCACCGCCGGGGTGGCACCCTTCGAGCGAGCCCATCTCGCGGTCGAGTTGCCGGGCCGTGGGGCTGCGCGACATCCACTGCATCATCGTCTCGACGAGGTCGGCGCAGTCTTCCAGCAGCGAACTCAGTGCCCGGATGCCGCCCGCGGCCGCCAGCGTCTGCAAGCCGGTCGACACACCCAGCGCCGGGTCGGCGCGACCGGTTCCGACCGAGGTGACCGCGAGTTGGTCCTCGCCCATCTTCCAGCCGAAACCGTAGCCCGTGACGGTGGCTGTCAGCACCAGTTGCAGCGACGGGTTGTTGGCCGTGCTGACGCCGCCATCGATGAATTCGCCACGCACCTCAGGCATTTCTGCCAACGCATCAGCCGCCTTGATGACCACCGACTCAGGCTCGAAGTAGGTCGGCGCTGCGGTGCTGGCGCGCACCACCGACCACAGCGGGTAGTCGCGGTTAGGCACCGTCTTGGAGCCCTCCCGGGCTGAGAAGTAGCGCGCCTTGGGGTGGTTGGTCAGCGGCCAGGGGCTGCCGGTGTCCAACCGTTTGCTCATCACCATCAGCCCGGTCTTGAAGTCGCCGGACCCCAGCGTGCGTTCGCCGTAAACGGCCTTCAACGCGGCCACGACCTTCTTCGCGTCGTAGCGCGGGTTCAACACGCCGAAACTCAACAGCCCCGGCTTGAACACGTCCTGTCCGAGCCGGAAGTAATGCGTGCGCACCTCGTCGACCGACATCCCCAGCGACAACGCTGCGGCGATGATCGACCCGGTCGACGTGCCGCCGATCAAGTCGTAATAGTCACTCAACCGGAACTCCAGCCCGGCCCCGGTCCTGTCCCTCAGGACGTCCTCGATCTTCTTCAGGATGGCCAGCGTCAACACGCCGCGCAGCCCGCCGCCGTCCAGCGCCAGGATGCGCTTCGGGCCCACGGCGGGGTCGAGATGCTGCGCAAAGGTTCGGGCCGCCATGGTGTGCTCCTTCGACTGGATGGGGATCGGTCGTTTACGAATTGTCCCTCTCCCGGTCTCCCGGTCTCCCGGTCTCGCGCTCTCGGCAACGAGAGGTCCGCCGCCCTGGGCGATACCATCGCACCGCACGCGACAGCTAGATACATAGCTAATCCCCATTTCAGACCAGCAACTTATTGATCCACATGGGAATTTCAGAACAATGAAACTCGCCACCTGGAACGTCAACTCCCTGGCCGTGCGACTGCCGCAGGTGCTGGACTGGCTGGCCGCCAACCCTGTGGACTGCATGGTGCTGCAGGAAACCAAGCTCACCGACGACAAGTTTCCGCGCGCCGAGATCGAGGCGGCGGGCTACACAGTCGACTTTCACGGTCAGAAAACCTACAACGGCGTGGCGCTGCTGTGCCGCGGCGGGCCGGCGGCGGACGTGGTGAAGAACATCCCCGGCTTGGACGACGACATGGCCCGCGTGATCACCGGCAGCGTCGCCGGTGCACTCGGGAATATCCGCGTGATCGGTGGCTACTTTCCGAACGGGCAGTCGCCCGACAGCGACAAGTTCGTCTACAAGATGTGCTGGCTGGAGGCCCTGCAGGCCTGGGTGGCCGAAGAAATGGCCCGCCACCCGAATCTGGTGCTGATGGGCGACTTCAACATCGCGCCGGAGGACCGCGATGTGTATGACCCGGTGCTGCTGGCCGGCACGATCCACCTGACGCCACAGGAACGCGCGCACTTCCAGGGGCTGGTCGAGCTCGGCCTGGTCGATGCGTTCAGGTTGTTCGACCAACCCGCCAAGCTGTACTCGTGGTGGGACTACCGCATGCTGGCCTTTCGCAAGAACCAGGGCATGCGCATCGACCACATCCTGGTCAGCCAGGCGCTGAAGGGCCGCGTCACGGCGTGCCACATCGACAAGTTGCCACGGAAGAACGAGCGGCCCAGCGACCACGCGCCGGTTGTCGTGGAATTGGCCTGATGGCCACGCGTCCAAATATCGAAGCAGCCCCAGTTGGGCAGGACAGCGCCAGCATCACAAGGACACGGGCCCCGTCCGCAGCTCAGCGGCGCCCGCGTTTGACAAAAGCGCCAAGAACGGCCAAGCCGCCCACCAACATCAGAGCACTGGCGGGCTCAGGGACCGCGGCATAGTTGAAGGCATAGAAAACGTCCACTGCGCCGTCGTTGAAGAGGCCGCCGCCATCGGCAACGATGCGGATGCGGTCGGCGGACAGACCTGTCGCGGCGACTGTCACCAAATCACCTCCGGGCAGGGCGAAGCTCGCGAAGACGGCGCTTGAGGATGCAGGATCCGGGAACGTGACACTCTGGGTGGTCAAGGCTCCACCGTCGACTCGGAACGAAATCTCGCCCGCGCCCAGGTGCTGACCGAAGCCCTGGAAGGCGATCGCGTAATAGTTTCCGTAGCCGAGACTGGCCGTCGAATCAGCCGAGTTCAAAAAGGGCTGGCTCAGATTGCTGGTCAACGTGAAGGCCAAGGGCGATGTGCCGTTGCCGTTGATGGTGTCGTTGATGAAGCTCAGCGCGTTGGACTTGAAGCTGATGTCGGTCAGCGTTCCAGCGCTCGCCGGCGCCAAGGCTGCGCACAACAGTGAGCCAGCAAACAAGTATCCGAATATCGATCGCATTCAAGCATCTCCCTCATGAAATTCGAAAGCCAACAAGGTACGTTGGACGCGTAGCCGTCCCCACCACTCGTCAATTTATCGTAAGGCAACTCGTCAAACCTGACCACGCCTCGATCGGGGGGGGGCGTGCTTGGACTCGGATTCCGTTTGGGGTGCGGCTTCGGTACACCCCCGGCCGATCCGTCGGTCAGGCCGGGCGTTGCACGGCAGGCACCCGCCTCGCGCTCAGTCGTCCAGGCCGAGTTCCTGGATCTTGCGCGTGATGGTGTTGCGGCCGATGCCCAGCTTCTGCGCCGCCTCGATGCGCCTGCCGCGGGTGAGGTCCAGCGCGGCGTGGATCAGGCAGGCCTCGAACTGGCGGGTCAGCAGCTCCCAGACCTCCGGCTGACCGCTGTCCAGGCGCTGGCGTGCGTCGCGTTCCAGGTCGGTCAGCCACGCCGAGGGCGCAGGGTGGGCTTGCGATGCTGCGCTCCCGGGCGCCGTGAAGCTTGCGGCGGCGGCGGCCGGCGTGGCAATCTGCATCGCCGCAGGGTCCACGGGCGCTGCCTTGGACCCCGAAAGGCCCAGCAGTTCAGGCGGCAGGTCTTTCGGTTCGATGACCTGGGCCGGCGCCATCACGGTCAGCCAGTGGCACAGGTTCTCGAGTTGGCGCACGTTGCCCGGGAACTCGAATTCGGCGACTTGTGCCAGCGCGCTGTCGGTGATGCGCTTGGCCTCCACACCCAGTTCCTTGGCGCTCTTTTGCAGGAAGAAGCGCGTCAGCATGGGGATGTCTTCGCGCCGCTCGCGCAGCGAAGGCAGGCGCAACCGGATGACGTTGAGCCGGTGGTACAGGTCTTCACGAAAGAAGCCCAGGCGCACGCGCTCTTCCAGGTTCTGGTGCGTGGCCGCGATGACGCGCACATTGGCCTTCAGCGGCTGGTGCCCGCCGACACGGTAGAACTGCCCGTCAGACAACACGCGCAGCAGCCGGGTCTGCAGGTCGAAGGGCATGTCGCCGATCTCGTCCAGGAACAGCGTGCCGCCGTCGGCTTGTTCAAAGCGGCCGCGGCGCATGGTCTGCGCGCCGGTGAAGGCGCCGCGCTCGTGGCCGAAAAGCTCGCTCTCGAGCAGGTCCTTCGGAATCGCCGCGGTGTTGATGGCCACAAAAGGCCCCTTGTTGCCCAGGTCGCCGCGCGGGCTGTGCTTGTGCAGCGCGCGCGCGACGAGCTCCTTGCCCGAGCCGCTTTCGCCGGTAATCATCACCGTGACGTTGCTCTGGCTCAGTCGCCCGATGGCCCGGAACACGTCCTGCATCGCAGGCGCCTGGCCCAGCATCTCGGGCATCTGC
>ENA-OBIT01000328-OBIT01000328.1-metagenomes-genome-assembly--contig:-NODE-328-length-20940-cov-4.02217_pt1 | contig 20940 bp, 18 predicted proteins | sample MGYA00153386_OBIT01 | MGnify analysis MGYA00153386
CGCCGCGCTCAACCGATTGCGCATCGCCGTGGCCGCCGCCGTGCCATCGGCGGCCAGCGCTTCTTCGGTGACAGCGATCTGCGCCGCGATCGCACGGGCGGTCGCGCCGCCGTCGCGCGCCGTCTTGCGGCCCACCAGGTCGTTTGCCTGGATCGCCGTGGTGCCTTCGTAGATGGTCAGGATGCGGGCGTCGCGGTAGTACTGGGCAGCACCGGTCTCCTCGATGAAGCCCATGCCGCCGTGCACCTGCAGGCCCAGGCTGGCCACGTCGATGCTCATCTCGGTGCTGTAGCCCTTGACCAGCGGCACCATGAATTCGTAGAAGGCCTGGTTCGATTGGCGCACCTGCGCATCGGCGTGATGGTGCGCCAGGTCGTAGGCCGCGGCGGCCACGCTGGCCAGCGCGCGGCAGCCTTCGGTGCTGGCACGCATCGTCATCAACATCCGCCGCACGTCGGGGTGGTGAATGATCGCCGCGCTGTCGGGCAGCGAGCCGTCGACCGGGCGAGACTGCACACGATCGCGTGCGTACCTGACAGCCTTCTGCAGTGCCCGCTCGGCCACCGCCACGCCTTGCAAGCCGACGGCATAGCGGGCCGCGTTCATCATGATGAACATCGTTTCCAGCCCGCGGTTTTGCTGGCCGACCAGGTGGCCGACGGCGCCGCCGTGGTCGCCGAACTGCAGCACCGCGGTCGGGCTGGCCTTGATGCCAAGCTTGTGCTCGATGCTGACGCAGTGCACGTCGTTGCGCGCCCCCAGCGCGCCATCGGCAGCGACGATGAACTTTGGCACGATGAACAAACTGATGCCCTTCACGCCCGGCGGCGCACCGACCACCCGAGCCAGCACCAGGTGCAGGATGTTGGCGGCCATGTCGTGCTCGCCGTAGGTGATGTAGATCTTGGTGCCGTGGATGCGAAAGCTGCCGTCGGTCTGCGGCTCGGCGCGCGTGCGCACCAACCCGAGATCGCTGCCGGCTTGCGGCTCGGTCAGATTCATCGTGCCGGTCCATTCTCCTGAAATCATCTTCGGCAGATAAAGCGCCTGCTGCTCGGGTGTGCCGGCCGTCAGCAAGGCCTCGACCGCGCCGTCGGTCAGCAACGGGCACAGCGCAAAACTCATGTTGGCGCTGTTGAGCATCTCGATGCAGGCCGCGCCGATCGTCTTCGGCAGGCCCTGCCCGCCGTGCTCGACCGGGTGCTGCAGACCTTGCCAGCCGCCCTCGCCGAATTGCCGGAAAGCCTGTTTGAAGCCGGGCGTGGTGGTGACATTGCCGTCGTGCCATGACGATGGGTACTTGTCGCCTTCCCAGTTGAGCGGCGCGAGCACTTCCTCGTTGAAGCGCGCGCATTCTTCGAGCACCGCCTGAGCCGTTTCCAGCCCGGCGTCCTCGAAACCGGGCATCTGCGCGATCGACTCGAGGCCGGCGAGTTCCTTCATGCAAAACAGCATGTCTTTGACGGGAGCGCGGTAGGTCATGGTGGTTCCTTCAGCCGCCCGACGGCGACGCCTTGATGCACAAAGCCCGGTGGCCGGATGGAACTCGGGCGAACACGCGTCGGAGTCGTCGATGCGGCGCACACGAGGTGCACGCGGATCACAACGCAGCCACCAATGCCGGCACGGCCGTGAACAGATCGGCCTCGAGCCCGTAGTCGGCCACGCTGAAGATCGGTGCCTCGGCGTCCTTGTTGATCGCCACGATCACCTTGCTGTCCTTCATGCCGGCCAAGTGCTGAATGGCGCCGCTGATGCCGCAGGCGATGTAGAGCTGCGGTGCGACGATTTTGCCGGTCTGACCGACCTGCCAGTCGTTCGGTGCGTAGCCGGCGTCGACCGCAGCCCGGCTGGCACCCAGCGCCGCGCCCAGCTTGTCGGCCAACGGTATCAGCACCTCGTTGAACTTGTCGCTGCTGCCCATCGCGCGACCGCCGCTGACGATGATCTTGGCAGCGGTCAGCTCGGGGCGATCGTTGCGGGCGATCTCGCTGCGCATGAAGCTCGACTTGCCCGCATCGGGCTGTGCTGCGATGACCTCGACCGCCGCCGAGCCGCCGTGATCGGCCGCCGGATCGAAGGCCGTCGCACGCACCGTCATCACCTTGATGGCGTCCAGGCACTGCACCGTGGCGATGGCGTTGCCGGCGTAGATCGGGCGCTCGAAGGTGTCGGGGCTGTCGACCTTCGTGACGTCGGACACCTGCCCCACGTCGAGCCGAGCGGCCACGCGAGGCGCAACGTTCTTGCCGGCCGCCGTGGCGGGAAACACGAGGTGGCTGTAAGCCGCCGCCAGCGCCAGCACCTGCGCCGCGACATTTTCAGCCAGACCGTGGGCAAAGTGATCGGCATCGGCGTGCAGCACCTTCGACACGCCGGCGATCTGCGCCGCAGCGGCCGCGGCGGCACCGGCGTTAAGGCCTGCGATCAACACGTGCACCTCGCCGCCGAGTTGCAAAGCCGCCGTCACGGAGTTCAGCGTGGCGCCCTTGACGTGATCGTGGTCGTGTTCGGCTATCACCAGTGCGGCCATGGTCAGATCACCTTCGATTCGTTCTTGAGTTTGGCCACCAGCGTGGCCACATCGGGCACCTTGATGCCAGCGCTGCGCTTGGGCGGCTCGGCCACTTTCAGCGTCTTGATGCGCGGCGCGACATCGACTCCCAGGTCGGCCGGCTTGAACACCTCCAGCGTCTTTTTCTTCGCCTTCATGATGTTGGGCAACGTCACGTAGCGCGGCTCGTTGAGACGCAGGTCGGTGGTGATCACGGCCGGCAGCCCGACCCGGATCGTTTCCAGGCCGCCGTCGATCTCACGCGTCACCTGAGCCACCTTCGTGCCGTCGGCCTCGACCACTTCGATCTTGCTGGCGAATGTCGCCTGCGGCAGGTCGGCCAGCGCAGCGAGCATCTGGCCGGTCTGGTTGCAGTCGTCGTCGATCGCTTGCTTGCCCAGGATCACCAGACCCGGCTGCTCCTTGTCGAGCAGCGCCTTCAGCAGCTTGGCGACCGCCAGCGGCTGCAGCTCTTCCGTGGTCTCGACCAGGATCGCGCGGTCGGCGCCGATCGCCATCGCGGTGCGCAGCGTCTCCTGGCATTGCGAGACACCGCACGAGACCGCGATCACCTCGCTGACCATGCCCTTTTCGCGCAAGCGCACCGCCTCTTCCACGGCGATCTCGTCGAACGGGTTCATGCTCATCTTGACGTTGGCGACATCGACTCCGCTGCCGTCCGGCTTGACGCGCACCTTGACGTTGTAGTCGACCACCCGCTTGACTGCGACGAGTACTTTCATTCGTGTGCCCCCAACTTGAAAACCTCCAGCAGATTCTAGGTCTCGACCTGTCGCCAACGACCCACGATGCGCCCCGGTCTCCCTCAGAAAAGAACGATCGTACTAATTTTCGGAAACCCCCGTTTGAAGGCTGAACGCTCAGGCCTGAACACGCAGCGCGGCCGCCCGGCCACGCGCCATGTTCATCGGCGCCAGCAAGAGCAGCCCGGCGACGAAGAACACCGCCGTCGACAGGATTGCCATGCGGTGGTTGCCGCCGCTGAGCAGGGTCACCAGGCCATAGGTCACCGGCCCGACGATGGCCGACAGCCGCACCGCGAACGTCCACAAGCCATAAAACTCGGCCACGTGCCGCGCCGGCGCGAACAATCCAGCCATGGCGCGGCCGGCCGACTGGCTCGAGCCCATGCACAGCCCGGCGATCACGGCGGCAACCCAGAACAGCGCCGGCCCGGTGGCCAGCGCCGCCAGCACCGTCATCGCGATCCAGCCGACCAGAGTCACCGCGAGCGACCGTTTGTGGCCGGCGCGGTCCTGGAAATAGCCGAAGGCAAAAGCGCCGACGGCCGCTGCGATGTTGACCAGCAGCACCAGCATCATCGTGTCCGACTGCTGGAAGCCCAGCGCCTGTTCGGCATAAACGGCGGCCAACGCGATCACCACCGAGATGCCCGCCTGGTAAGCCGCGCCACACGCCAGCAGCCAGCAGAAGTCGCGGTGCTGGCGCGCGCGCTGCCAGGTCTGGCCGAGTCGCTGCAGCGCCGCGCGCAGCCCCGGCAGCCGCAACGGCGCAACCACCGGCACCGCGCGTTCGCGCAGCAGCGCGAAGGTGGCCAGCGACGCCAACCCATAGACCGCTGCCGTGATCAGCATCGTCACCGGCACGAACTCGGTGGCCGGCATGCCGCGGGCCTGCGCATGCAGCACATAGGCGAGCGACAAGCCGAGCGACAGCATGCCGCCGAGGTAGCCGAAGCCCCAGCCCCAGCCCGAGACGCGACCCATCGCCTCGCCGCGCGCCAGTTCGGGCAGGAACGCCGCGGTCAGCGACTCGCCGTAGGCATAGAACACGTTGGACAGCACGATCGCCAGCCCCGCGAGCCAGACGTCACCGCGCCCGACCAGCGCCAGCATCAGCGTCGACAGCACGCAGCCCACCGTGGTGATGGCCAGCAGCCGCTTCTTGGCAGCACGCAGATCGGCGTAAGCACCCAGCGCCGGCATCGTCAGCATCACGATCAGGCTCGACAGGCCGAGCACGAGCGTCCACGCCAGGGTTCCCCAGTCGGCGCCGTTGGCGGCCACGCCGACGAAGTAGGTGTTGAATACCGCCGTCAGCACCACCGTCGTGTAGCCGGAGTTGGCAAAGTCGTACATCGCCCAGCCAAACACCTCGCGCTTGCGCACACCGTCGTTGAGCGATTCCTGGGGAAACAACGGCATGGGTGCTCCGGGCCGTAACCGACAAGCACCGAAGGCTAACCGATGGCTGGCCCTATCATTCCCACAGGGCGCGGGTGGCGAAATCGGTAGACGCAGCGGGCTTAAAACCCGCCACCACCCGAGAGGGGGTGTACGGGTTCGATTCCCGTCCCGCGCACCAGGAAGAATTTCGACGGACGGCCTCAGCCGAGCCGCTCCATCGACTTGTCGCCCAGCCCCATCGGCAGCGGGAAATGGATTGTTTCCTGCACGCCGGGCAGCTTGCGAACCGTCACGGCGCCGAGCGCGCGCAGCCGCTCGATGACGCGCTGCACCAGAATGTCGGGCGCCGAAGCCCCGGCGGTGAGACCCACCGAACTGGCGCCCTCGAACCACTGCTCCTGCAGGTCGTCAGGCGAGTCGACCATGTAGGCCCTGGTACCCAGCCGCTGCGCCAGCTCGCGCAACCGGTTGCTGTTCGAGCTGGTCGGGCTGCCGACCACGATGACGATGTCGACCGTGGGCGCCAGCACCTTCACCGCGTCCTGACGGTTTTGCGTGGCATAACAGATGTCCTGGTGCTTGGGCTCGCGCACGTGCGGATAGCGCCGCTTCACCGCAGCCAGGATTTCCGCGGCGTCGTCCACCGACAACGTGGTCTGCGTCACCACTGCGAGTCCGCGGCCGGACGGCAACTGCAGGCGGTCGACGTCGGCCACGTCCTCGACCAGATGGATGCCGTCGTCGAGTTGCCCCATCGTGCCCTCGACCTCGGGGTGTCCCTTGTGGCCGATCATGATGAAGTCGAAGCCCTGCTTGTGCAGCTTGGCCACTTCGATGTGCACCTTGCTGACCAGCGGGCAGGTCGCGTCGTACACGTTGAAGCCACGCTCGGCCGCCTCGATCCGCACCGCCTGGCTGACGCCGTGCGCGCTGAACACCAGGGTAGCGCCGGCGGGCACGTCGGCCAGGTCTTCGATGAAGATCGCACCTTTGGCTTTGAGGTCGTTGACGACGTAGGTGTTGTGCACGATCTCGTGGCGCACATAGATCGGCGCGCCGTACTTGCGCAATGCGCGCTCGACGATCTCGATCGCCCGGTCGACGCCGGCACAAAAGCCGCGCGGTTCGGCCAGCACCACTTCCTCGAGTTGGCTGTTCATCAAAGCACCCCGATCAACTGGACTTCAAAGGTCACCGGCCGGCCGGCGAGCGGGTGGTTGAAGTCGAACAGCAGCCAATCGGGACCGAGCTCGCGCACCATGCCGGCATACGCGCCCTGCCCGTCCGGCGTCGGAAACTGCACCACGTCGCCCACACCGTAATCGGCGTCGGGGTCGCCGAACTGTTCGAGCAGGCTGCGTTTGACGCGTTGAAGCAGCTCGGGATTGCGGTCGCCGAAGGCCGCGCCGGCGGGCATTTCGAACGAGGTGCGACTGCCTTCGCTCATGCCGATCAATCGCGCCTCGACCGCCGGCGCCAGTTCACCCGTGCCCAGCGACAACGTGGCCGGCTGGTCGTTGAAGGTGTTGATCACATCGACCCCGTCGGGCCCCGAAAGTCGGTAGTGAAGTGTCAGAAACGACCCAGGTTGAACTTGCGTATTCGAAAGGCTCAAGGCTTTTCCCGTTTGGATAGACTGGCCTCATTTTACGAGGCCGCACCGGGCCGCATTGGCTGCAGCACATGCTACTCAAGGACATTCCGCCCGATGCACGCCCCAGGGAAAAGCTGTTGGCCCACGGACCGGCCGCGCTGGCCGATGCCGAGCTGATCGCGCTGCTGTTGCGCACCGGCTTGCCGGGCGTCTCGGTGTTGCAGCTGGCGCAGCAGATGCTGGACAGCTTCGGCGGGCTCAGCGGCCTGCTGCACGCCAGCAGTGATGATCTCAAGCGAATCAAAGGGTTGGGTCCTGCCAAGCGCGCCGAGATCAGCGCCGTGATCGAACTGGCACGGCGCTCGCTGCGCCAGCAGCTCAGCGAGCGGCCGGTGTTCGATGCGCCTCCCAAGGTCAAGGAATATGTGAGCCTGCAACTGGCACAGCGCGGACACGAAGTGTTCGCGGTGCTGTTCCTGGATGCGCAAAACCGGCTGCTCAAGCTGGAGGAAATGTTTCGCGGCACGCTCACGCAGACCAGCGTCTACCCGCGCGAAGTGGTCAAGCGCGCGCTGGAGTTGCACGCGGCCGCGGTGATCCTGGCGCACAACCATCCGTCGGGCGCGGCCGAGCCTTCTCGCGCCGACGAATACCTGACGCAAACGCTCAAGAGCGCGCTGGCGCTGGTCGACGTGCGCGTGCTCGACCACCTGGTGGTGGGCCAGGGGCAGGTGGTGTCGTTCGCCGAGCGCGGGCTGCTGTGATGGCGACATCGAGGCCGACGCGATGAAAGCACGCAACCTGACCGATCTGGCGCCACTGCGGCAGGCACTCGCCCGTGCCCGCGCCGAGGCGGCTGCGCTGGCCGCGCGTGAGCTCGAGCGCGCGGCGCGCGCGCAGCGCGAACGCGATCTGTTCTCGCTGACGGTCGGCGCGGTGCTGCCGCTGCGCAAGCCGGCATTCGCGCGACCGGCGCGGCCGCGGCCGGCCGCGCTGCCGCGCCAGCGCGAACTCGACGAGGCCTCGGTGCTGGTGGAGGCGATCTCCGACGATTTCGACGTCGAGTCGCTGCTCGAGACCGACGGCGGCCTGTCGTTCCGGCGCAGCGACATCGGGCCGGAAGTGGTGCGTAAATTGCGCCGCGGCGTGTGGGCAACGCAGGCCCAGCTCGATTTACACGGGCTGCGGCGCGACGAGGCGCGCGAAAGCCTTGCGGAATTTCTGCGTCAGGCGCGCCGCGCCGGCTTGCGCTGCGTGCGCGTGATTCACGGCAAGGGCAACGGATCGCCGGGCCGCGAGCCGGTGCTCAAGTCCAAGGTCAAGACCTGGCTGGTGCAAAAGAAGGAAGTCATCGCGTTCACGCAGGCGCGCGCGGCCGACGGCGGGCAGGGCGCGCTGATGGTGCTGCTGGCGCCGAGCACGCCCGACTGAAGCGCGCTGCGGGGCGCTCGTGAGCGTTCGTGGGCACCGGAGGGAACGCCGTCGTTTTCGTTTTGGCCGATACGGTTGAACGCGGGGTAGACGCTGGTCGATGCAAGCCGATGAGTGGACGCTTGTCGATGCACGTCGACACGGTCCTCAGCCACTGACCCGCGACCCGCCTTCAGCCCTTTTGAAGCCGTGCCGCGATCGCCGCGACCGCCTGCGCCGCCGCGCTGCCGGGCAGCAATTCGAGCAGCAGCTTTCGCTTGAGCACACATTCGCGCACCGACGGATCGGTCGGAATCTCACCCAGCAACTCGAGCTTGATGACCGCACTGCCCTCGGCCAGCATCGGCATCACGAACCGGTCGATCACCTGTTGCAGTTGTCCGCGGATGATGCGGCCTTCGCCGGTGCGGCCAGTCTGGTTCACCACCAGTTGCAACACACGCTGCTCCTGCTGCGTGGCCAGCACCTTGATGGTGGCGTAGGCATCGGTGAGTGACGTGGGCTCGGGCGTGGCGATCACCAGCACCTCGTCGGCCAGCGACACGGCGAACAGCACGACTTCGGAGATGCCGGCACCGGTGTCGATCAGGATGCGGTCGTAGCTTGGCACCAGCGCCTCGATGATGCCCAGCAGCTTGTCGCGCACCTCGGAGGTCAGGCGCGAATACTCGACCAGGCCGGAGCCGGCCAGCAGCACCGAAAAGCCGCCCGGTGCATCGATCACGGCGCTTTCCAGCGTCGCCTTGCCGATGAAGACATCGTGCAGCGTGACCTTCGGGTGCAGGTTGAGCACCACGTCCAGGTTGGCGAGTCCGAGGTCGGCGTCCAGCACCAGCACGCGCTCACCGCGCAGCGCCAGCGCAGCGGCCAGGTTGGCCGACAGGAAAGTCTTGCCGACCCCGCCCTTGCCGCTGGTGATTGCCATCACGCGGGCGCGCTGACGCGATCCGCCCATCACCGACGCCGGCGTGATCCCGGGCCCACCGTTGTGCGCGCTCATTCGAGGTCCTGAAACTGTGACGAGCTGAACAGGAGGCTCTTTTCTTCGGCGCTGACGGTCGAAACAGCAGGATGTTCCAGGCAGGCGCGATTGCGACCTTCGGCCTTGGCGCGGTACAGCTGCCGGTCGGCACGCTCGACCCACAGGGTCGAGGACGACCGCACCCACTGCGGCGCGTAGGCCCCGCCGATGCTCACGGTGACCTGCACGACCTTGCCCGGCGAGACCGTCATCTCGTTGTACTGCACTTTGGTGCGCATGCGCTCTGCCACGGCGAGCCCGAACGCCGGCGGGCAGTTCGGCAGGATCATCGAAAACTCCTCGCCGCCGAAGCGGGCCAGCGTGTCCATCGGCCGGATGCAGTCTTGCAGCACACCGGCCACGCCCTTCAGCACGAGGTCGCCGATCGGGTGCCCGTGGGTATCGTTGACTTGCTTGAAATGGTCGATGTCGACCATGAGCACCATGGCCGGCTCGCCCATGCGCGCGACCCGGTCGACTTCGCTGGCCAGCGCAATCTCGAACTGCCGCCGGTTCGCCAACCCGGTCAGGGGATCGCGGCTGGAAATCGTGCACATGCCGTCGATCAGCGCCTGCAACCAGACTTCCTTGCCCACTTTGTCGAAATCCGGCAGCGTGAGGCCCGCCTGTTGCAACAACTGCAGGGCGCCCTCGAGGTGCAAGGAAGCGATGAGCGTAGCGAGTGGATCGGTGAAGCGCGGCACGTGCGATGGTGAGGTTTGCGTGAAATTTTAGCAGCGCGTGCCACCACCCCAAGGCCTGAAATGGCACGCGCATCGGGCCCTGTTTGTGTCGTGTCGTGTCGTGTCGTGTCGTGTCGTGTCGTGTCTGGCAGCGGCCGCGGTGCGGCGATGGCCAGCGGCGTGCGCGAATGCACGCCACGGTTCAAGACGGCGGGCGAACGGTCGATATCCGACTGGTCCGGTTCGGCGCAGGCGTTCAGCGCTGCCGGTCACACAGTTCCCCGGAGACCCCATGAGCGCCGTTCCCCTCGCAGATGCATTCCAAGCGCCACGCGCCGCTGCCAGCGACGCCGGCGCGCAGGAATTCAGCTTTGGCGCCGCCGATTTCGAGCGCGTGCGCACGTTGATCTACCAGCGTGCCGGCATCAGCCTGCATGCCGGCAAACAGGCCATGGTGTACAGCCGACTGTCGCGGCGCTTGCGCGAAACGGAGCACCGGTCGTTTTCGACGTACCTGGCCTGGCTCGACAAGGCCACCGGCGCCGCCGGCGAGCAGGAATGGCAGGAATTCGTCAACTGCCTGACCACCAACCTGACCTCGTTCTTTCGCGAAGAACATCACTTCCTCGCGCTGGCCGAGGAACTGGCCAGCCGGTCGGTCACCGGGCTGCGCGTTTGGTGCAACGCCGCCTCCACTGGCGAAGAACCGTACACGCTGGCGATGACGCTGGTGGAAGCCTACGGCGCGCAGTGCAGCGCCAAGATCGTCGCCAGCGACATTGACACCAAGGTGCTCGCCACCGCCAGCCGCGGCGTCTACCCGGCCGACGCGCGCGGCCTGTCGCTGCAGCGTCAGCGCCAGCACTTCCTGCGCGGCAAGGGAGACAACAGCGGCTTCATGCGCATCAAGCCCGAACTGTCGCGGCTGATCGAGTTTCGCGTGCAGAACCTGATGGACGCCCGCTGGTCGCTCGGCGATCCGTTTGACATCGTGTTCTGCCGCAATGTGATGATCTATTTCGACGCGCCGACGCAGCGCCAGGTGCTCGAGCGCATCCACTCGACGATGAAGCCGCGCAGCCTGCTGTTCGTCGGACATTCGGAAAACTTCACCGAGTCGAAGGACCTGTTCAAGCTGCGTGGCAAGACGATCTACGAGCGCGTCTGAACGCCGACACGCACCCGCCCCCTACCCGGACGACACATGGCCCTGGCTAACCCGATTGCACCCGTGGCCCGGTCTCGGCTGGAGCACCTCAAAGCGCAGCCTCGCAAGCCGGGCGAGGCCTCGTTCTTTTATTACGACGCGCATTTCAAGAACGAGGCCATCAAGGTCTTGCCGGGCGAGTATTTCGTCTATGCCGAGGACATCCTCATCATGACCACGTTGGGCTCGTGCATTGCCGCCTGCCTGTGGGACCGCAACGCCAAGGTCGGCGGCATGAATCACTTCATGCTGCCCGAGGGCAGCGGCGACTCGGGGCGTTACGGCTCGTTCGCGATGGAATTGCTGATCAACGAGATGATGAAGCTCGGCGCGCAGCGCTCCAGCATGGAGGCCAAGGTGTTCGGCGGCGGGCAGGTGATCAGCGGTATGAACACGATCAACGTCGGCGAACGCAACACCGCGTTCGTCATGGACTACCTCAAGACCGAGCGCATCCCGATCCTGTCGAAAGACGTGCTTGACATCTATCCGCGCAAGGTGTGTTTCCTGCCGCGCAGCGGCAACGCGATGGTCAAACGGCTGGCCTCTGCGAACCCCGAAGCGCTGATAGCCCAGGACCGCATGGCCGGGCAGAAAGCCGTGCGAGGCAGCACCGACGGTGGCTCGGTGGATCTGTTCTGAAGTCGCCAACGGACGTTGGACCGACGCGCCGGTGCGGACTGTCTTTATTTTTGTAAGGAGCGCCTGAACATGGCCAAGACACGTGTGGTGGTGGTGGACGACTCGGCGCTGGTGCGCGGCCTGCTGTCGGAAATCATCAACCGCCAAAGCGACATGGAATGCGTGGGTGCGGCGGCCGATCCGCTGATCGCGCGCGAGATGATCCGCAACTTGAACCCGGACGTCATCACGCTGGACATCGAGATGCCGCGCATGGACGGCCTCGACTTCCTGGCACGGCTGATGCGCCTGCGGCCGATGCCGGTGGTGATGGTGTCGACGTTGACAGAGCGCGGCGCCGAAGTGACGTTGCGGGCGCTGGAACTGGGCGCGATCGACTTTGTCGCCAAGCCCAAGATCGGTGTGGCCGACGGCCTGAGCCGGCTGGCCGAAGACATCACCGACAAGGTGCGCATCGCCTCACGCGCGCAGTTGCGCCGCACGCCGTCGTCCAGTGGCGTTGCCAACGGTGCCGCAGGCGCAGCTGCGGCGCTGCGCGCGCCAGCCGCCAATTTGGGCCGGCTGTCGACCGAGAAGATCATCTTCATCGGCGCCTCCACAGGCGGCACGGAAGCCACCAAGGAAGTGCTGATGCACCTGCCGGCCGACTGCCCCGCCGTGGTCATCACGCAGCACATGCCGCCCGGCTTCACCAAAAGCTACGCGGCGCGGCTCGACAGCCTGTGCAAGATCAGCGTGGCCGAGGCGCGTGACGGCGAACGCATCCTGCCGGGCCACGCCTACATCGCGCCGGGTGGCTTTCACCTCAGCGTGGAGCGGTCGGGCGCCAACTACGTCGCTCGCGTGCAGGACGGCGAGCCGGTGAATCGGCACAAGCCCTCGGTGGAGGTGCTGTTCAAGTCGGCCGCGCGCGTGGTCGGCCCGAACGCGCTGGCGCTGATGCTGACCGGCATGGGCGCGGACGGCGCCAAGGCGATGAAGGAAATGCGCGACGCCGGCAGCTACAACTATGTGCAGGACGAAGCCAGCTGCGTGGTGTTCGGCATGCCGCGCGAAGCGATCGCGGCGGGTGCGGCGCACGAGGTCTTGCCCTTGACGCAGATGGCACCCAAGCTGATCGAGCGCTTGCGCAGCGCCGCCGGAATGTCGATGAACCGGGTTTAAGCCGGGGCCGAGGCCGAGGGCGGGGCCGGGACGGGTTGGGGTCCGGTCGGCTCGAACGCGGCGGCTGAAAAAGCCGACCTTTGGGTGTCTGCCGCCGCGCGAGGACTGCTCAGGCCCGGCCCATGCTTTGCAGCACCTCGCGACCGGCCCAGAGCTCCTCGAGGTGGGTGAACTTCCAGTGGCGGTTCGATTCACGGCCGACGATGCTGTCTTTGCAGCCCGGACGGTTCAGATCGAGCAGTTCGGGCGTCATGGGCATTTGCGTGCGGGTGGCATAAAACAGTTTCACCGTCGGATTGACCAGCGACTGCGGGTTCTGCTCCATCACCACGCCAAGGCGGTCCGACTTCAGGCGCACCAACGAGCCGTTCGGGTAGATGCCCAGGCTGAGCACGAACGACTTGAACAACGCGGCATCGAACTGCCCTTTTTTGCTCCACTCGGACATCAGCGAGATCGACTCGGCCGGATCCCAGCCGGCTTTGTAGGGCCGGTTCGACGTGATGGCGTCGTAGACATCGCAGATCGCGCCCATGCGGGCGTGAAGGCTCAATGCTTCGCCCGACAAACCGTGGGGATAGCCGTTGCCATCGACACGTTCATGGTGGTGCAAGCAGACGTCGAGAACGACGGCACTGGTGCCGTGTCCCTCGGAGAGCATCTTGTGACCGAGCACCGGGTGAGTCTTCATGACGGCGTATTCGTCCGCGCTCAGCTTGCCCGGCTTGTTCAGCACCGCAAGTGGCATCACCGCCTTGCCCATGTCGTGCAGCAGGCCGGCCAGGCCGACCTCGCGGGCCTGCGCTTCGTCGTGCCCGAGCTGGCGCGACAGCGTGATCATCAACGCACACACCGCGACCGAGTGCATGTAGGAGTAGTTGTCGTGGGTCTTGAGCCGCGCCAGACTGACCAGTGCGCCCGGGTTGCGCCAGACCGACGCCGCAATGTCCGCCACCAGCGGCATGCACTTTTCCGCATTCAGCGCGTGCCCCATGCGGGCCTCGCTGAACAATGACTTGACGGCCTCACGCGACCGGTTGACCAGCAGCGCGGCCTGGCGGACCTCCTCACACAGTGTTGGCAGCTCGGAGGGACCGGCAGCCGTGGGCGCCAGGGCTTCGGCGATCGCCGGGGCTGGGAACACAGGCGGTGCGGCAGCGGTCTGAATCGGTGCAGTGGTGAGCACATCGAGACCCTTGGCGCAGTCGATCCAGCATTCCTGGATGCCGCTCAAACCCAACTTCTCGAGGTCGGTCGCATCGGTCAACACGAACCGGGTTTTCCAGAACGGATGCTCGAGCCAGGCACCGCACAACTCGTGCAGGTGCATGCCCAGACGCAGTTCGTTGATAGAAATTTTCTTGAGCATGGGCGAACCTGTTCAAAGCGACCGTGGCCCCATGCTGCAAAGCACGTCCTCCAGGTATTTCGGCTGGCAGGCGGTGAACTTGAATCACGACGGGCAAAGGTGAGCCGGACGTCAATGCCGGCTGGTGGTTCCGGCTCGTCTTGGGCCAGACCTGAAAAAAGCCGCGGGTTCAGCGACCTTGATCGACTCCCCTCGACCGATCAGCGAAACCGCGCCTGGGGCACGGTGCGCAAATTGCCTTGCAGCGCGCCGAGGTAGTTGGCGATCGTCTTCAGCTCGACATGGGTGTACTGCCGCGACATGCCTGCCATGATGGCGTTGTTTCGGCCGACCTGCGGGTTCTTGTCGACCTGGTAGGCCTTCAGCGCGACATACAGGTAGTCGGCATGCTGTCCGGCCAGTTTGGGATAGCTCGGGTCGATCGGCTTGCTGTAATTGGCACCGTGACACGACGCGCAGTTGGCACGCTTGAGCAGGTCGGCGACCTCAGCCGGCGGCGCGCCGTCGGGCAGTTCAGCCAAGGCGACCGCGTCTTTGGGTTGTTGTTCGTAGAAAGCAGCCAGGTCGGCCATGTCGTTGTCACTCAAAGTGACCGCGATGCCCCGCATCGTCGGATGCTTGCGATCGCCCTTTTTGTAGGCCGCCAGCGCGTTGACCAAATACTTGGCGTTTTGCCCGGCAATCATCGGCACCTTGTGGACCTCGGGAAAGCTCGCCTGGTAGCCCGGAATTCCGTGGCAACCGATGCACATCGCGGCTTTCTTCTCGCCTGCCGCGGCGTCCTGGGCCGCTGCCGGAATCGCCATGCTGCCCAGGGCGACCGTCACGTACAGGGAAATAAGCAGCTTTTGCATGGTTGGCACAGGTGATTCGATCGAAAAAATGATTATAAAGGTGCCTCCTGTACTGGATTCGATCTCATTCCACCGCCGAGCGGCACGCGTCCCATGAAGTTCCAAGGCACTCCGAATTACGTCGCCACGGCCGACCTGATGCTGGCCGTGAATGCCGCCATCACACTGAAGCGACCGCTGCTCATCAAAGGCGAGCCGGGCACCGGCAAGACGATGCTGGCCGAAGAGGTGGCGCTGGCGCTCGGCATGCCGCTGCTGCAATGGCATGTCAAGAGCACCACCAAGGCGCAACAGGGGCTGTACGAGTACGACGCGGTGAGCCGGCTGCGCGACAGCCAGATGGCCGACGTCGACGGCGGCGAACGGGTGCGCGACATCCACAACTACATCGTGCGCGGCGTGCTGTGGCAAGCGTTCACGGCCGAGCAGCCGGTGGCTTTGCTGATCGACGAAATCGACAAGGCCGACATCGAGTTTCCGAACGACTTGCTGCGCGAGATCGACCGCATGGAGTTTTATTGCTACGAGACGCGCGAGCTGGTTCGTGCCGTGCATCGCCCACTGGTGTTCATCACGTCGAACAACGAAAAAGAGCTGCCGGATGCGTTCCTGCGCCGCTGCTTCTTCCACTACATCCAGTTCCCGGACGCACAGACGATGCAAAGCATCGTCGACGTGCACTTTCCCGGGCTCAAGAAGACGCTGCTGAGCGCGGCACTGAAGAATTTCTACGAGGTGCGCAACCTGCCCGGCCTGAAGAAAAAGCCGTCCACCAGCGAACTGCTCGACTGGCTCAAGCTGCTGGTGGCCGAAGACATCTCCCTCGAGGCGCTGCAGAGCCAGGACGACAAGGTCGCCGTGCCTCCGCTGGTGGGTGCTTTGCTCAAGAACGAGCAGGACGTGTCGCTGTTCGAGAAGCTGGTCTTCATGCAGCGCCACAACCGTTGAAGGCACCGGGTTGATGACTACCGCGCCGGCCTGGCTGGTGCCGGTGCGCTTGGTCGGCCCGCACGCCACGCTCGAACCGCTGGCCGCCAGCCACCACGACGCGCTGTGCCGTGCCACGCGCGATGGCGAGCTTTGGAAGCTCTGGTACACGACCGTGCCGTCGCCCGAGGACATGGCCGCCGAGATCGAGCGGCGCCTGCAGTTGCAGGCGGTCGGCTCAATGCTGGCATTCACCACGCTGGATGCCAGCGGCACGCCGGTCGGCATGACCACCTTCATGAATGTCGATGCGGTGCACCGGCGGGTCGAGATCGGCTCGACCTGGACCGCCCGCAGCGCGCAGCGCGGGCCCGTCAACACCCAGTGCAAACTGCTGCTGCTGACGCACGCATTCGAGACGCTTGAATGCATCGCGGTCGAATTCCGCACGCACCGGCTGAACCCGCAGAGCCGGCAGGCGATCGAGCGGCTGGGCGCATCGCTGGACGGCATCCTGCGCAACCATCAGCGCGCCGCCAACGGCACGTTGCGCGACACCGCCGCGTACAGCATCGTCGAAAGCGAGTGGCCGACCGTGCGCGCCCACCTGCGCTGGCAACTGGACAAGCCGCGCTGACGATGTCGGTCAGCGCCTTCGCGGCCAACGCCGTCAAAATAGGTTGAAGCACCCGTCGCCTCTGCGCTGGGAGCAAAGAGCTGACATGCTGATCAATTTCTTCTACACCCTGCGCGCCGCCAAGCTGAAGGTCTCGGTCAAGGAGTACCTGATGCTGCTCGAGGCCATTCACGCCGGCGTGATCGACAGCTCGGTCGATCAGTTTTACGTGCTGGCGCGCGCCACGCTGGTGAAGGACGAGGCGCTGTACGACAAGTTCGACCGTGCCTTCGCGGCCTACTTCAAGGGTGTCGAATTGCTGACCGATTTCACGCAGGACATCCCGCTCGATTGGCTGCAAAAGAAGTTCGAGCTCGAGCTCAGCGCAGCCGACCAGGCAGCGATCAAGCAGATGGGCTGGGACGAATTGATGGCCACGCTCAAAAAGCGGTTCGAAGAGCAGAAGGAGCGCCACGAAGGCGGCAGCAAGATGATCGGCACCGGCGGCACCAGCCCGTTCGGTGCCCATGGCTACAACCCGCAGGGCATCCGCATCGGCCAGGACAAGAGCCGCCACCGAAGCGCTGTCAAGGTTTGGGATCAGCGACGGTTCAAGGATTACGACGCCAACGCCGAGCTCGGCCCGCGCAACATCAAGATGGCGCTGCGCCGGCTGCGCCGCTTCGCCCGCGAAGGCTCGGCCGACGAACTCGATCTGGACGACACGATCCGCAGCACAGCCGCCAATGCCGGCTGGCTCGACATCAAGATGGTGCCGGAGCGCCATAACAAGGTGAAGGTGCTGCTGCTGATGGACGTCGGCGGCACGATGGACGAGCACATCCACCGTGTCGAGGAGTTGTTCAGCGCGGCCAGGTCCGAGTTCAAGCACCTCGAGTTCTACTACTTCCACAACTGCGTCTACGACTTCATGTGGAAGGACAACCGGCGCCGCTACAGCGAAAAATTCAGCACCCGTGACGTGATCCGCCAGTACAACAAGGACTACAAGCTGATCTTCGTCGGCGACGCGACGATGAGTCCCTACGAGATCCTGCAGCCCGGCGGCAGCGTCGAATACAACAACGAGGAAGCCGGTGCCGAATGGCTGCAGCGATTGACCTACGCCTTCCCGAAGTTCGCCTGGATCAACCCCGAGCCGCAAGGGCTGTGGGGCTATCGTCAAAGCATTGCCGTGATGCAGCAGCTGATGAACCAGCGCATGTATCCGCTGACCTTGCAGGGCCTCGAAGCGGCCATGCGCATGCTCGGCAAATGAGCCGGGTCGGTCGGACCGTCGCAGCGTTGGCGCTGCTGTCCGCGCTGGGCGGGTGCGCCTCGTGGTTGCCGTCGTCGCGCCTCCCCGGCGCGACCGGCGACGCCAGCGGGCTGCCCAGCCGGCCGGTGTATCAGCTCGACATCCAGGCGCCCGACGACCTGCGCCCGCTGCTGCGCAACTATCTCGACCTGGCCCGCTTTCAAAACGTCACCGAGGCCGATGCCATCACGCCGTCGGAGCTCGACCGGCTGGTCGCGGCAGCGCCCGCACAGGTGCGGGCATTGCTGGAAACCGAAGGCTATTTCGACGCCACCACCACCGTCGAACGTGACACCCGCGGGGCCGGCCTGCCGCAGGTGCTCCTGAGGGTCACGCCGGGACTGCAGGCTCGGGTGACCGACTGGACGCTGCACGTGCAGGGCGAACTGCGCCGGCGGCTGGATGCAGACGACGCCACCAGCCACACCACACTGGAATTGATCGAGAAGCGTTGGCCGCTGGCGCGCGGCGCGCCGTTCCGGCAGTCGGCCTGGGACGAATCGAAGACGCAGAGCCTGGCACGGTTGCGGGCCGACGGCTACCCGGCTGCGAACTGGCTGGCCACCGAAGCGCGGGTCGACGCCTCGACCGGCAGCGTCGCGATCGACGGCACGCTCGACAGCGGCCCGCTCTACCACCTCGGTGAACTGCGCATCGAAGGCATCGACCGCTATTCGGTCACCACGGTGTACAACCTTGCGCCGTTTGCCACCGGTCAGCCCTACTCCGAAAAGCTGCTGTTGGATTTTCAGGAGCGGCTGCGCACCGCCAACCTGTTCCAGAGCGTGTCGGTCGAGCTCGACCCCGACCCTGCGACGGCGAACGCGGCCCCGGTGCTGGTGCGGCTGCGCGAATTGCCGCTGCAGGAAGCCACGCTGGGCGCGGGCTTCAGCGATCGAACCGGGCAGCGCATCTCGGTCGAACACCGGCACCGGCGCGTCTTCGGTCGCGAATTCTTCGGCAACTACTGGGGCGCCAGGAACAAGCTCCAGCTCGGCCGCGACGAGCAATCTTGGGAAGGCGACCTGACCTCGCACCCTCTGCGAGGCGGCTACCGCCACTTGCTGGCAGGCGCGGTATCGCGGCTGGAGTCCGCCGGGTCGGTGGAAAACGCGTCGCGCCTGCGCATCGGTCGTTCGCTGGAGAGCGAACGCATCGATCGGCTGATTTTTGCCGAGGCGCTGCTGTCGACCACTCGCAACGACAACGGCACGGTCAACAGCCAGTCGCTGTCGGGAAACTACCAGTGGATCTGGCGCAACGTGGACAGCGTGTTGCTGCCCACCGAAGGTTTGACCGCCAATGCGCAGGTGGCGCTCGGCGTGGCCGATTCACAGGTCACCGGCCGGGGGCCGTTCTCGCGCGGCTACACGCGGCTCACGCAATACACCCCGCTGGGCAACAACTGGCATGCCACCGGCAGGCTCGAGGTCGGACACGTGTTCGTCCGCAACGGCACCGGGCTGCCCGATCCGCTGCTGTTTCGCGCCGGCGGCGACGACTCGGTGCGAGGCTACGATTTGCGCAGCCTCGGTCCCAAAGTCAACGGCGTGACGGTCAGCGGCAGGACGCTGCTGACCGGCAGTGCCGAACTGGCGCATCCCTGGCCGGGCCGGCCGGAGATCTGGCTGGCCGGATTCGTCGACGCCGGCGACGCGGCCGACACCTGGAGCGAGCTGAGCCCGTCGGTGGGTCTGGGCGTGGGCCTGCGCTATCGCAGCCCTGTCGGTCCGCTGCGGCTGGACCTGGCTTACGGCGAAGCGGTGCGTGCCTTCCGCCTGCATTTCAGTGTGGGCATCTCGTTTTGAAGCAGTCCACATGACCGCACCGACACCGCCGAGCGCACCCCCGACGGATCCGGACCCGGCCACGCGCAGTGGTCGCGGCGCCACCGAAGCCGGCGCGACGGCGGCCGACACGGCGCCCGTGTCCGACGCGCCACCGGGCAGCGCTGCCGACTCCGCGTCGGCAGAAGTGTCGATTGCCCGGCCGCGCCGGCGCCGCGGGCGACCGGGATGGGGCTGGGCGCTTTGGCTGGTGGGACTGGCCGTGCCGGTGGGTCTGATCGGTGCCCTGGGCTGGGCGTTGGGCACCGAACCGGGCAGCGCATGGACGCTGAGCCAGCTGCAGCCGCAGATCGAGGTGCAGTCGCCCAGCGGCCGGTTGCTGGGGCGCTTCAGCGCCCGCAAGATCATCGTGCACGTGCGTGACGAAGGCGCCGCCCGCGACAACCGGATCGAGCTCGACGTGGTGCAGTGGGCCTCGCCGCGTCTGCGCTTCACGCGCGATCCGCAGTCGTGGTTCGGGCTCGCGCTGGCCGAACTGTCGGCCGAGCGCGTGACATTGAACTTCGCGCCCGGCGACGGGCCGGCCAAATTGCCCGACAGCCTGCAATTGCCGCTCGAGCTGGAGGTGCAGAAGCTGCGCATTGGCACGCTGGTGCTGTCGAACGAGCAGGGGCTGCCGTTGCAACAGCTGCAGGCGCACCTGACTCTGGGCGCGGCGGGCGGCAGTGAGCACCGGCTGGAACGGCTCAGCCTGCAGGCTGGCCCGTTGCAGCTGAGTGGACGGGCGCAGATCGGAACCCGCGCGCCCCTGCCGCTGGACCTGCAGCTCGAGGCCACGCAGGCGCCTTCCACCGACAGCGCGTCCACGCTGGTGCTGCCGCCGTGGGCGCAGTCGCTGCGGGCCGGCTGGCGCGCGCAGCTGAAGGCCAAGGGGCCGCTGTCGAGATTCGAGGCGCAGGCCGCGCTGCGGGCACAGGATCAGAGCCTGGACGGCAGTGCCACGGTGGCGCTGCTCGACCCCTGGCCATTGCCGCGACTCGACCTGCGCACCGAAGCGCTCGATCTGTCGGCGCTGTTGACCGACGCGCCGGCGACCGCGCTCACCGGCCAGGTGAACATCACACCGACCGACGGCACGCAGCGCGGCCTGTCGGCCACCGCCAGCCTGCGCAATGCGCGCCCAGGCCGCTGGGACGAGCGGCGCCTGCCGCTGCGCACGGTCGAGCTCACCGTGCAGGGACGCCCGGACCGGCCCGACCGTTTCGACATCACGGCCTTCGACGCCACGCTGGCTGCGGGTGGTCGCGACGCCGGCTCGGTGCAGGGCAGCGGAAACTGGGACGCCGGTCGCTACGCCTTCGCGGTGCGGCTGGCCGGCCTGCAGCCCGCGGCACTGGACCGCCGGTTGCCAGCCGTCACGCTGAGCGGCCCGCTGAGCATGACCGGGCGCGCCGACGCGTCGGTGCCGCTGGAGCTGCGTGCCGATCTGACCGGCCAACTGCCGGCCGCGGGGTCCGCGGCTCTACCGGCGGCGCGAGGCGCATCGACGGCGCGAGCCCCGGCCCGGCGCGAGCCGGCCGGACGCGCGGTACAGGTGCGCGTCGA
>ENA-OBIT01000329-OBIT01000329.1-metagenomes-genome-assembly--contig:-NODE-329-length-20939-cov-3.54372_pt1 | contig 20939 bp, 22 predicted proteins | sample MGYA00153386_OBIT01 | MGnify analysis MGYA00153386
CCGAGCGCGATCCCTGGGTGGAAGGGTGGACGCCGATCAACGAACCGCTGACCGCAGCACGCTTTAGTGCGCTGTACGGCCTGTGGTACCCGCGTCGGCGCAGGGATACCGCGCCTGATCGCGAAGCGTCGACCAGCAGATTCAGGATTTCTCGCCGTTTTCTTCCTTTGACCGCCTGACGGTGTTTGTGATCCGACTGTGATCGTCTGCGGGCGCTCGTGTACGGCGCTTTGCGGCTCGATTTTCTTATCTATTGATCTTCAAACCGCCTTCATTGCACCCATTCGCCGCAGATTCAGTGCCAGGCACACGAGCTTGAACTCGGCTTGCACGCGGGGCAGTCCTCGCAGGCTGAATTGTCGGAATCCGAGCACGCTCTTGATCCACCCGTTTGGCGGCTCGGCAATCCACTTGCGCCCTCGATAGATAAGCGGCCTTGCCACTGTCGGTTTGCATCTTCGCGGCCATCGCAGCTGTGTGCGGATTCTTCTTGGCGTCGATCTCGACACATCGCTTGCCCTCGCGCCCCAAGGCCACCACCAGCACCGTCGGTGAGTCGGCCAGGTCCTTGAAGTTCTTCTCGCTGCGGTAGCCCGCATCGGCCAGCGCCTGCTCGGGGTCTTTGCCGGTGTTGGCCTTCACAGCCTTGAGCATCGGTACCAGTTGCCCCACGTCGGCGGCGTTGTTGGTGAGCTTAACGGCCACGATGATGTGTGCCGTGTCGTTTACCGCTGTTTGGGCGTTGTAGCCGGCGTCGAAGCCCTCGCCCGCATGCTTCATGATGCGGCTATCGGGGTCAGTGAAATTGTCTTTTGCCTTGGGCTCTGGCACGCCGGACTCGCGCTTGAAGCGCCCGCCTGTGGGCTTGCCGTCCTGGTCACGGGACTTGCACTCGTCACCTTCGCTGCGGCCGCGCTCGATGTCGGCGTCATGCTGACGCTGCTCGATGCGCTGACGGGCTTCGGTGATGGCCTTCAGGCGAACTTCGCGCCGCTCGATTTCGGCCGGAATGTCTACCTGGGGCTCTGCCGCTTTAGCCAAGTCGGCGCTTTTGGCGCGATCCAGCAGCGCATCGATCTGCGCCTTCAGCTCAACTGCGGCCTGCTGCATGCGCTCAAAGCTCATCGCCTTGTGGCGGCTGGCGTTGGCCTTGATCTTGGTGCCATCGATGGCGACCATGCCCAGCGTGACCAGCCCGAGCTCGCCGGCCAGCTTGGACCACCTGCACGAACAGGTCGCTCGGCTCATCGAGATGCAGCGCACGGAAGTCGCGGATGGTGCGGTGCTTGGGGAAGTTGCCGGCCCCAGGATCCGAAACGCCAGGTCGTCATGCAGCCTGCGTTCGATCATGAGCGAGCTGAATACACCCGTGGCGTAGCCATACACCAGCAACTTGACCATCAGCGGCGGCTGAAACGGCTGGTTGCGCGCGCCGCCTCCTGCGTAGCGGGCGTAGAACGCCTTGAGGTCCAGTGCATCAACCGTGTCGCTGATGAAGTAAGCCAGGTGCCCCTTGGGCAGCCGTCTTGCAGCGACGCGGGCGGCAGCATCTCCTGCTGCGGTTCATAGGGACGATGACTGATGGCCATGTCAGCTCAACGTTCGGGAACGTCGAAGGACATCAGGAACTCCCCTTCTGCCGCCCACATTCCTGACCTCGATTCGGCATCGAAGCGCTATGTGGACGTCGCCACGCAAAAGATGCAGGCACCCGAACCGATCTTGGAGCCCTTGCCTGAAGTGTTTGCAGAACAGTCCAGTTTGAGCGTCCCACCCGGATCAGACGCGACGGGACAATAACCCTCAAAAGCCACGCGCTCGAAGCTTACTGGGCCAGTCTGGGCGTCACTTCTGGGATAGGACCCATTGCACCAAGGTCTTCGCCTCGGCCGGCGTCACCTGTGTGTTGGCCGGCATGGGCACCGGACCCCACACACCCGCGCCGCCCTTGATGATTTTTTGCGACAGTTGGTCGACTGCATCTTTCTGGCCCGCGTACTTCGCCGCCACGTCCTTGTACGAAGGACCGACCAACTTGGCCTCGACGGCATGACACGCCATGCAATTTCTCTTTTGTGCGAGTTCGGCGCTGGCAAAGGCGTGCGACGAAACCAGGAACGCTGCAACAGCGGCCAGAGCATTGATCATCTTCATGGGTTCCTTTCGTGCGGACTGAACTACATTGCGTTAACGGATTGTAGAAGTACGGGTTGACACCCGAGCACTGCCAATCGGTTTGCGTTGATGGGAGTATGTTGCATGTTATTCGTCGTACTGGGCGTCGCACTGATCGCGCTGAATTTGGCGGGCATCGGCCCGATGGCGGCATGGAACTGGCAGTTCACAGGCGACCTGTGGAAGTTCACGGTGCCCTTCATTCTGGCCGCGTTGTGGTGGTGGTGGACCGATAAATCTGGCATGGACAAACGCCGGGAAATAACCCGAATGGAAGAGAAAAAGGCCAACCGGCGCAAGGAAAATCTGGAAGCGTTGGGTCTTCCGTCGCGGTCCAAGCGCAAGCGCTGAGCCGACCTGCGGACCGGTCGCTTCTAAGAACCCCGCTCGCGAACCAATGCGCCCCGCTTAAAACACGCGCGACTTACCGGCATCAATCGTACAAATCGAGCACTGCCCCTGTGCTGGCGCTGGATGCGTTTTTGGCAAACTTGGCCAGCACGCCGCGTGTGTAGCGCGCTGCGGGCGCGGTCCACTGCGACCGGCGACGCGCCAGTTCGGCGTCATCGACATTCAATTGCAGGCTCAGCGTGTGCGCGTTGATCGTGATCGAATCGCCTTCGTGTACCAAAGCAATCGTGCCGCCGGCCGAGGCCTCGGGCGTGACGTGGCCCACCACCATGCCCCAGGTGCCGCCCGAGAAGCGGCCGTCGGTGATCAGGCCAACCGATTCGCCGAGTCCTTGACCAATCAGTGCACCGGTGGGTGCCAGCATCTCCGGCATGCCGGGAGCGCCTTTCGGGCCCAGGTAGCGCAACACCATCACATCGCCGGCGATGATCTTTTTGGCCATGATCGCGACAAGTGCCGACTGTTCGTCATCGAACACACGGGCAGGTCCGGTGATGACGGGATTCTTCAGGCCGGTGATCTTGGCCACTGCGCCGTTCGGCGACAAATTGCCTTTCAGAATCGCCAGGTGTCCCTGCTCGTACATCGGCCGTTCAATCGGCCGGATGACGTCCTGGTCGGCACGCGGCACGTCGGGCACGTCGGCCAAGACTTCGGTCACGGTCTGGCCGCTGATCGTGATGCAATCGCCGTTGAGCAGACCCGCTTTCAACAGGATTTTCATCACCTGAGGAATGCCGCCGGCGCGGTGCAGGTCGACCGCGAGGTAGCGGCCCGATGGCTTGAGGTCGCAGAGCACCGGCACTTTCTGGCGCATGCGCTCGAAATCGTCAATCGTCCATTCAACCTCGGCGGCATGGGCAATGGCCAGGTAATGCAGCACCGCGTTGGTCGAGCCGCCCGTGGCCATGATCACCGCCACGGCATTTTCGATCGAGGCCCGCGTGACGATGTCGCGTGGCTTCAGGTCGGCCTTGACGGCTGCCACCAGCACCTGCGCGGCGCGCGCTGCGGCACCGGCGATCTCATCGTGCGGGTTGGCCATGGTTGACGAATAAGGCAGGCTCATGCCCATCGCCTCGAACGACGAACTCATCGTGTTGGCGGTGTACATGCCGCCGCACGATCCGCTGCCCGGAATGGCTCGGCGCTCGATCTGGTAGAAGTCTTCCTCTGACATGCGACCGGCCGAGAACTCGCCGACCGCCTCGAATACGCTGACGATGTTCAGATCTTTGCCTTTGTAATGGCCCGGCAGGATGGTGCCGCCGTAGACATAAATCGCTGGCACGTTGGCGCGCAGCATGCCCATCATGCCGCCCGGCATGTTCTTGTCGCAGCCGCCAACCACCAGCACGCCGTCCATCCACTGGCCGCCGACGCAGGTCTCGATGCAGTCGGCGATCACCTCGCGCGAAACCAGGCTGTACTTCATGCCCTCGGTGCCCATCGCCATGCCGTCGCTGATGGTCGGCGTGCCAAAGATCTGCGCGTTTCCGCCGGCCGCCTCGATGCCCGCCACCGCCGCATCTGCCAGCTTTTGCAGGCCCGAATTGCACGGCGTGATCGTCGAATGTCCGTTTGCGACGCCGATCATCGGCTTCTTGAAATCTTCCGTCTCATAGCCGAGCGCGTAATACATCGACCGGTTCGGTGCGCGGGCCACGCCTTCCGTGATGTTTTTCGATCGGCGATTGGCGCTCATGGCTGTCCTTGTTGAGTGGTTTCGGTTGACGGCCGCACTATACCGGCGCCCCGGTAGAGCCACCTTATGATTCCAGCATGCTCGTCCACCCTCAATTCAGCCCGATCGCATTGCAGCTCGGTCCCATCGCGATTCATTGGTATGGCCTGACTTATCTGGTCGCCTTCGGGCTGTTTCTGTGGCTCGGTTCGCTGCGTGTTGAGCAACCGGCTTACGCCACCACCGGATGGACCCGCCGCGACATCGAAGACCTGCTTTTCTATGGCGTGCTGGGCGTGGTGATCGGCGGCCGGTTGGGCTATGCGTTGTTTTACAAGCCCAGCTATTACGCCGTGAATCCACTCGAAATAGCGGCGGTTTGGAAGGGCGGCATGTCTTTTCACGGCGGACTGCTGGGCGTGCTGGTGGCCGTAGCGTTGTATGCCCGCGCCAAGGGTCGCCTCTTTTTGCAAGTCACCGATGTGATCGCGCCTTGCGTACCGCTCGGCCTGGCGTCGGGGCGCATTGGCAATTTCATCAATGGTGAACTGTGGGGCCGCGCGGCCGACCCATCGCTGCCGTGGGCGATGGTGTTTCCGCAGTCAGGCAGCACCATCCCGCGCCACCCTTCGCCGCTTTACCAGTTTGCCCTCGAAGGCGTGCTGTTGTTCGTGCTGCTGTGGATTTACGCCCGCCCGCCGCGCAAGGTCGGGCAGGTTTCCGGTTTGTTCCTGATCGGCTACGGTGTGTTTCGTTTTATCGCCGAGTACTTTCGCGAGCCAGACAGTTTCCTTGGCTTGCTGGCGTTCGACATGAGCATGGGCCAGTGGCTGTGCGTGCCCATGGTGTTGGCCGGGCTGGCCTTGTGGCTGAGGGCGACCGGCTCGGCAGCCCATCCGGCCCGCGCGGCCCGATAGGCGACGACGATGAGACAAATCTTCCTGGACACCGAAACCACCGGCCTGAGCGCTGAGGCGGGCGACCGCGTTATCGAGATCGGTTGCGTCGAAATGGTCAACCGGCGCTTGACCGGCAACAACCTGCACCTGTACGTCAATCCCGACCGGCGCAGCCACGAAGACGCCGTCAAAGTGCACGGTCTGACCGAGGAATTTCTGGCCGACAAGCCACGCTTTGAAGCGGTGGCGGAGCGGATGCTCGACTACTTGGCCGGCGCCGAGCTTGTAATCCACAACGCCAGTTTCGACATAGGATTTCTGAACGAGGAACTGCGCCGCCTCGGCCGCCCCAAGCTGTCTGGCCATGTGGCTGGCGTGACCGACAGCCTGCTGATGGCTCGCGAGATGTTTCCTGGAAAGTCCAACTCGCTGGATGCGTTGTGCAAGCGCCTCGAAGTGGACCACTCGAGCCGCACGCTGCACGGTGCGCTGCTGGATGCCGGCCTGCTGGCCGAGGTCTACATCCGGATGACTCGCGGACAAAATTCGCTGGTCATCGACGCCAGCGAACCATCGGCAGCCGACCTCGTGATGGAGTCCATTGACTTTGGCAGTCTGACGCTCAGCGTGATCGACGCCGATGAAGAAGAGCTTGCGGCGCACCTGTCCATGCTGCGCGACGTCGACAGCAGCAGCGGCGGCCGGGTGATCTGGCGCGCTGCGCTTGTCGAAACGCGGGCAGCAGGTTCTGCCGTGGCATAATTTTGAGTGTTCCTGGAGGGTCAGGACACAGATATCAGGGCGGTTAGCTCAGGGGTAGAGCACGACATTCACACTGTCGGGGTCGGGGGTTCGAAACCCTCACCGCCCACCAAGATTTCGATTGGCGTCGGAACTCAATCGATGGATCACTGCAATTGCTCGCGGCCGCCTTTTGAGCGACGTCATCTCGCCGCTGGATTTAAGTGATCAGACGACGGCTTGGCTCGCCAGGGCTAGCTGCGAAGGCAGCCAGCGCCCATCGACCAGCAACTCATTCGGACCAAACTGAGCCTTGTAGGCCATCTTGGTGCTTTGCGCGATCCAGTAGCCCAGGTACACCTGCGGCAGGCTCAGTAACCGGGCCTGCTCGATCTGCCACATCACGTTGTAGGTTCCGTAACTGGTGTGCCTTTCGGGCTCGAAGAATGTGTAGACGGCCGACAAGCCGTCGTTCAGGATGTCCAGGATAGACACCATCTTGAGCGAGCCCTGGCCGTCTTCGGCAGGCTCGCGGAACTCGACCAAGCGCGAATTGACCCGGCTTTGCAGCAGGAATTGCGTGTATTGATCAACGCTGTCATGGTCCATGCCGCCGCCACTGTGGCGGCTGGCTTGGTAGCGCAGGTAGAGCTGGTAATGCTCGGGCACGAAGCACAGCCGCAAGACCTTGGCCTGCAGGTTGGAGTGGGCCTTCCAGGCACGCCGTTGACTGCGGGTTGGCGCGAAAGCGGCGAGCGGCACGCGCAGCGGCACGCAGGCTCGGCAACCGTCGCAGAACGGCCGGTAGGTGAACATTCCGCTGCGCCTGAAACCGTTGGCCACCAACGCAGAATAGGCATCGGCGTGGATCAGGTGGCTGGGGGTGGCAACTTGCGACCGCGCCATTCGCCCTTCAATGTAGCTGCAGGGGTAGGGCGCTGTTGCATAAAACTGCAACGAGGCGAGCGGCAATTCCTTAAGGTGCGTCACGAATCGTCGTCCTGCCGTCCCGTCACCGCTTCGGCCAACTGCCCGAGGTGTCGCCACACAGAACGATGGTAAGTCCATTCGGCGACCGCTGGCCGTGCCACGGCGGCGACCAGACGGCTTTCAAAGTCGGCGCGCGTCAATTGTTCCGCACCCAGCGACGCCAGGTGCGAAGTGCGCTGCTGGCAATCGATCATCGCGATCGCGTGATGACGACAGAAACACACCAACGCCGCCAGGGCAATCTTGGACGCGTCGCTGCGCCGGGCAAACATCGATTCACCGAAGAACATGCCGCCCAGACCCACGCCGTAAAGACCGCCGACCAACTCGCCGCCGATCCAAGTCTCGAAGCTGTGCACCTGTCCCAGCGCGTGCCAGTGCTCATACGCGGCGATCATCGGCGGCACGATCCAGGTGCCGCTTTGTCCGTCTCGTGGGGCCTGCGCACAGGCTTCGATCACCGATGAAAACGCACTGTCGATGCGCACCTCGCAATCGTGGCTGCGCACGAACCGGGCGACGGTCTTGCGCAGCGAACGCGAGAGCTTGAACCGGTCGACCATCAGCACCATGCGTGGGTCGGGCGACCACCACAACACCGGCTGGCCCTCGCCGTACCAGGGAAAAATGCCGCGCCCGTAAGCCTCGGCGAGCCGCTGCGGCGTGAGCTCGCCGCCCGCGGCCAGCAGCCCGGGTGCCTCGGATGCTGGCCCGAGCGCATGCCGGGATTCCGGAAGCGGGTCGTCGGGATCTGTCAGCCAAGCGATCATGGGCAGGATGAAACGGCATGATGAAAAACCCATGTTAGCGCTCCGAGCGCCGCGCCGGCTGCGGCAGCAACGGCACCTCAGCCCGAGCTGCCGACGCGGCGAGCGGCCGCGTATTGCCCCGCTTAGGCCGGTCTTTTCGGCGCATATCGCCTGGGCGACGCTGCGTAGGATCGCTCAGCCTGTTCTTCCAGGCGCTGCTTCCAAACAGCCTGCCCCCAACGCACAAGGCTTCGACGACCCGCCATGGCTTTTCCAACCGACGCGCAACTTGCTGGTCTGTCAATCCTGCTGATCGACGACATGTCGCTGGTGCGCCAGGAGTTGCGAAGCCAACTGGGTCAGCTTGGCGCGAGCAACGTGGTTCAGGCCAGCGCGCCCGACGAGGCGATCGAGAAGATGCGCAAAGCGACCTTCGACCTGGTTCTGTGCGACTACAACCTGAACCGCCAGACCGACGGACAGCAGTTGCTCGAGTACGTGCGAGCGCAAGGCATTCTGACTCTGGCCACGCTGTTCGTGATGGTGACGGCTGAGCAGGAATACGTGGCGGTGGCGTCAGCGGCCGAGGTGCTGCCCGACGATTACGTGCTCAAGCCGTTCACGACGAATGCGCTGGGCGAGCGGCTCAAGTCCATCCTGGCCAGGCAGATCGCTTTCAAAACGGTCAATCAGCGCGTCGCCAAGAAAGACTACGCCGGTGCCGCCGCGGCATGCATCCCGCTGGCCGAGCCCACCAGCAAGTACCAGATCCTGGCGCTGCGTCGCAGGGCCGAATGCCATCTCGAGATCGGTCAGCATGCACAGGCCAAACTCATCTATGACCAATTGCTGGCAATGCGCGCAGACCTCACCTGGGCGCAGCTGGGCCTGGCCAAGTGTCTGAAGTCGGCGAATCTGCACGTGGAAGCGGCAACGGCCACCGCCGCGGTGGTCGAGGCCAACCCCAAATTTGTGCAGGCCTACGACTTGCTGGCCGACTTGGCTGAAGAGCAGGGCGATGACGAACGTGCTTTGCAGATATTGCTCAAGAGCGCCGCGGTGGTGCCGTCTGCGCGGCGCAGCCGGCGCGTGGCCGACGTGGCGTATCGAGCCGGCGACCTGGCCTGTGCCCGCGAAAACTACGCCGTGGTTTGCAAGCTGACGCGCGGCTCGCGCACCGCCGATGCGGCCGACGTGCTGCAGTTGTCACAGGTCCACCTTGACGAAGGCAACGCAGCGGCCGCGATGGCGTTGCTGAGCGATCCGCAGACCGTTTATGCAGCTCGTTCGGGCACGGCGGGCGTGGCCGCCGCGACCGCTGCGCTCGAGGTGAGGGCCCTGGCACAGTCGGGCGACCGTGCCGGTGCCGAGGCCAAGCTGAAATCCATCATGGCCAGCGCCGAGGCGCCGCGCGCCGACCTGGCGACGATCCTGCTGGCCAAGGCCAACATGGCAGTGGGTAACGAAGTGGCCGCCACCGAGATCCTGTCGGCGGTCGTGCGCACCGATCACGACAACAAGAAGATGGTCAATATGGTGCGCAGTGCGATGGTCAATTCCGGCATGAAGGAACAGATCGACAGCATCATCCACAGAGAAGTCGAGGGCACCAACGCGAAGGTCAAGCACGCCGAAACCTTGGTGCGCCAGTTCGAACACGACCAAGCGGTGAAATGCATCGAAGAGGCGCTGGCCGAAACACCCGAGAACACGACGGTGATGCTGGCGGCGTCGCAAATCACGCTGTTCTGGCTGTCCAGGCAGACCCAGCTCGACCGCGCGGCGGTGGACAAGATCCGCGGCTACCTGGCCACGCTGACGCTACTGATGCCCGGCAATCCGCGGATCGCGCTGCAAAACAAGTTCCTGGTGGAGACGATCACCAAGCTGGCACCTTCCCGCGAGGCGGCCTGACGGCCTTGGCCGACTTGCCACTGAATGCACGCATGACGCCACTCGCGCTGCAGGCCGTCGTGCACGACCTGAAAAACGCCCTCGGATCGCTCGAAATCGAACTGGAACGCCTGGTGGTCCAGCAAGGCCTGACCCAGGTCACGTTCGCCCATGTGCATTGCAGCCAGTTGCGCATGCGGTTGCTGGGCTTTTTGCTGATGACGTCGGACGAGGGACGACTGACGGCGCGGGTCGAAGCCCACAATCCCGAAGATTTCCTGTGCGAAGTCCGCGCTGGATTCGTGATCCCCGCCGATGGCCCGCGGCTGGACATGTCGATCGCGGCAGATTGCCCGCCGACGGCGTTTTTTGACGACCGGCTCGTCAACCTGGCCCTGCATGCGTTGCTGGCGAACGCGGCGCGTTTCGCGCGCAGCCGCATCGTGATCGGCGCCGCTCAAGGAGCTGGAGAAGGCATGGACAAAAACGTCGCTAAATCGGGCCTCGTGCTGTATTGCGAAGACGACGGACCGGGCTGGGGCTCGGGTGCGACGCCCGACGGAAGCGGCCTCGGCACATCCATCTGCGATGCCGTGGCGGCTGCCCACGTCAGCGTACGTCGACGCGGCCGCCTCGTGCTGACCACTTCTGATTTGGGCGGAGCACGGGCCGAACTGCATTTGCCGTGACCGGCGGGTGAGCTGTTGCAGTGTTCGACGCTGTGCGGACCATCGAACCGAGTCTTTGGTCGACGGACGCCGTTCTGGCGAATGCTCGCCATGCCCCACGACATTGCCCTTGGGTTTCTGGCCAGACGCCTTCTTCGCACGATTTTCCCAAGTTCCACCAAGCATCGACCACTGCACTAGCGCGCAGCGATCGGGCCGGTGGGTGCACCGGGTGCGGAGGCCGCGCGCGTCGGCAAGTCCGCCAGCGCTTCACGCAGCGCGGACACCGTCAGTATTTCCTTGAGCAGCCGCGGAGAGTCTGGCTGCGCTGGTGTGTAAAGCGCATAAACCGGCACACCGTTTCGCCCCAGACGCGCGAGTTCGGCGGTGATTGCCGGATCGCGGCGGGTCCAGTCGGCACGCATGCGTGTGACGCCGCGCGCGTCGAAGTCGGCCAGCACCCGGGCATCGTCCAACGTGGTTCGCTTGTTGAACTGGCAAGTCACGCACCACGCCGCGGTGAAGTCGATGAACACCGGCCGACCTTGTGCCAGTTCGTCCGCCACCGCTGTGGTGGACCAGGGTCGCCAGCCGTGCTGAGTGGCCGCTGTCGCAGCCACAGGGCGTGACGCCTGTACGTCGTCAACGCTCAAAGTGGGCACGAACCAGGCCAACGCCACGGCCAGCAACGCGACCGACAGCGTGCCCAGCGTTTTGCGGGCACCCGGGCCGAGCGTGGCCGACCCCAGCGCCCAGGCGGCAAACGCCAATGCAAGCAACACCCCGAGCAGCAGGGCAACCGCATCCACGCCCGCCTGTTGACCCAGCACCCACGCCAGCCAGACCACCGTGCCGAATATGGGAAAGGCCATCGCGACCCGGAAGTGCACCATCCAGACGCCCGGCCTCGGCAGTGCGCGCGCCAGCGCTGGCCAAGCGCTGACAGCCAGAACGGGCAGCGCCATGCCGAGCCCGAGCGCAGAAAACACAGCCAGCGCCTGCGGGGCTGGCAGCGTTGCGGCCAGACCCAGTGACGCGCCCATGAACGGCGCGGTACACGGCGACGCCACGGCCACCGCCAGCACCCCGGTGAGCATTGAATCAACCATCGGATGGCGGAATCTGACAGTCGCCAGCGAACTCGGCAACAGCGAGCCGAACTCGTAGACGCCCAGCAGGTTCAGGCCGATCATCGTGAACAGCGCGGCCAGCGTGGCGATCACTGCCGGTGACTGGAGCTGAAAACCCCAGCCCAGTTGCTCACCGCCTGCGCGCAGCGCCAGCAACAGCCCCGCCAGCGCCAGGAACGACAGCACGACGCCAGCAGAGTAGGCGAGTCCGTTTCCAATCAGGACACGCCGGTCGTGGGCGTGCGCTGCGAAGCCCAGCACCTTCAAGGACAACACTGGAAACACGCAGGGCATCAGGTTCAGCAGCGCGCCGCCAACCAGCGCGAACGCCAGTGCCGCTATCCAGCCGAGGTCTGCGCCCTGTCGGGGTGCAACGCCGTTGGTTTCCAGTCCGACGGCAGAAGGGGCGGCGGTCGACGGCCACGGGCCCGCGACGTCAACCGTGACCTGCACGCCGACCGCGTCGCTGTCGGCCACCAGTACCAACGGCAGCCGATCTGGGCTGACGGAGCGCTGCGCCGACAACGGCAAGCTTGCTGTCCAGACCCCTGCGTCCCACTGCGCAACCGGACGGGACACGTTGTCCAACACCGCGCCAACCTCGGCGAACACCGACAGGTTTTGGTTCCGCCAGGCGGCGGGCAGTCCGTCGATGCGCAGCACCAACGAATTTCCCAGCACCCTGGCACTGGCGTAGGCTGTAGCCAGCGGCGCTGGCATCGCATCACGGGCTGTGTCGAAGGCCTGCGCAAAATTGATGGTCGGCGTGGCAGCCGGTACCCTCAGTCGAAACTCACCCGACTGCGGGATGCAAATTTCCTTGCAAACCAACCACTCCGCGCGCAACTGAATGTCTGCGCTATCGCCGCTGAAACCGGCCGGCACAGCCACCGTGACCGGCAACAGCACGCGGCCGTCGTAGCCGTAATTCATCAACGGGCCGATCGGTAGGCGCCGTGGCAAGGGCCACTCGATGTCGCCCGCCTGCATGCCGCCGGGAAGCGTCCAATCGAGCCGGGTCGGCAGGCCGGAGTCACCAGGATTCTTCCAATAAGTGTGCCATCCCGACCGGTGCTCTATCAACAGACCCATCTGGAACTTCTGTTCCGGGACCAGGCCGTTCGGAGCATTGACCACCAGTTCAGCGCGCGCCTGCTCGGTCGTCACGACAGCCGGGTTCACGGTGAATGCGTGGCTCGTGAGCAACCAAAAACAGAGCAAGACACCGACGATCGTGGTTCGAAACATGCTTAAAAGACCCGAATTTCCCGTGAGAGGCTGCCGGAGCCAATAGGTTCCAGCACAACCATCATCATAAATCGAAACCGTCTAAAGTGATGGATTCAGAAAAGCCGGCAAGTAATTGATTTAAAAACATATTGCTCAGATACTCAAAGTCGTTTCGGGTGTCGCCAACCACGCTGACGCGCGCAATGTGGGGCGCGCCGACCGCCATCGTTGCTCGTAGATCGAAAGTTTCTCCAACCACCGTTAAACACGCCCATATCCAACGTTTCGGTTGCTGTGGGAAGGCGATACTCGTGCATGGCTAAAAGTCTGAATTCCGCTGAAAAGACCGCTCCGATTGCGCCGTTCCTGGCCACTGCGTTGGAGGAAAACAAGGACGTCAAGGTGCGCGTCGAGAGCGCCGCGAACGACCTTGCCGCAGCAGGCACAGTTTTGAAGGCGAAGATCGCCGGCGGGGACCCTGAATGGGCAGCCCACGTCGCGCTGGAGGTGAGCAAAGCGGTCGAGCACAAGGTCGCGGAGTGCGCGGCTGACTTGCATGCCGTGAATTGCACATTGGAACAGGGTCTTGCTGACCTGGAGCACACGGAAAGTGCGCTTGCCATTGCACGAGCAGCACTCGCAAATACGCGGGTCGCTTTGGTCGCTGCCAGAGAAGGAGAGCGTGAAGCACAGTTTGCGGCTTGCCATGATTCGGCGACCGGCATGCCGAACCGGGAACACTTTGATTCACGCCTGACCCACGATATTGCGGTGGCTGCCCGACAAGGCTTTGAATTGGCCGTGATGTTCTTCGCCCTGAACAAATTCAAGGAAATCAACGACACCCTGGGGCATGCGGCGGGCGACGAAGTGCTCAAGCAAATTGCTGCACGTCTGCTTAAACACTGCCGCGCCGAAGACACGGTCTGCCGCACGGGTGGCGACGAATTTCTGTACCTGCTGATCAACCCGAAAGGTCGTGAAAACATTCAACGCATCGCTTCGACGCTGGTCGCTGCTTTGGCCATGCCGGTGCATTTCGATGACAGGGAAATCGTCGTCAGGCCGAGCATAGGAATATCGATTTACCCTGGGCAGGGTGCGTCGGCGTCTGAATTGATCAGCCACGCCGATGCGGCGATGTACCACGCGAAGAAGACCCACGGCGGCCCGGGGTGGGCCTTTTACGACGTCGTGTCATCTTTGAGTTGAGCACCTTTTGTCGTCTCAATGATCCAACTGCTTCAAAGGCTCGATGAGATCAAAGACGCGAAACAAAATAGTTTACATAATATACATCGTCGCGCATATGAGAGCGAATGGCTGGGACGGTTTCTCTATGAACTTGAACCGGTACAGCATCGACCGGACTCCCGCTTCACTCCAACTTAGCACACGAATTTGAATGACCTGGGGAACCACCATCCGGCTCGAATCGCCAAGGTGCTGGGCGTGAGCGTGCGCACCGTCTACCGCTGGAAGCTTGAAGCGCAGATGGAGTGCAGACCCTCCGCGAAAGCGGCGGCCCTTGCATTGTTCTGGCTGACCCGCTGGGGACAGGGCCACCCACCCACAGATGGTCTGCAGGGCGGTTACCAATGCGCCGCCGTCACTCCTTGTTCCACGCGCCTGATTTCGAAGCGCTATTGATCGTCGCCGAAGGAGGACCAAAGTTCATCCTGAACGCCACGGACGCGGTTGCCGGCCCCATTGCGTCGTAAGTCGAACTGAAACTATTACCCCGCACTAGTGCGAAACCACTGCACTTGCCGCATCCACCGTGACCGGCCGGATCGCGGCTTGTCAGTCGCGAGCTTGCATTTCATCCGCGTCGTCAGTCAGTGACTCCGCGTCGTCACCTGAATGAGGAATCAGCGGCTTGTCCAACGGCCGACACACGCGGCTCTGCAAATGATTCAGTCGGCTCGATCTTTCCATGGCCTCAATCACAGCTTCGGGGTTCATGAGCAACGCAAAAGGATTGGCGACTTGGTGAGTAAACGACATGGTATTCCTTCAAGAATATCGCTGGCTGAAGCGACCGACTGTAGATCTGCCCACAACGCACCGGAAGTCATCCAGCTGCCATGTTCCTTGTCATCAAAACTCCGACAAAAACGAACCGCTGGGAGGTGCCTTGCATCACGAACTGAAACCGTACTGAATCGGTCAACACCTGGATATCGTCTTGTTCTCAACGACTTGCAGCGCTATTGCAAAACTTATTTTCAATCGGCTCGGTATCGCATTTCGGGGATGTTGAAAAGACGCTCGAAATTGCGACTGGTAGCCTCGGCGATTTGTTCCACTTCGACGCCTTTCAACTCGGCGATCTGTCTAGCCACCAAGGACACGTGGGCAGGACTGTTCAACCTGCCACGGAACGGCACCGGTGCGAGGTAGGGACTGTCGGTCTCGATCAGGCAACGCTCCAGCGGAACGAAGCGCGCCACTGCTCGGAGGTCGCTGGCAGTTTTGAATGTCAAGATGCCGGAAAACGAGATGTAGAAGCCCAGATCGAGCGCGGCGCGGGCCACGGCCTCGCTTTCGGTGAAACAGTGGAACACCCCTCCGACGTCCATCGCACCCTCCTGAGCGAGCACCGCCAAGGTGTCGTCGGAAGAGTTGCGTGTGTGAACCACCAGCGGCAATCCAGATAAGCGCGCGGCGCGGATGTGCGTTCTGAAACGCTCGCGCTGCCACTCCATGTCAGCCACAGTGCGTCCGTTCAGGCGGTAGTAATCGAGTCCGGTTTCTCCGATCGCGACCACGCGTGGCCGACTGGCAAGTTCAACCAGGTCGGCCACCGAAGGCTCGCGCACGCCTTCGTTGTCGGGATGAACGCCAGCGCTGCACCAGAAGTTGTCGTAAGTGATGGCCAACGCATGTACTTGCTCAAATTCTTCCAGGGTGGTGCAGATGCACAACGCACGGTCGACTTTCGCCAGCGCCATCGCGACCCGTATGTCTGCCAGGTTCGCCTGCAGTTCAGGAAAACTCAGGTGGCAGTGCGAGTCGACAAACATGGGAACGTGGCGCCGGCGCGGCCGGCGCTCTGTCAGATGGTCTGGGTCGGCTTGGCCGATGACAGCATCGTGCCGAGTTGCTCTTCGATCTTGAGTCGAAGTGCGCGGGTCTTTTCGTCGGTGGGAAATCGCACGCCCACGCCTTGCGTGCGACCGCCGGATGCGTTGGCAGGTGTGATCCAGCCCACCTTGCCGGCAACGGGATAGCGTTGCGGGTCGTCGGGCAGCGACAGCAACAGATAGATGTCTTCGCCGAGCTTGTAGTCGCGCGTGGTCGGCACGAACAATCCGCCGTCCGAGAACACCGGCATATAAGCCGCGTACAGCGCGCCCTTTTCTCTGAACACCAGCTGTATCACGCTCGGCCGCACGGTCCCGGCCGCCGGCGGCGCGACCGCAGGCAGACTGCGCGGACCGGCTTCGCTCACGACCAGACTCCGGCGGACGGTTGCAACATGTTCATCACACCAGTGTAGCGAATGGGCCCGATGCGACGCGGTGATCAGATGCCGGCCGGTCGGTGCAAGGCGCGCCGGCCTTGCTGCAGCAGCGATTCCATCATCAGTCCTGCATTCCAGGGGTGTTCTGCATGGCGCGAGGCGCGCATCAGTTCGCCAGACCATGCCAGCAGCGAGCCGAGCGTGGCCGTTGCGGGCACGCTCGGCGCCGGAAAATAGCGCGGTGCGGAACCCGCCGTGAGACTCATCGCGTCGTGACAGAGCTTTTGAAGTGCATCGATCAGGCGCGGCAAGGGCCAGTTGACAAAGGCAGCGGCATCGCCAGCCTGCACCCACGCCGGGATGCGCGACCAGAGCGCCGAATCGATGCCCTGACGGAACCAGTCAAGCGCCTCGGTGGGTTGGCCACCCGCGGCAGCCAGCAGCACCTCGGGCTGCAACACGCCCTGCTGCTTCAACCACGTGATGGCCAAATCGGTGGCAGGCACCATCAACGGCACCGCTTGGCAACGGCTGCGGATCGTCGGCAGCAATCCATCGGGCGCCGCGCAGCTCAGCAGGAAGCGCGCTTCGCCAGGCGGCTCTTCCAAGGTCTTGAGCAGCGTGTTTGCCGCGATCGCATTCATGCGTTCGGCCGGATGGATCAGCACGACCTTGCCGCGTCCGCGCGCGGAGGAAGTTTGCGCAAAAGAGATGGCTTGGCGCACCGAATCGACCTTGATTTCCTTGCTGGGCTTGGCCTTGCCTTGCTTTTCGGCACCGACGTCGTCGCCACTGCCGTCTGCGCTGCCGACACCCCAGCCCAAAGCCGCACGCTGGGCCTCCGGCAAAAGCACCAGTAAATCGGGATGAGAGCGAGCCTGAAACAATCGGCAGCTGGCGCATGCGCCGCACGGTTCAAAGCCTGTCCCAGACGCCTGCGGCGCGGCTTCGCACAACCAGGACTGCGCCAACATCGAGGCCAGCTCGAACTGGCCGACCCCTTGCGGACCGTGCACCAGCAACGCGTGGCCGCGCTGCGTCTGCAGAACCTGTCGCAACGGCTGTACCAGCCAGGGCAACGCCACCGCACCGTCCGCGCCGACGATGCCTACCATTGGCGATGAGCCCACACGGCTTCGATCTGCCGTGACACCGCAGCGACGTCCCGGGTCGCATCGATGAGCGCGAACCGCTGAGGCATCGCCTGCATGCGAGCCAGGTAACCGCCACGAACACGCTCGAAAAAATCGCTGTCCTGTCGCTCGAAACGATCGGCGACACGTGCCGCGGCACGGCGCTGGGCGGCCTCGCCAGGCGGCAAGTCGAACCACAGCGTCAGATCGGGCTGCAATGTGCCCTGCACCCATTGCTCGAGTTGCTCCAGCACGTCAAGGCGATGCCCTCGCCCGCCGCCCTGGTAGGCAAACGTGGCGTCTGTGAAGCGATCGCACAACACGGTGGAGCCGCCAGCCAAAGCGGGAAGGATGATTTGCTGCAAGTGGTCACGCCGCGCTGCGAACACCAGCAGCACCTCGGTCAGCGAATCCATCGGCTGGTGCAGCAACAGTTCGCGCAGCCGCTCGGCCAGCGGCGTGCCCCCCGGTTCGCGCGTGCACAACACCTTCTCGCCACGGCCCGACAAACGTTGCGCGAGGGCCTCGATGTGGGTCGTCTTGCCGGCGCCATCGATGCCTTCGAAGGTGATGAAACGTGCGCTCACGGGCTGCGGTCTGCGGGCTTTTTGCCCCGCTGGTATTTATCGACGGCGCGATTATGCTCGGCCAGCGTGACGCTGAATTCGCTCGTGCCATCGCCGCGAGCGACGAAATAGAGCGCCGCTGTGAAATCGGGCCTCACCGCCACCTGCAACGACGCCTTGCCCGGCATCGAGATGGGTGTGGGCGGCAGGCCACCACGGGTGTAGGTGTTGAAGGGCGAATCCGTCAACAGGTCGCGCTTTCTCAGGTTGCCGTCGAACCTTTCGCCCAGGCCGTAAATCACGGTCGGGTCGGTCTGCAACAACATGCCCAGGCGCAACCGATTGACGAACACCCCGCCGACGCGACCCCGATCGGCCAGTGCCCCGGTTTCCTTCTCGATGATCGATGCCAGGGTGAGTGCCTCATCGGCATTGCGCAACGGCGTGTCGACAGTGCGTTGCTGCCACGCCGCGGCCAGCCGGGTCTGCATGGCGTGAAACGCGCGACGCAGCAGCGCCATGTCAGCGCTGCCCTTGCTGTACGCATAGGTGTCGGGATAGAAGCGGCCCTCGGCAGCCACGCCGGGCGCTCCGAGAGCGCTCATGATGTCAGCATCGCTCATGCCCGCGGTGGTGGCTTTGAGTGCCTCGGAACGCGCCAGTTCGGCGCGAAACTGGCGAAAAGTCCATCCTTCAATCAAACGGACCGTGGCCAGCGTCTCGTCGCCGCGCACCATCATGTCGAGCAACCGGCGCGGTGTGATACCGGCTCCCACCTCATAGCTGCCCGCCCGGATCTTGCGAGCTTGTCCCGACCAGCGAAACCACTCGTATATCAGCCGGGGCGAAGTCTGCACACCGCCGTCAACCCAGCCTTGTGCAATGTCGCGCGGCGCAGTGCCGGGTTCAATTGACAGCTCGACCGTGGCCTCACGCAACGCCAGTGGCCGCTCGAGCCACCACAGCGCAGAGGCCGCCACTGCGCCAGCCAGCATCATGACCAAAACGATCATGGCGAGCAACGCACGCCTCAGTCCGGCGAACCGCGCCGTCACGAAGCCATCCTCCGGACGGGATGCCAACCGGCGACGGTCTGCGAACAGGCTTCACCCATGGCGGCTGATGATAATGGGGCATGAATGAGCTTGTGAAATTGGACGGTGCCGTCGACTTGACCCATCTGGGCGTGATCCACGCGAGCGGTGCCGACGCTGCGAAATTTCTGCACAGTCAGTTGACGAACGACTTTGATCGCCTGCCGCTGGGTCGCGCGCGGTTGGCCGGGTTTTGCTCCGCCAAGGGGCGGCTGCAAGCCAGCTTCGTCGGCTGGAAAGACACCGATCACAGTTTGCGCCTGATCGTCTCCGTCAGCCTGCTGCCGGCGACACTGAAGCGGCTGTCGATGTTTGTGATGCGGTCGCAATGCAAGCTCAGAGATGCCAGCGCCGAAATGAATTTGCGCGGTCTGGTCGGCACCAGCGCGAACGGGCTGGTTGGTGATTTGGAGCCGTGGGGCGTTCGCGAAACAGGTGCTGGCACTGTGATCAAATTGCCCGACAGCGCTGGCTTGGCACGTGCCATCCTGGTCGAGCCCTCGTCTGCGGGCCGGGGTTCGACCCTTCCAGTGATCACGCTGGACGCCTGGCGCTGGCTGGAGGTGCAAAGCGGTGTCGCTCTGATCGAATCGACCACGTTCGAGCAGTTCGTGCCGCAAATGGTGAATTTCGAACTGGTCGGCGGCGTCGATTTCCAAAAAGGTTGCTACCCCGGCCAGGAGGTCGTAGCGCGCAGCCAGTATCGTGGCAGCATCAAACGGCGCGCCTTCTTGTTCGACACGGTGGCGCCGGCGCAGTCCGGCCAGGAGATCTATCACAGCCTCGATCCGCAACAGCCGGCCGGCATGGTCGTCAACGCAGCGCCACGGCTGCATGGCGAAGGCAGCAGCGTGCTGGCCGAGTTGAAAATCGCCGCGCTTGACGGGGGCACGCTGCACTTGTGCACGTCCGACGGCCCCGTGCTTGACCGCCGCGAACTGCCCTATCTCGTGCCGATCGAGCCCGCAGCGGTCTGACAGTGGGCTTTGATCCACCATTGCAGCCCGATACGGCTCAATGACGATGCGTGAGCTGTACATCTACTACCGGGTGGTCACAGGCCAAGCGGCAGCGGCGCGGCTGGCGGTGGAGACATTGCAGGCTCGCCTGCGCTCCAACCTGCCGTTCCTGGTGACGCGGCTGCTGCACCGGCCCGAGGCCCTGAACGGCCTGCAGACCTGGATGGAGACCTATGCGACGCGCCCCGACCGCGAGCCCGCGGGAATTTCGCAGGCCTTGCAGTCGATGATCGAGACCGAGGCGCTTGTGCTCGCGCCATTGATCGTCGGGCCGCGCCACACTGAAATCTTCGAGGTCTTCAAAGAGCCTTCCGCGAGCAATAACGACCGCTGATGCTGACCGGAAAGGGTTCGGAAACCTGCACCCGGATCGACACCGTGGTTGTGCATCCGACGCCGCAAGTTGATCGGTGCTTCCTGCTGAATCTGACGGATGCGTTCACGCGTCAGTTCCAATCTTCAGGCCAACACTTCCAGCCTGGACGGCGTCAACCAGCCTTTCCGGTTCGCGGCCGCCCAGTCCGAATCGACCCGACAGCACCTCGCGTTCGCGCTCGTCGAGTTCACCCAGGCCGTGTTCGAGCAACGCTCTACCTCATGACGCAGTGCCAGCCCGTCCGGATCGGTGGCGCCGGTGTCGGCCACGATGTCGAAAAGGGGGTGACCGCCCTGCTCGCCGGGCCCGTGTTCAAAAGGGGCATCCAGCGAGGCCGGCAACTCGGCCAACGAGAGCAGGTCGCTGACATCCTGCACCGGCCGACAGAGCGCGGCGGCCTAGGCCTCGATCCGCACCGTCCGGTTCCCCAGACCCTGGCAGGAAGCAGCGGCTTCGAGGGCGCGACACGCCTTCTAGACCTGGTTCAGTTCACGCACCACGTGGACCGGTAGCCGCACCAGTCGGGCCTGGTCTCGAATCGAATGCTCGATGCTTTGACGGATCCACCGAGATGAGTAGGTCGACAGGCGAAAGCCGCATTCGGGCTCGAACTTGCCGATGGCATGCATCAGGCCCAGGTTGCCTTCCTCGATCAAGTCCAGCAGTGGCACGCCGCGCCCCACATAATTCTTCGCGATGCTGACGACCAACCGGA
>ENA-OBIT01000330-OBIT01000330.1-metagenomes-genome-assembly--contig:-NODE-330-length-20918-cov-5.55452_pt1 | contig 20918 bp, 20 predicted proteins | sample MGYA00153386_OBIT01 | MGnify analysis MGYA00153386
CGCCGAGGACGCGCAGGCCGACGGCGCGCTGCTGGCCGAGTTCCGCATCGCGCCGTTGCTGTTCGAGACCCACGGCGTGCCGGGCGAAGCCGCCGTCGAGGCCTTGCTGGCCGGTCTGGACCGCAGCCCGCTGCGGTTGGGCACGGGCAGCGGCCTGATCGTCTGCGCCATGCGCCACCTGCCGCCGGAGGAAACGCTGCGCGCGGCCCGGCTGGCGCTGAGATACCAGGGCCAGGGCGTGGTCGGCTTCGACCTGGCCGGGCCCGAGTTCGGATTTCCGCCGGCCGACCACGCCGCCGCGCTGGCGCTGGTGCGCGACGCCGGTCTGGCCATCACCCTGCACGCGGGCGAGGCCGACGCCGCCGAAAGGGTGCTGGAGGCCGGCCGCCTGGGCGCGCGCCGCATCGGCCATGGCGTGCGTCTGGTCGATGCGCTGCACGAGCCGTCGGGTGCGGACTTGCTGGCCGAAGCGCGCGAACTCGGCCTGCACCTGGAGGTCTGCCCCACCAGCAACGTGCACACCGGCGCCGCAGGCTCGATTGCAAGCCACCCCATCACCGCGCTGTGGCGGGCTGGCGTGAGCCTGTCGTACCACACCGACAACCGGCTGATGAGCTGCATCTCGCTGGCCGAAGAAGCCGCGGCGCTGCTGGCGTACACACCGCTGACCGAGACCGACCTGCTGCAGATGGCCCTGCAGGCGGCCAAGCATTCCTTCCTGCCGGCACCGGCCCGCGCCGCCGCGGCGTTGGCAGTGCGGCATTGGGCGCAGGGGCGCGGCCTGGTGCTTCAGTAGATGCTGCGTGCAGCGGTTGGCGCGACAGGCACGGCCGGCGCCGTTGCCGGCACGGGCACCGTGGTTGGCGTGGTTGGCGGGGGTGGGGTCGTCAGGACGTGCAGCAACGCGGCAGTTTCCGCATCGGCTTGGCCGGCGTAGTTGGTCGGGCGGTAGCGCATCTGGAACGAAGCCAGCACGTTCTTCGTGTCCTCGTCGAACTGCCCGCTGGCGCTCAGCTCGTAGCCGTGCTGCACCAGCGTCTTCTGCCACCAGGCGATGTCGGGTGGCGCGAAGTCGAACACCGCGCGTTGCGCCGCGACCCGGGCCGCGTCGGGCCAGGGCGGCGTCAGGCCCAGGTCGGCCAGCCGTTTCCAGGGGAAGGTGGGGCCGGGGTCCTGCTTGCTCTGCGGCTGGATCTCGGCGTGGCCCAGGACGCGCTCGGGGCGGATCTGGTGCCGGCGCACGATGTCCTGCACCAGCGGGATCAGCGCGTTGATCTGGGCGGGCGGGAAGGGCAGGTATTCGCGCTCGCCGTTCGGGCCGATGCGCGCGCCGGGGTGCACGATCTCGATGCCGATGGAGCTGGCGTTGAGCTGCCGGTTGCCCTTCCAGCTGCTGGGCCCGGCATGCCAGGCGCGCTGGAATTCGTCGACCAGCCGCATGATGCGCGGCGAGGCGTGGTCGGTCAGCAGGTAGTGCGAGGAGACCTCGTTCTGCGTCAGCACTCGGATGGAGTTCGGCAGGTCGAGCACCGTGTAGTGAATGATGAGGAACAGCACCCGGCTGTCCTGGCCGCGCGCCGTGACGCTCACGTCGATCGGCACACCGCCCGGCGTGGTGAACGGCACGTTGACGGCAGCGGGCGGCGGCACGGTCGCACAGCCGGCCAGCGTGGCCACCGCCAACGCGGCGGCTGCCTGGCGGACCGGGGGCAGCCAAGCCAGCCAAGGCAGCGAGAACTGCAGCGGTCCGAGCGCAACCTGAAGGAACGGGTTCATGGGCGTCCTCGTGCCGCGGCCAAGCGCGCGGCGGTGTGGTGGGCGTGCAGGATGAGGCGCCGGGATACGGTGCCGGCGGGGAGAGAGTCGCGCAGGGCGGTTTCGATGGCCGGGTGCAGGTCGAACACACGCCCGGCCAGGGCCAGCGGCCGCGCGCCATGGCGGCGCAGCAGCGCCCGGCCCAGCCGGGCCAGTTCGACGCCGGCTTCCTGCAGCAGCGCCAGCGCCGCGACGTCGCCTTCGTGCGCGGCACGCGCCACGGCCAGCGCCAGCATGCCGATTTCGCCGCGCGTGGCGCCGTAGACCCACTGCCGGGTGGCCGCCCAGTCGCTGCCGCCCAGGGTGTCGAACAACGCCCGCGCCAGCGCCGACCGCTGCCACGCGCCGGGCTCAACGTCCTCTACACGCCAGACCTGGCGCAGCGCCTGGCGCGCGATCCAGTGCCCGCCGCCGGCATCGTCGATCACCGGGCCGCGGCCGCCCGCGCGGTGCAGAGCGCCGGCATCGTCGAGGTAGGCCGCGATCGAGCCCGTGCCGGCATACACCACATAACCCTGCCCGGGCGCAAAGGCGGCGTGGCAGGCCAGTCCGATGTCGCTCATCGAGCCCACTGCCGACAGCGGCAAGGCGAAGGCCCGGGCCAGCAGGGCGTTCAGGGTCGGCGTGTGCTCAGTGCCCAGGCCGGTGATGCCAGCCAGCACGCCACTGGCCGCGCCATGCCGGCTGGCATCGGCTGCCAACTCCGCCAAAGTTCGAGCAAACGCCGCGCGTCCGTCGTCGCTGCCCAGCTGCGCGCCGGAGATCGGCGCCGCTTGGCCTTGCGCCACCAACTGCCCGTCGGGCGTTGCCAGGGCCCAGCGTGTCTGGGTGCCACCGGCGTCCAGGCCCAGGCCGATGCGCGTGGCGGGGCTGGATGCGGTCATGGCCTACTCGGCGCGTACTCGCCAGCGTCGGGCTCGTGCGCGCCCAGCACAAAGGGGTTGACCACCTCCAGGGCGCCGAAACGGCGGCCGTTTTGCAGGTCTTCCGAGTACAGCGTGTCGCAGCCGGCATCCATGGCGGCCTGGACGATCAACGCGTCCCAGGTACTCACACCATAGCGCACCGCAAGTTCCAGGGCTGCAAGCGCAGCCACTGCGCTGGGTGCCACCACCTCGTGTTGCATCAACAGGCGCACGGCGGCCAGCGCCACCGAAGGCCGCGCCCGCTTCTTTCGCGTCAGCACGTTGTAGGTCTCCAGCAGCACCTGGTTGCTCAGCACCAGCGTATGCCCGGCAGAGGCATGCTGGGCCAGCAAACGCTGGGCGACGCCTTGACGCATGGGGTCCTCGTCGTCCAGCGCATAGACGAACACGTTGCTGTCGAAGAATGCCCTCACCGGGCGCTGCCGCCCTTGTCGCGGACTGCGACAGGTCCGAAGCTGGCCCACAGGGTGGGCATGCGTTCGGCCATGGCTTCTTCGTACAGGGCTTCGCGCCCGGGCCACACGGGCTGGGTGGCCTGGCCTTTGGGTATGCGTGCTGCCAATTCGCGCAGCTGTTTCAGGAAGTCCTCGCCGTCGCGCTGGGCGGGCTGCGCATAACGCGCAATCGCCTCGCGGCAGATCTCGTTCACGCTGGTGCCTTCTTGCACCGCCTTGATGCGCGCCGCTCGGAGCAGGTCGTCGTCGATCGCAAGCGTCAGATTGGCCATGGCACACACTCCATCAATAGCACAGGATCAGTGTAACACTTAAGCCGTGTTGATTGACGCAGCGCTCTGCACGTCCAGCCCCTGGGGTGACAGGTAGGCCTGGCGGTAGGTCTCGAAGTCCACCGTGTCGGCGGTCTCGATGGCCAGGCGTCCGGCCACCGAATCGGCGGCCAGGGCTTCGAATTCCGCCTGGGCGGTTGGGCCCCAAGGCAGCCCGAGCAGGTGCGAACGTGTCTGCTCGGCCTGGGCGCGAATGAAGCCGGTGTAAGAGCCCCCGAAGTCCCGCTGCAAGGTGGCCAGCGCCCGCGCCGAGGGCAGTGTGTCGGTCGCCTGCAGCGCCGCGCTTGCCGCGTCCAGCACGGCGCCGTGCTCGCTGCTGCCGTGGGCGGCGTCCAGCGCCCGGGCGAGCGGCCGGCATTCGGCCAGCAGCTCGGCGGTCCAGTCGGCCAGCGTCACCGGGGCACCGGCGCGCTCCAGCAACAGGCCGGGCTCGCGCCCGTGCGAGGCCGTGCGGTGCTGGTTGCGGCCCAGCTCGGCGATCTCCTCGGGCGTGTCGGGCGGGCTGTCGGCCAGCAGGCAATGCAGCAGGAACACGTCGAGGAACCGGATCGTCGGCGCTGCGATGCCCACCGGCACGAACGGGTCCAGGTCCATGCAGCGCACCTCGATGTATTCGACGCCGCGCTCGCGCAAGGCGTGCAGCGGGCGCTCCCCTGGGCGGATGACGCGCTTTGGCCGGATCGTGCCGTAGAACTCGTTCTCGATCTGCAGCAGCGTGGTGGACAGCTGGTTGTATTCGCCGCCCAGGTTGCGCACGCCGATGCGTTCGTAGGCGGGGTAGGGCCGGGTCAGCGCGTCGTGCAGCGACGCGGCGTAGCTTTCCAGGCTGTTGTAGCTGACCGCCAGCGAGGCCTGCGCATCACTCTGGTAGCCCAGCCGCCCCATGCGCAGGCTGGTGGCGTGCGGCAGGCCCAGGGTGCCGGGGCCGACGGGCTGCAAGGCGTGTTCACGTCCCTCGACGAAGCTGGCACACACCGCAGGGCTGGCACCGAACAGCATCAGCAGCAAGAAGGCATGGCGGCGGAAGTTGCGGATCAACGCGAAGTGCTCGTCGTTGCCCAGCCCGGGCAGCGACCAGTTGTAGTGGATGCCGCTGATGGTCTGCATGCGCCGCCCGTAACGGTGGCCCAGCCCCATGCGGTAGACGCTCTTGGCGCGGGCCACGTTGCTGCTGCCGTAGCGCCCGAGCGGGATGGTCTCGTCGGTGGGCAGCCCGCAAGGCATGCTGCCGACCCAGAGCCGCTCGTCGCCCAGCCGGGCCAGCGTGCGGTAGACGAACTGGTGCACGCGCGTCAGCTCGTCCAGGCAAGCCGCGACATCGCCGTGCACGCCGGTAATGAGTTCGAGCTGGCTTTCGCTGAAATCGGTGGTGATGTGTGGGTGCGTCAGCGCCGCACCCAAGGTGGCCGGGTGCGGCGTCAGCGCCAGCTCGCCACCAGGAAGTGAGCGCAGGCTCTCCTTCTCGATACCGCGGTGGATGGCCCGCAGACGTTCGGGTGACAGTGCCTGGAGTCGGCTTTGGAGGCTCATGGGGGGTCTCGCAGCAGGCGCAGGGGGTGCGAGCGTAAGCGGTCGGCGTGATTCGCGCTTAATTCGCGCTCAGTTCGGGCTACGTTCGGGCTACGTTCGCGCTTGATTCGCGCTCAGCTGCTGCCGGCCTCTTCAGCCCCGCAGCCTCGGGCTGGCGCGGTAGCGCTCGCCGCGGTAGTGGGCGTCCAGCGCATCCAGCACCGCCAGCACGCCCGGCGCGCCCCAGTCCTGCAGCCATTCGAAGGGTCCGGCGGGGTAGTTCACGCCCAGCTTCATGGCAGCGTCGGCGCCGCGTTCGCTGCACACGCCTTGCAGCACGGCGTCTGCCGCTTCGTTGACCAACATGGCCACGGTGCGCGCCACCACCAGGCCGGGGCTGTCGGACACGGCCAGCGGCGTCAGGCCCAGCGCCATCAGCCAGGCCGGTGCCTCGGCATGCCACTGTGCGCTGGCGCTGCGGTTCACGCTGTAGGCCAGCGCGGCGCCGGGGGCCACCGGCCAGTGCAGCAGACGGTCGAATACGGCGGTGTCGGCGTGTCCGCTGTGCGCGGCGCATTCGTGGGCGCAGCGGCCGTCGGTCAGGACCAGGCGGGCGCCGTCGATGGCCAGCCCGCTCCAGTCGCTCTCGCGGTCCCGCGCCGGGCCCCAGCCCTGGGGCGCCAGCGCGGCAATGGCGGCGGCTTCCAGGTGATCGGCGATGGGGCCGGTGCCATGCACGGTGAACTCGCCCGCATCGCGCGACAGCAGGGCCTGCACGTCGTGCACCACCACCGGCAAGGCCGGCGGGCCGGGCGGGTGGGTGTAGAAGCCGCGCCCGCTCTTGCGGCCCAGCAGGCCGCCTTGCACCATCTCGCACTGCAGCGGCGACGGGGTGTAGCGGCGGTCGAAGAAGAAGGCCTCGAACACCGACTGCGTGACGGCGAGGTTGGTGTCGTGGCCGATCAGGTCCATCAGCTCGCACGGCCCCATGCGGAATCCCGCCGCGCGCAGGCAGGCGTCCAGCACCTGCGGCGTGGCCGCCTGTTCGTGCAGCAGCGCCAGGGCCTCGGCGTAGTAGGGCCGGGCGATGCGGTTGACGATGAAGCCCGGCGTGCTGCGCGCATGCACCGGCACCTTGCCCCAGGCGGCCGCCAGCTCGAACACGGCGGCGGCCACGTCGGGGTCGGTGTGCAGGCCCGACACCACCTCCACCAGCTTCATCTGGGGCGCAGGGTTGAAGAAGTGCATGCCTACCAGCCGGCCTGGATGCTGAAGCCCGGCGGCGATTGCTGTCAGGCTGATGGAACTGGTGTTGGTGGCCAGCACCGCGCGCGCCGGCAGCAGCGATTCCAGCTGCGTGAACAGCGCCCGCTTCGCCGCCAGGTCCTCGACGATGGCCTCGATGACGAGCCCGGCATCGTGCGCGTCTTCCAGCGCGGTGACGGGCACGATGCGCGCCAGCACCTGCGCGGCCGTGTCGCTGTCCATCGGGCCCTTGTCGACCAGCGCCTGCAGGCTGCCCGACAACCGCACCAGCGCCGCGACGGCCGCATCGGGGCGGGTGTCGAACAGCATCACGCGGTGCCCGGCCTGACTGGCCACCTGCGCGATGCCGGTGCCCATCAGGCCGGCGCCGACCACGAGCAGCGGCGCGTTCACCAGGTTTGGCTGGATCGGCATCTCAATGCCACCTGCGCGCATGTGTGTCGCCCACAGGAGAGGTGCCTTCAGCCAGCAGGCGCGACCGCCGCACCGCCGACGCCATGCCGCGCCAGCGCATCGGCCACCATCCCATCGGCCTTGGCTTGCTCCACGTAGCGGCGCAAGGTCGCCTCGACCCGGTCACCGCGACCGGCCTGCACGCCCATCGCTTGCTGGATGACCATGAAGCGCCCGGGCAGCAGGCGCAAGCCGGGCAGGCGGGTGGCGTCGGCTTGCAACTGCTGCTTCACGCCTGCGGCCACGTCGGCCGCGTCGGCCTCATCGGCCTCATTGGCCAGGAAACGGTCGACCACGGCCGGCGAGCTGGGCGCGCGCAGGATGGTCGCGGCCTTCAGGTGACGCGTCAGGTGCAGGTCGTAGGCACTGCCCTGGCCCACCATTACCCGGGTGCCGGGCCGGTCGACCTGGGCGTTGTCGGTGAGCGGTGATTCGTTCCTGACCAGATAGGCGCCTTCGATCAGCAGGTAAGGCGCCGAGAAACAGACGCCGTCGCGGCGCAGCGGGTCGATGGCGAAGAAGCCGATGTCGGCCAGCCCCGTCTTCACCGCGTCCACCGATCTGGCGGCGGTGTCGAAGACCACCAGCGCCAAAGGCAGGCCGAGTTGATCCGCCAGGCCCCGGGCCAAGTCGACCGACACGCCGACCACCCGAGCGTCGGCATTGCGCCGGGCCAGGATCGGGTTGCCCAGGTTGATGGACGCACGCAGCACGCCGGTCGACGCAATGGCGCACTGCAACTCGGTCGATGCGGGGCTGCGCTGCGCGTTCATGCGGATGTGCAGATGTGCAGATGTGCAGATGTGCGGGCTTGGTATTCAGCGCCGCGGTTGGCCGCGTCCGGCATCGCGGCCCTGGCCTTGGCGTGGGCCGCGGGGGGTGTCAGGGCGCGGGCCGCGGCCGCCTGCGGGCCTGGGGCCGTCGTGGCGGGGCTCATCTCCGAACCCTGACCCTGACCCGGACCCGCGCCTGGCGTCGAAACGCGGTTCGGGCCGGGGTTCCTGCGCGCGTTGCAGGGCTTCGGCGCGGGCCAGCACCAGCTGCGCCTCCAGGTCGGCCTCGGCCAGTCCCTTAAGCGCGCAGAAGTTGGCCCGGGTGAGCGTGCTGGTCTCGACGGCGCGCAACAGGGCGGCGCGATCGCGACGGGCCTGATCCTGCGCGGCATGCGCTTGCCGGGCTTGCGCCTCTTCGGCGCGCCGGGCGGCTTGCTCAGCGGCGCGGCGTTCCTCGAACAGGCCGCGCCGGCGCGCCAGTTCCTGCACGGCGGCCTGGCGGTGTTCTTCGCTGATGTCGCCGGCCGGGGCGCCGTCCAGGTCCACCCGCTGCGGCGCCTGCGTCAAAGACGTCAGGTAGGCGTTGGTGGTGGTGTGGCGGTGCAGGAACGTCGACAAGGTCTTGCGCGTGAAGATGCCCGGGGCGCGCTGCTGGATGTCGGCCTGGATACGCAACTTCAGCGGGCGGGCGCGTTGGGCAAAGAGCGCCGGGAACAGCCCCGCCAGTCGCGCGCCGCAGGCAGCGGGCGACAGCTCGGGCACGGCCGGGGCCGGCGGCTGGGCGGGGGCAAGCTCGGCAACGCTTGCGTCACCTGCAGCGCCCGCGTCGGCAGCAGCTTCAGGCGGCGCGACCGGCGCGGCATCAGCGGCCACCGGGGCGTCTTCATGGGCGGGCGGCGCGGCAGCGGCGTTATCGACAGCGGCATCGGGCAGTTCGCCGGTGGGCGGCAAGGTCTCTGACATGGCGGGCGTGACAGCGGAAAGGGTGCCGATTGTCGCCGTTGGCAGCCGCCGTGCGCCCCCCCGCGCGGACAGCGTGCCGCGCAGCTTGTTTGACAGTCGTCATCTGCCCCGCGCGGGCGCCACACAATGCCACCGCATGAACGGACCCTCCCGCCCCGCCATGACCGCCGCCCGGCCCGAACGCTGGCATCTGCAGGCCGACGACGCGCCTGGGGCGACGCTGGTCATCCCCGCCGACGCGCGGCGCGAGCGGCGCTTCGAGATCGGTTGCGCCATCACCGTGCAGCACCCGGCCGCTGCGGTGGCCGGTGCAGCCCAGGCCTGGCACCAGATGACGGTGCTGGCCAACGGCGTGAAGCAGTGGACCCGACGCGTGCCGACGCAAAACCCCGGCACCTACGACGGGCTGGACTATCGCTTCGCCCACACCGTGCCGGTCGGGCAGGCGCTGAAGATCAGCGTGGCAGTGGGCGGCCAGGGCGTGCGCCGACGCAGCCTGGTGATCGAAGCCGACGAGATCTGAACAGCCAACACCCCGTCACATCCAGACCATGTCCGCATCCACCGCATCCACCGCATCCTCCGCCTACATCTGCGACGCCCAGCGCACACCTTTCGGACGTTATGGCGGCGCCTTGTCGGCGTTGCGCATCGACGATCTCGCCGCCTGGCCCCTGCAGGCGCTGATGGTCCGGAACCCGCACGCCGACTGGGCGGCGCTGGACGACGTGCTGCTGGGCTGCGCCAACCAGGCCGGCGAGGACAACCGCAACGTCGCCCGCATGGCTGCGTTGCTGGCCGGGTTGCCGTTGAGCGTGCCCGGCTGCACGCTGAACCGGTTGTGTGGATCGGGCCTGGACGCGGTGGGCAGCGCAGCGCGCGCCATCCGCAGCGGCGAGGCCGATTTCATGATCGCCGGCGGCGTCGAGAGCATGAGCCGCGCGCCCTTCGTCATGCCCAAGGCCGAAACCGCCTTCAGCCGCAACCCTGTCGTGTACGACACCACCATCGGCTGGCGCTTCGTCAACCCGCGCATGAAGACGCTTTACGGTGTCGATTCGATGCCCGAAACCGCAGAACACGTGGCGCGTGCATACGGCGTCGCGCGCGACGCACAGGACCGCATGGCGCTGCGTTCGCAGCAGCGCGCACTGCGGGCACAGGAAGCCGGCTTCTTCGACGCCGAGATCTGCCCCGTGACGTTGCCGCAGAAGAAGGGCGAGCCCATCACCGTCAGCCGTGACGAGCACCCGCGCGCCACCTCGCTGGAGGCGCTGGCCCGGCTGCCGGGCATCGTCAGCGCCGACGGCAGCGTCACGGCCGGCAACGCCAGCGGCGTGAACGACGGCGCCTGTGCGCTGCTGCTGGCCAGCCCGGCAGCGGTGGCCCGTCATGGCCTGGTGCCGCGCGCCCGTGTGCTGGGCATGGCCACGGCCGGTGTCGAGCCGCGCCTGATGGGCATGGGCCCGGCGCCGGCCGTGCGCAAGGTGCTGGCGCAGGTGGGTTTGACGCTGGCACAGATGGACGTGATCGAACTCAACGAAGCCTTCGCCGCGCAGGGCCTGGCCGTGCTGCGCGACCTGGGCCTGGCCGACGACGACGAGCGCGTCAACCCCAACGGCGGCGCCATCGCCCTGGGCCATCCGCTGGGCGCCAGCGGCGCACGACTGGTCATCACCGCCATCAATCAATTGCACGGCATGAGCGGGGACCGCGGGGGGCGCTACGCCCTGTGCACCATGTGCATCGGCGTGGGGCAGGGCATCGCGCTGGTGATCGAGCGGGTGTAGCCCGCGCCGCCAGGCGTTTCGCCAGCCGCGAAACTCAGGCCCCGTGGCCCTTGATGTAGGTTTCCAGAAAATTGATCTGCTGGCCCATCTGGCGGATGTTGTCCTTGACCACGTCGCCTATGGAAACCACACCTACCACGCGGCCCGCGTCCATCACAGGCAGGTGGCGAAAGTTGCGCGCCGCCATCAGGCCCATGCAGGCTTCCAGCGGGTCGGCGAGCTTGACGGTCATCGGCTTGGCCGTCATGACGTCCTTGACGGGCACCTGCTTGGCGTCCAGGCCAGGCAGCAGCACCTTGATGGCGCAGTCGCCCTGGGTCACGATGCCGGCCAGTTCACCGTCCTGCAGCACCAGCACGGCCCGCACCCGGTGGTGGCGCATCAGCTGCAGGGCGCTGACGACCATGTCGTCGGGACCGACGCTGACCAGATCGGCGGGTTGGGGCTTTTGGTCCAGACAGTTCTTGACGGTCGTCACGGCAGTCCTTTGGGGCGGTGCCCGTTGATCAGATGCAATCTCAAGTGCAAGATGCTAGCGCTGCGCGGCTCATCGTGCGGCGACTCGACCTAGAGGTTGCGGCTGCGCCGACGCCCAAAGTGGGGCGTTGACGCAATCACGCACGATGGCTCGCGTTGGCGCGCGTTGGCTCGCGGCACAAGTTAATGTCAAGCCCGGAGGCAGCGCCCCATGAAAGCGATCCAGAACCCACAAACCTTGGCGCCCCCGTGCACACAGCGGCGGCGTTTGCTGGTGCTGGGCACCGCTTCGGCAGCCATGCTCGACGCGCCGGCTTGGGCACGAGCCGGCCTGCCGCCCATGACCGACGGCCCGTTTTACCCGCCGCCACGCTGGCGTGGCACGGCCGCCGATTGGGACGCTGACCTGACCCGCGTTCGCCGTGGATCGCAAACCCTGGTGGCGCAGGGCGAGCACCTGGCACTGGAGTTGCGGGTGGTGGATGGCGCTGGCAAGGCCATCGATCGGGTGGAGTTCGAAATCTGGCAATGCGACAGCGCAGCGCTGTATCGCCATCCCCGCTTCGAAGACAGCGACAGCCGCGCCGACAAGGGCTTTCAAGGCTTTGGCGCCGCGCACACGAACGCCACGGGTGAGGCGCGATTTCGCACCATGAAGCCCGTGCCCTACCCGGGGCGTACGCCCCACATCCACGTCAAGCTGCGGCATCCCACGTTTCGGGAACTGAGCTCACAGCTTTTCGTTGCCGGCGACCCCGGCAACACGCGCGACTTCATCTGGCGCCAGCTTGGCGCACCGGAACGGGCCGCCGTGGACATGATCCTCAAGCCTGCCCGGGGCGATGGTCTGAGCTGGCAGACCCAGCACACGCTGGTAGTGCAGACTTGATTTATCGCCCGCGCCGCGCGAACGCCGCGAATGCCGCGAATGCCATGAAGGCCGCCAAGGTGTCGTCGCCATCGACCTGCGAGATCAACGCGAAGTCGCTGCCGCTCTAAGCCCACACTGCAGTGATCGGATCGAAATTTACGCCCGGCAGCCAGGCGTCGGACCAGATCTTGACGTCGGTGCCGGGCGCGGTCAGCCAGAAGTCCACCTGCACCAGGTCTGTGCCGTGAAGATCACCGGCACGCACGTCGACGGCCTCCAGCCGCTCAACGTCGAAGGCGACGACGGCAATGCCGCCGCGGGTCGGCAACCCGCCCCTTCCGTCCGCCAGCGGCTATTCGGGCGTGCTGGGGTCGCCGTCTGCGCCGCCGTCGGCCAGCGCCTGGCGCGCCAGTTCCTCGTCGCTCAAGGCCGGCGCGTCTTGCAGCGCGGCCAGTTCCTCCAGCATCTCGGGCGTGGCCGGAGCCTTGCCCAAGACCACGTCCTCGAACGACGCGTCGGCCGCCGTGCGCTCGTCGTGGTCGACCGGCGACGGATGCACGGCCTGGGGGTCGAGCACCGGGATCCTGGACGCAGCCAGCTCCAATTGCTCTTCGAGCAGCTTGCCCAGGCTGCCGTCGGACGGTGGGGTGATTAAATTCATCGAGTGTCTCCTTGGGGGCTGGCGGACAAGCGTACACCCATGCAGGCCGGGTAGCACGCAACAAGCGCTCGGCCTTGATGCCTGTCGTTGTGCGACCGGGCCCGAAGATCAGGCGATCAGGCGATCAGGCGATCAAGCGATTGCTGCCGCGAGGCGCGGGCGCACGGCGGCGGTGTGGACAGGCAGCGCCACCACGTCGCCGGGCTGCGCCCAGGCGATCAACGCCAGCGCGGCGCCCTCTTCGTCGGCGTGGTGGACGATGCGCTCCGGCGCCAGCCCGGCTTCAAGCAGGCCGCGTTCGATCAGCGAGCTGACCTCGCCGGGCGCGCGGCCCCGCAGCATGCCCGGCAGTTCCTTGATGAGCACGCGGTCTGGCGCGAAGGCGGCTGCCGTGCGGGCCAGCTCGCCGATCGCCGCGTCGTCTCGGTTGCCGGCCTGACCCAGCAGCAGGCCCAGGCGGCGCGGATGCAGTGCGCGCGCCACGCCCAGCAACTGGGCCAGGCCGCCGGGGTTGTGGGCGTAGTCGATGAGCACGGTGGCGCCGCGGTGCGGCCAGCGCTCCAGCCGGCCGGGGTTGTCGGCGGCGGTGCTGCCGAAGCGGGCCAGCGTCTGCGCCACGGCCGCAGCCGGCAAGCCGGCGGCGCGGGCCATCAAGACCGCGGCGGCGATGTTTTCGACGTTGTAGCCGGCCGCACCCCCCACCGTCAGCGGCATGGCCGCGAGCTCGCCCAGGTCAAGCGTCTGGCCGGCCTGGTGCACCACGAGCCGGCCGCCCTGCGCGCCGCAGGTGCTGCCGCCGGCTGCACGGTGGGCTGCCAGCGCGGGGGGGCCGTGGTCGCGCGCGAACAGCGCGAGGCGGGCGGCCGCGCCGGCGTTGGCCAAGGCCTGCACATGCGGCGTGGCCGCCGCCACGGCCATCAACACCGGGTCGGCGCCGTTGAGCACCAGCGTGCCGCTGCCGGCCACGGCGCGTGCCACCACCAGCTTGGCGTGGGCGATGTCTTCCAGCGTGGCCACCCCGTACTCACCCAGGTGGTCGGCGCTGACGTTGGTGACCAGCGCCGCGTCGGCCCGCCGCACCGCCAAACCGCGGCGCAGGATGCCGCCGCGCGCCGTTTCAAGCACCGCCCATTGCACAGCGGGGTGGCGCAGCACGGCGCGCGCGCCGGCCGGGCCCGAATAGTCGCCGGCGTGCAAGGTCTGCCCCGCCACCACCACGCCCTCGGTGCTGCAGCTGCCTGCGCTGATGCCTGCGGCGTGGGCCATCGCGGCCAGCAGGCGGGTGGTGGTGGTCTTGCCGTTGCTGCCGGTGACCAGCAGCGTCGGCACGTCGTGCAGGGCCGCCCAGGGCACGTCCATGGGCAGCGGCAACGCCGCGCGCGGCCAGCAGCGGCTACCGCTGCCGGCGCCCAGCGACACGGTGTCGTCGTCCTCGAACACGGGCACACCGCGTTGCCGTGCAGCGGCCCGCAGTCGCGCCAGCGGTGCGGCGTGTTCGCTGCGCGCCCGGGCGCGGAACACCTCTTGCACTCCCGCCGCCCGGGGCCCCACCGGCTGCAATGTGTGCACGCTCATCGCGGGCAGCGGCGTTTGTTCGTCGGCGCTGCGCTCCCAGGCCCACTCGTTGACTTCGGTGGCGGTGTAGAGCAGGTCCTCGGGCGCCGCGAACGCCAGGATGGTTGTGCTTCCATGGCGGTGCGCGTGCGCATACGCATGCGGCTGCGGATCGGGCCAGTGCAGCGCAGCGCACAGCGCCCGCACGCGTGCGGCCCAGGCATCCAGCGCTGTGTCGACAACGGCTGCCGGCGTCAGCGCCGTCAACACCACGGCAGGTGTGGCGAACCAGCGGTTGGGGCCGGGCAGGCGGCGTGAGTCTTCGAAGGCGAAGGCGAGGGCAGGGTCGTCGTCGGCGTCTGTCATTCGAACCTAGTCGGCCGCCTCGCCGACGAAACGCAGCCCGCGCTCGTCGCGGACGAAGCCGGCGGCCTGCAGCGCGTCGTCGTTGCTCAGCGCGCGTGCGGGGGACTCATCGCGCGGCTCGGTGGCCGGTGGGGTGGGGGGGCGTGCGGCAAGTGGGGTAGGTGCGGCAGGCGCGGCGGCCGTCGGGGCGGACAAGGGGGCGGCCATGACAACGCCCTCGGCCTTGAATTTGGTGATCTGCTTCCAGCTGCGCGTCAGCGCATCGGCGAACACCAGCAGCAGGTCGCCGGCCTGCCCCATGCGCAGTGCGGCGTCGATGGCTTCCTGTTCGTCGGGAATCAAAGTGATGGCGTTTTCGGGCACGCCTTCTTCGCGCAGCACGGCGGCGATCATCTTCGGCACTTCGTCCGGAGCGCGCCCGCGCAGGCCGTCGTCGCGGCGGCAGATGTAGTGGTCGAAGCGGCCGGCCACGGCGCGCGCGATGTCGCAGATGTCTTCGTCGCGCCGGTCGCCCGGCCCGGCCACCACCACCAGGCGGCGGCCGCGCACGTCCAGCCGGCCGGCCAGGTCGGCCATCACGCCCACGGCGTGGGCGTTGTGCGCGTAGTCGAAGATCACCTTGAAGGGGTGCTCGTCGTACACGTTCATGCGGCCCGGGGCCTGGAAGAACGTGGTGTCGAAGGTGCGCAGGCCCTGGCGGATGGCGTCGAGCTTGATGTCCAGACTGAACGCCAGTGCCGCGGCGAACATCGCGTTCTGCACGTTGTGCATGGCGCGGCCTTCCAGCGTGGCAGGGATCAGGTGCGTCCACATCAGCGGGATGTGCCGGCCCTTGTCGTAAAGCGTGATCATCTGCCCGTTGACCCCGGCTTCCAGCGCGCAGGCGCGGCCCCCGGCGCGGATGTGTTCCTTCACCACCGCGTGTTGCGGGTTGGTCGTCACGTAGCAAAGATGCTTGGCGTCGGTGTGCGCGCTCATGCGGATGACGTTCTCGTCGTCGGCATTCAGCACCGCGCAGTCGCGCGCCACTTCCACCACGACGCGCTTGACCTCGGCCAGTTGCTCCAGGGTGTCGATGCCCTTCATGCCCAGATGGTCGCTCTTGATGTTGAGCACCGCGCCGACGTTGACCCACGGCACGCCCATGCCGGCGCGCAACAAGCCGCCGCGCGCGATCTCGAGCACGGCGATGTCGATCTTGGGGTCGGCCAGCACCATGCGGGTGGCGACGGGCCCCGTCATGTCACCCTCCACGGTGCGCTGACCGTCGATGTAGACGCCGTCGGTGGTGGTCAACCCGGGCGTGTAGCCGGCCATCTTGGTGATGTGCGCGAGCATGCGGCTGGTGGTGGTCTTGCCGTTGGTGCCGGTGATGCAGGCGATCGGCACACGCGCCGGGGCGCCCTGCGGAAACAACATATCGATGACCGGCCCGGCGGCGTCGCGCGGCGTGCCCACGCTGGGGGCCACGTGCATGCGGAATCCCGGCGCCGCGTTGACCTCGCAGATGCCGGATCCCTTGTTCTCGATTGCCTTGTAGCTTTCGCTGATGTCGGGGCAGAGAAAGTCCACCCCGCCCACGTCCAGCCCGATGGCGGTGATGGCGCGCACGGCCATCTCGCGGTTGTCGGGGTGGATCACGTCCGTCACATCGGTGGCCGTGCCGCCGGTCGACAGATTGGCGGTGCTGCGCAACACCACGTCCTGGCCGGCGGCGGGCACCGAATCGGCCGTCAGGCCGGCGCGCGCCAGCATGGTTTGCGCCTGCGCGTCGAGCTCGATCCGCGTCATCACCCTCTCGTGCCCGACGCCGCGCCGCGGGTCCTGGTTGACCTGGTCCACCAGCGCGCGCACCGTGCTCGCGCCGTCACCCACCACGCCGCCCGGCGTGCGCCTGGTCGCGGCGATGAGTTCGCCATTGACGACGAGCAGCCGATAGTCGTCGCCCTGCAGAAGGGTCTCGACGATGACCAGGCTGGAATGCTCAACGGCGGCTTCGAAGCCTGCGCGCACGGCCTCGGGCGTCGTCAGGTTCACGCTGATGCCGCGGCCGTGGTTGCCGTTGTAGGGCTTGGTGACCACCGGATAACCCAGTTGCTCGGCGGCGCGCACAGCGCGTTCGGCGCTGCGCACCAGCTCCTGCTGCGGCACCGGCAGGCCGCAGTTGGCCAGGATCTTGTTGGTCTCTTCCTTGTCCTGCGCCAGCTCCACCGCGATGTGGCTGGTGCGACTGGTGACTGTGGCCTGGATGCGTTGCTGGTACTTGCCGTGGCCGAGCTGGATCAGGCTCTGCTCGTTCAGCCGCAGCCAGGGGATGTTGCGCGCCTCGGCCGCAGCCACGAGGCTGGCCGTGGACGGGCCCAGCGCGCGCCGCTGTGCGTAGCGTATGAACTCATCGCGCGCCGTCGCCCAGTCCCAACCTTCAGGCACGCTGCCTGCAGGCTGCAGTTCAGCCGGCAGCAACGCGCACAACAACTTCACCGCCAGCTCGCCGGCCTCGATGCCCTCGTCGCGCTGCGTGTATTCGTAGACGATGGTGTAGACACCCGGCTGGCCGCCCTGGGGATCCAGGCTGCGCGTCTTGCCGAAGCTCACGTCTTCGCCGGCGATGTTCTGCAGCTCGATGGCCACGTGCTCGAAGACATGGCCCAGCCAGGTGCCCTCGCTGCCCTTTTCATCACCCCGCATGCGGCGGATGAAGCCGCCGGGCTCGCCGTAGCTGCAGCCGTGCTCCTGCAGCCCGGGCAGCGTGGCCACCAGCGCGTCGACATAGGCGGCACCCAGCCTGCCCGTGGGCCAGGCCTCCAGCGGGCCCAGATCCATCACCAGCTTGATGACGGGGAAATGCGCGTACAGCGACGGGCCGACATAGACATTGCGTTCGAGGATGCGCATGGCCGACGGCTTTCCGGGTTGGGGCGGGAGGAGCCGCAGCTTAACGCCCCCTGCCTGGACCGGACGCCTGGACCGGACACCTGGACCGGACCCCAGGCCGCAACCGACCCGCCGCCTAATCGGCGCGCGCCATTTCCCGTGTTCGGCTGTGGGGTCGCGCCGCAGCATCATCTGCCCGGGTGCCGCCGCGCGCCAGCACTGCGTGGATAGCCGGCAGCGCCGATTCGGCAGCTCGGCGGCTGGCGTCGAGGCGCGCCTGCATCAGGTTGTTGGTGAGCGCAGACGTCACCTGGGCGAGCATGCGCGACGGTCCGTCGACCCGGTGCGGCATCCGGGCCATGCGGCGCAGCTCGGCATAGAGCGTTTCGAACGACGGTGTTGCAGCGTCAGCTTCGACCATGGCCGTTGGTAGCCGCGCCCGGGCTGCGGCCAAAACTCGTCAAAGACTCAGGTCTTGCGCTGGTTCAAGCTGCCCGCATCCGCCATGCGCGTGTGCAGGTTGAAGGTGGCGCCCTGCGTCAGGATGTGCAGCTTCACGCCCAGCAGGCACACGGGGCGGCCTTCGCTGACGCTGTCCATCGACGAGAACTGCACCTGGGCGGCATCGACCACCGTGATGCCGCCGCTGCCCTCCACATGCACGGTGTTGTCGGGCGCGATGAAGGCCGCGGTGTCTTCGTCCAGGCCGATGCCTACCGCGAAGGGGTTGTAGGCCAGGGCCGTGAGCAAGCGGCCCAGGCGGTCGCGCTGGCGGAAGTGCTGGTCGATGATGAAGCGGTTGGTCAGCCCCAGACCCGGCGCCAGGCGCACGCTGCCGGCGACGGGCGTGCTGCCTTCGTCACCGAAGGCGATCATGTGTTCGCTGATGAAGGCCGCCCCGGCGCTGGTGCCGGCCACGGGCACGCCGGCGGCGTTCATCTGGCGCACGGTCTTGGCCACGCTGGTGCCGCCGATCAGCGTGCCCAGGCGCAGCTGGTTGCCGCCGGTGAAGAACACGCCCGTGGCCTTCTGCAGCCGGGCCAGGCGGCCAGGTTCTTCGGCGTCGCGGCGGGTGTCGAAATCCAGTGAACTGACGCGTTCGGCTCCGAGCTCGCCAAAGATGCGTTCGTAGCGCTCGCCGGTGTCGCGCAACTGGCTCGCGGTAGGGATGACCACGATGTCGGCACTGCGCCCGCCCGCCAATTGCACGAAACGCCTCAGAACCTGCGGCGAGTTCTCTTTTTCTTCGGCGCCGCCGATCGGGATGATCCAACCCCGCTCCCCACCGGCCACCACTTTGCTTGCGCCCATCCGACTGTGTTCCTTGATGCGTAGGCGCGATGATGCCAGCGCGCGCTGGCCGGGCCGCAGCGCGCCGCCCTACTTTCGGGGTCAGTCGATCTTGGCGCCCGAGGCCTTCACCACCTGGGCCCACTTGCGGGTTTCGGCGTCGATGAAGCGCGCGAATTCGGCCGAGGTGTTGCCACCGGGGATGGCGCCCTGCGACAGCAGCCGCTCCTTCACGGCCGGCAGCGCCAGGGCCTTGGCGCTTTCCTGCTGCAGGCGGGTGACCACGTCGGCCGGCGTGCCGGCCGGCGCCAGCAGGCCGAACCAGGAACTGGCTTCGTAGGCCTTGAGTTCGGCCACCCCGGACTCGGCGATGGTCGGTAGTTCGGGCAAGGCGCCCGAGCGCTGGCCGCTGGTGACGGCCAGGGCCTTGAGCCGGCCGCTCTTGATGTGCGGCATGGCGCTGGGCAGGTTGTCGAACATCAGGTCGGTGTTACCGGCGATCAGGTCGATCAGGGCCGGGCCCGATCCGCGGTAGGGCAGGTGCAGCATGAAGGTGCCGGTGAGGCTTTTGAAGAGTTCGGCCGACAAGTGGATGGACGTGCCGTTGCCTGAGCTGGCTACGTTCAAGCGGCCGGGGTTGGCGCGCGCGGCGCGCACCAGGTCGGCCACGTTGTTGATGTTGTACTTGTGCGCCATGGCCGGGTTCAGTACCAGCACGTTGGGTACCCCGGCCACCAGCGTCACCGGCGCGAAGTCCTTGATGTGGTCGTAGGGCATCCGCGGGTACAGCGCCGGGTTGATGGCATGCGTGCCCACCGTGCCCATCAGCAGCGTGTGGCCGTCGGCAGCGGCCTTGGCCACTTCGGCCCCGCCCGTGTTGCCGCCCGCGCCGGGCCGGTTGTCGACGACGAAGGGCTGGCCCGATGCCGTAAAGGCCCGCTGCAGCTCGGGCGCTATCGCGCGGGCCAGCAAATCGGTGGTGCCACCGGCCGCGAACGGCACGACGATGCGCACCGGCTTGCTCGGCCAAGCGCCCTGGGCGCGGGCGCGGACGTGGGCAAACAACGGCAGCGCGGCGGCGCTGACCAGCAGGTGGCGGCGGGAGAGGGGCGTGCTCATACTGGATGCGGCGTCGGCGGAAGCGGTGGTTCAAGTGTGCCTACGGCGCACAGCGCCGGCAGTCGGGAACTCCCTACGCGGCGGCTGGCGGGATCCACGACCGGCTTGCCGGGCGGCGCAGACCAGTTCCTGCAAAGCCCCGTTTCCCGGCGCGGGACCGGAACCAGGATGGCAGGGTCGGTCAGGGCAGCGCCGGCAGTCTGCGGCGAACCCGCGGACGCAGCGCGATCCCCACCTGCCCTGCGCCCAAAGCGAGCAAGCCCAGCCCAGACAGCCACAGCGAGCCGGGCTCGGGCACGCTTCCACCGCTGCCTCCGTTAATCTGCGGACATCCAATGGCGATGGTGTTGGTGTCCAGCGTCAAGGCCGCCCCCAGCGCCAGAGCCCGGCCGCAGGTGATGGTCGAGGCCCGGTTCATGGTGATGCTTTGGTCTGCCAGGATGTTGCCCGCAAATCGCGTGGCCGTGCCCAGCGTGGCCGAAGTGCCAACCTGCCAGTACACGCTGGTGTCCGAACCAACACCCAACACGTCCACCGCTGAATTGTCCGCGGTGGTAAGGGCCGCGCCAATCCGAAACACGAATTGCGCGTTCGGATTGTTTTGGGTGTCTAGCTTCAGCAACCCGGTAAGCTGGGCCGCGGCCTGGAAGAAATACACCCCGGGTACCAGGATCTTGCCCCCCAGGTCTACGCCAGTCAGGTCGAAGTCGAAAGGCAGGCCGGCCAGAAAGGTGTAAGCGTTGCGGGCATCAGCCTGCGCCTGTATTGCCGCGGCGTCGTTCTGGTGCACGTTTCCAGTGATAACGATGTTGTTTGGGCCACTGTTTAGGCCGCTAATGGTGTTGCCTGGCGACACCCCAAGATCGCCCATTAATGTGGTGGTTCCCGTATTGGTGACCGACGGCGCACCCAGTGCCGCAAAAAATTGCGCGGCGCCGAGCACGGGTGCAGCGCATACGGGTGCGAATGGCAGCGAGAAAATGCTTGACATCACCACCAGTACCTTCATCTGCTGGGGTTTCGCTATCACGGAACTCTCCAATACTTGAATTACTAATAGTCTCGTCCGCCCTGGCACTCTCGTCTGTGCGATGTCGAACTTAGGCGACAGGATTTGTCAAATGAGCTTTACGGTTGCGCCGTACGGATACGGGGCGGCACTGACGAACACGTCGTTGGTAGGGACGGCGATGAGTTCTCGAAGTTGCGCCACGCGCCGGTCGGATGCCCCGATCCGCAACAGCGCGTTGGTGTTCCAGCAGCAGTCTCAATCCGTGCCTTCGAACAGGCGTATCACTTCGTTTGGCAGCGGGTTCTCGAGATCGTCGGGCAGAGTGAGCTTACCGTTCAGGATTCCCAAGATCCGCGCCGGCTTGTCAGCCGCATCGACCGGCACCAGCTTCACCACGGCGCGGTCGTGGGCG
>ENA-OBIT01000332-OBIT01000332.1-metagenomes-genome-assembly--contig:-NODE-332-length-20858-cov-7.06167_pt1 | contig 20858 bp, 18 predicted proteins | sample MGYA00153386_OBIT01 | MGnify analysis MGYA00153386
GGGCACGCGGGACGAGCGAATCACCTGCACACCGTTGGCACGGATACCCAGCAGCGTTGGTGCCGCCGGTGGCCAAAATGACCACGTTGGGTTTGGCTGCCTGGGCAACGGCGAGCCAGGCCATGGCGGCTAACCCCAAACTGGTGATTGGTTTTGCTATTTTTACCTGCAGTTGCATGCATGATGCTCCGCCGGGTATGAATAAAACCCACACCCCTCCCCAGACCTGCCGCTTCACCACTGCCCGCACACCATGAACCTGCGCCAACTCGAAGTTTTTCAGGCCGTCATGCAAACCGGCAACATGAGCGCGGCGGGCCGACTGATCTGCATCACGCCTTCGGCCGTCAGCAAAACCATCAGTCACGCCGAGCTGCAGCTGGGCTTCGCGATTTGCTACACGGCATGATGGCAGCTAGCCGCCAGGCGCCTCACCACAGCGGCGAAAAGACTGAAAAAGCGCTGGGAAAGCACTGAAAAGGCGCTGAAAAGGCGCTGAAAAGGCGCTGAAAAGGCCATTTTATTGGTCAAATCGGCCTCTATCCCAATAAATGCGGGCGCAAGCAGCTCCTGAAAAAATAGCAAATATCAGCACCCACCAAGGCCACAGGCCAAACCGTGCGGCCAATCGCGCGTACGGCGTGTTGCCGCTGCGGCCTTCAACCGCGCCGACCAGCACCGCGCGTGTATGCCGCTGTAACGAATGGGTGACGCGGCCCGTATGGTCAATGATGGCAGTCGCGCCGGTGTTGGTGGCGCGAACCATGGGGCGCTCAAACTCAATGGAGCGCATGCGGGAAATGTTCAGGTGCTGGTCAATGGCCACCGTGTTGCCAAACCAGCCGATGTTGCTGACATTGACCATCATGGTAGGGGCTTGAGCCGGGTCAAGAAACCGCGCGGCGAGTTCTTCGCCAAACAGATCTTCATAGCAAATATTGGGCGCAATGCGCTGGCCTTGCCATTCAAACGATGCCTGCTTGACATCACCGCGATTGAAGTCGGACAGCGGCATGTTGACGATGGTCAAAAACCACTTGAACAGCGGGTGCACAAACTCGCCAAACGGCACCAGGTGGTGCTTGTCGTATTGGTAAATGGTCTGCGTGCCAGCCGACGTTGAATTGGGCGTGAATGGCTTGAGTGCAATGACCGAGTTGGTGTAACCCAGCTGGCTGTCGCCCATCGGTATGCCAATCAATGCAGCAGTAGCGTTGGCACCCGGCTGGCGGGAGAAGCGTTTGACCAGTGCCTCCAGATAGCCTTCAGGCAGCTGCTGGGGCAACACCGGCAGCGCGGTTTCAGGGGTGATGACAAGGGTAGACGTTGCGGCGAGTAGCTGCAGGCCGTACCAATTGAGCGCATCGGGCAAGCCGCCGGTGGGTTTGAATTTTTCGTCTTGTGCGATGTTGCCTTGCAGCAGGGTGACGGTAAAAGGGACGCCGCTTTGGCCTGACGCCACAGGGTGCGCCTGGCTGAACAGCGACACGCCGCTTGGGCCAATGTGCAGCGCGGCACTGCCACCAGCGGCGGCGAGCACACCCACTGCAACGACGCCTGCCGACAGCCAGCGCGGCTTGGCCACCAAACCAGCCAAACCCGCCGCCAACAGCGCCGCGCCAAACGTGAGCCCATGCACCCCGACCACTTTGGCCAAATCAACAAACGGGCCGTCAAGCTGCGCGTAGCCGCCCTGCCCCCACGGGAAGCCGGTAAAAAGCGCTACGCGCGTCAGCTCGGCCAGCAGCCACAATGCTGCAAAAACAAGAGCACGTCCTGCAGGATTTACAGGCGCTATTGCCACAAAAAACGCACAAGCGGCAGCGTAGTACAACGCTAAAAACGCCGCCAACCCCACAATTGCAATGACTGCCAGTGGCGCGGCCAGCCCGCCGTAGGTGTGCAGCGATATGAAAAGCCACCACCACGTTGCAAGTTGCATGGCGGTTGCAAACAGCAGGCCCAACCAAGCGGCTTCGCGTTTGGTGTGCGCCTGATTGAGTTGCCAGACCAGAGTAGTCAACGAAAGTATTTGCAACCACCAAAGCGGCTCCCCAGCACTAAAAATAATGCCGAAAGGCCATGTAACGCCGAAAGCATGGGCGCAACCAGCTATTAAAGTAATAGCGTATTTAAATGGCGAACCAAAACGCAATGCAGCGGAAGTCAATTCAAATCAAGACTGGTTTGCACGCCGACGGGCGCAACCTTGAACCAGCGCACCGCGCCGCCTTTGGTGTGCAGCACGGTAAATTGCAGCCCGCCCAGCGCAAAGCCCTCACCGCGCTTGGGCACGTGGCCCATGCGGTGCGCGACCAGCCCGCCGATGGTGTCAAAGTCGGCATCTTGCAGGTCTACGCCGAAGGCCTCGCTGACACGCTCAACCGAGGTTTCACCGCTGACGCGAAAGCTGCGGTCGGGCAGGCCAAAAATATCGCCTTCGTCCTCGGCAATGTCAAACTCGTCTTCAATCTCGCCAACGATTTGCTCCAGCACGTCTTCAATTGTGATGAGCCCTGCGGTGCGGCCAAACTCGTCAATCACGATGGCCAGGTGGTTGCGGTTGCCTCTGAACTCGCGCAGCAAATCGTTCAGGCCCTTGCTTTCTGGCACGAATACGGCGGGGCGCAACAGTGCCTTGATGTTCAGCTCAGGGGCACGCTGCAATTTCAGCAAGTCCTTGGCCATCAAGATGCCAATGATGTTTTCTTTTTCGTCCTCGTACACCGGAAAGCGCGAGTGCGCAGTGTCAATCACGAGGTGCAGCAGCTCGTCAAAGGGTGCGTTGATGTTGACCAGATCCATGCGCGGCGCGGCCACCATCACGTCGCCAGCCGTCATGTCCGCCATGCGGATGACGCCTTCAAGCATTTCCCTGCTTTGCGCGCCAATGACCTCGTTGTCTTGGGCTTCCACCAGGGTTTCAATCAACTCGTCGGTGGAGTCGGGGCCCGGGTGGAGCATTTCCGCGAGCTTTTGCAAAAAGCCGCGCTTGTCTTCATGTTTGGTCTCGTGTTTCGAGTCGTGTCGGCCTTCGTGTTTGGAAGGCCTACTGGGGGGGGTGTCGGACACAGTGTGTTCGGTAGTTGCTAAGCCGTAAGGATAGCCGAAGATCGTCGACCGCCAACATGCACTTATCAGGCGGCCGCTAACAAGGAAAATTTGCACCTCGAAGCCCAAGTCTGCGGCTCAGAACCGGCGAAAGCAGGTTTACAAGGGCGCTTGTCTGCTTAGATATGCGTTTTAACAAGCAGGGGCCACGGAACCGGCTATGCCGGGCCGCAGGCGCAGCGCCCCCTCGGGGGATAGTGCAGTACACAAAGTGACAAACGTGGGGGCCACATTCACATCGCCGATTTATCGCGCGCGCCCCGCCGGCCGCAGCGCGCATCTTGCAGTGCTGCCAAAAAGCTCCAGAACTGCTTGGCCTGCACTTTCAGCCGATAGTCGGTCTGGGCAATCTGCTCTTCCACCATTTCTGTCATGCGCGAATCCAGATCAGCAGGCGGCAGCTTCAAATAGGCTTCGCTTTCACTGCCATCGCGCTCAATGGTTGCGCCGCCTTTGCGGGCAATGTTCAGCATGGCGGTGTTTTCGCTAAGCGCATGGATAAACATCATGCCGACACCTTCGTTTCTAGCATGCATGACGGCCCGGTCAAACAGGCGCGAACCATAACCGCGCCCGCGCGCCTTGGCAAGAACTGACACGCCAAACTCGGCACAACTGCTGAGCTTGGCATCGGCTGAAAAAGCCAGGTGCGCCATGGCAATCAGTTCCAGCTTGCGGTTGTATATGCCAAAAATATCGTCGCGCACATAGTTCAGAGTGTCAACATACCGCTTCACCTGCTCGTCATTGGCCATGTAGCCAAAACGCAGGTAGCGGTCTTGCGGACTCAAGCTCAGCAAATGCGCAGCAATGCGTTCGCCGTGACTGGGGCCAATGGAGCGAATAGGAACCATGACTGGCTTTACAGGAGCGACGGGCGGCGTTGCGCTGGCCACCAGGTCGCCATTGCGATCGGGCGCAGGGGGGCGAAAAAACTCCTTGCTTGCGCTGACCGTCGCCTTGAACAATGTGCCGGGATGAACCATAAGTTGGAATATACGGGTTTGTACTAGGTATCGCAGTCTAGAAGTGCTTTGCCGATGACGCGAACCGATTAAAAGGAATTTTTCTCCTGCTGGTCAATTTAGGCAATTAAAGCCCTTTGCCTAATTAATACGGTCATAAGCAGCTATTTAAATAGTGGCAAAACCTTCGCCACGAAGCATCACTAATTTGGCACGATGATGCAACAAATATAAAATTGCATCAATTTACCAATAAAGCATCACATTCGAACCACTCTCAATCTCAAAGATGACGCGTTTGCCACCGCGCAAGCTTACGCCAAAGCCCGCGCCATCAAACTCGGGCAAGCCGTGTCTGAGCTGATACCGCGTAGCAGTGCTGAAAAAATGCCCTTGAAACAAACTGAAGGGGTTTGGGTGTTTGACCTGCCTGCAGACACCCCAAAAAACGACGCAGGTACAAGTCAAAGCGCTGCTGGAAGATGGATTTTGACCGCGCCGAATGTTTACTTGCTTGATGCGAACGCCCTCATTGCGCTGTGCTGGCCCCCGCATGAACACCACTCCCGTATGCTGGGCGTGGTTTAAAGCCCACGCGGCGCAAGGCTGGGCAACGTGCGCATTGACCCAAGGCGCTTTTATTCGGGTGGTGAGGCAGCTCGCGTTTTCAAGCCCGGCAGCGGCAAAAATCACAGTCAGTGACACAGCCGAATTGCTGGTTCGCAACACCAGCTATGCGCAGCACCGGCTGGTGCATCTTGACTTTGGATTTGCAGACGTGCTGGCCGTCTGCACTGGCGGGCTGTATGGCCACAGGCAAATAACCGATGCCTGGCTGTTGACGGCAGCGATTAAAAGCGGGATGAAACTGCTGACGTTTGATGCGGGCCTTCCCAGTTTATTGGCCACGCGGGACGAGTGGCAAGCGCACATCAGCGTGCACTGAAGAGGTACGGCAGGGGTCATGGTTTTGCCTCTGTCCAGCACCAAACTGTTTTTGAACGCGTGACGAGGGCCGGGCCTGCCACATACCAAATTGATCTCTGAACACAGAGAGCGACCAGGCTTGATTATATTGAATCCGTATTTTTTTGGCGCAAGTTTTAGGTATACATTGGTCAGTTATTTTCAGTCACCCGATTCAAAAAAAGCACATGAACGATTCAACCGAAGCCACCGCCAAAAAAATCTTCCGTTCCGAATGGGCGCATCTAAGCGCCCATGAACGCGAGGTCATCGAAGCGGTTCTTCACCGCATCAGCATCCCACGCGATGCCAACAAAGAATTTACCGACCGTAGAACATTTGGTGAAAAGGCGGCTGACGTTATTTCAGCGTTTGGAGGCTCATGGACATTCATTTTGATTTTTACTGCATGGCTGATCTTTTGGGCTGTACTCAATACCGAGATACTTGGCCCGCGAAACGAAGCGTTTGACCCGTACCCTTACATTTTTTTGAATTTAATTCTCTCGATGCTTGCCGCTGTTCAGGCACCTATTATTTTGATGTCGCAAAAGCGTGGCTCTGAACGAGATCGACTTGAAGCAGAGATTGATCATGAGGTGAACGTGCGCGCAGAGCTGGCCATCAGGCAAGTAGACGAGAGGCTCCATGAAATAGAAAAGTTGCTGGCTAAACCTCCGCGTGAATGATCGCAACGCAAAAAACTTTGTTGCAGCTGGCGTCCTACAAACCTCAAGTTTGATACTTAAAACCACCAGCCCGATATCCGATGCAAACCCCAACCGAACTTGAAAATCATGAGCACGACCTGACCATGCATGTCTTTGCGGTGTCGGCCGGCATGGTCGGCGTCTGCCTGACGGCGATCGGTTTGCTCCGGCTGGTAGCGGCACAAACAAGCGTTCAAACATTCGGTGATGATTTGTTGGCGGTAGATGCCATGCTTTTCGTGACCTGCGTGTTCCTGGCGTTCTGGTCTTTCAAGACGAAAGAAGCTGGCACCCGACGGCGTCTGCGTCTGGTCGTCGACATACTGTTCCTCACTGCGCTCGCCGTTATGGGCGCAACATGTGCCGTCATCGCCTATGCCATCATTTAGAACCATTCGCATAGTGGCCCTATTTGAAGGCTTCAAGGGCCTTGTTGTTTTGCTTGCTGCAACTGGACTCTTGGCGCTCGTCCACCATGACGTACACAAGTTGGCTGCCCTGCTGGTAGAACACGGGCATCTCAATCCCGCCTCGAAGTACCCAAAGATTTTCATCGAGGCTTCAGCGCAATTGACCGATCCCCGCCTGTGGTGGATGGCAACCTGCGCTGCCATGTATTCAGCGCTTCGGTTGGTCGAAAGCTATGGCTTGTACAAAGAACGTGCCTGGGCAGAAGTACTGGCCGCCTTGAGTGGAGCGATTTACGTCCCCTTTGAGGTGATCGAACTTGTTCACAAGCCTACTGGCCTGGCCGCCACTTTGCTTGTGCTGAACCTGGCCGTTGTAGCGCTGATGGTCAGCGCGCTGAATGCGCGCCGCAAGACCAAACGTCCAGCGTCACAAACATCCATCAAAAACCTGTAAGGAACGTCTAAGGTCGAGTCCAGAATTTGCCGCGAAGGATCCAGAACGCGGTCAATCGCTCGATACCACCTGTTTTTACTCAAAAAAGCTGATTTTCGGCACTTTATAATGCTGGTTTAGGCCTGCAGACCAATTAATACGGGCGCAAGCAGCTATTACATTAATAGCAAATACAGCACCTTAAACGGGCACAGCCGTCGTCGCCTTCACTCTGTCGAGCACAAAACTCGTCTTGCAGTCCTGCACGCTGGGGTGTTTGAGCAGCGTGTCCATCACAAAGGCTCTGTAATGCGCCATGTCCTCGACCACCACGCGCAAAAAGTAGTCCATCTCGCCGGTCAGCGCGACGCATTCCACCACCTCGGGCCAAGCCTGCACGCTGGCGCGAAAGATGTCCATCGGGTTGCGTTTGTGGGCTTCAAGGTGCTTTTCCAGCCGAACATTCAGGTGTGCAGTCAAGCTCAGGCCGACTTTTTCGGGTTTGATGAGGGCGACGTAGCGGTCAATCACGCCGGATTCTTCGAGCCGCTTGACACGGCGTAGCACCGCGCTGGGCGAAAGGCTGACGTGCTCAGCCAGCTGATCGAAGGTGGCGCGGCCATCAATTTGCAAATTGCGCAGAATGTGACGGTCTAGCTTGTCTAATGTTTCCATCAGTCGTATTTTGCAGGATTATTGCGTTTAATGCGATCTGGACGCGCATTTTGCATGAAAGTTGATGCAACTGGCTAGTAAAGTCAGGCAATACCATCTGGAGACTTGAATGAACGTACCGCTGTCATTTGAAAACGGTGCCGCTTGGGAAAATCCCATGGGCACCGACGGTTTCGAATTCATTGAATACGCCGCGCCGGACCCCGAGGCCATGGCAGCAGTTTTTAACCGCATGGGCTTTACGGCAATAGCCAAACACCGCCACAAAAACGTAACCCTCTACCGCCAGGGCGGCATCAACTTCATCATCAATGCCGAGCCTGATTCATTTGCCCAGCGCTTTGCGCGCCAGCATGGGCCCAGCGTGTGCGCGATTGCCTTCAGGGTGCAAGACGCCAAAGCGGCCTATGAACGTGCGATTTCGCTCGGTGCCTGGGGCTACGCCGACACGGCTGGGCCGGGGCAGCTGAATATTCCGGCTATCAAAGGCATTGGCGACTCGATCATTTACTTTATTGACAAATGGAGAGGCAAGAGGCGCGGCAATCTTGATCCACAGCCCGGCGATATTGGCAATATCGGTTTTTACGATGTTGACTTTGAACCGTTAGAGGGCGTCACGGCTGACGCACTGAACCCTCAAGGCCACGGCCTGACGTACATCGACCATTTAACCCATAACGTGCACCGTGGCCGCATGGACGAATGGGCCGGTTTTTACGAGCGGCTGTTTAATTTCAGGGAAGTGCGTTACTTTGACATTGAAGGCCAGGTGACAGGCGTCAAAAGCAAAGCCATGACCAGCCCGTGCGGCAAAATCCGCATTCCCATCAATGAGGAAGGCAACGAAAAAGCCGGGCAAATTCAGGAATACCTCGACAAATACCACGGCGAAGGCATTCAGCACATTGCCATGGGTAGCGGCGATTTGATGGCCACGGTGGACATGATGCGCGGCAAAGGCGTGAAGCTGCTCGATACCATCGACACCTACTACGAGCTGATCGACAAGCGCATCCCCGGGCATGGCGAAATCGTGGCCGAGTTGCACAAACGCAAGGTGCTGGTCGACGGCAAAAAAGGCGCGCTGCTGCTGCAAATCTTCAGTGAAAACCAGCTCGGCCCGATCTTTTTTGAGTTCATTCAGCGCAAAGGGGACGATGGTTTTGGTGAAGGTAACTTCAAGGCGCTGTTTGAATCGATTGAGCTCGATCAGATTCGGCGCGGCGCATTGAAGGCATGATGGTGCATGGCTACTGAACCGGTTGTTTATGGTGGCAGCGCCCGCCCCCCGCGCGGCGACTATTCGCGTGGCGGCGTCGTGCTGGCTGACTACACCTGCCCGCAAAACTACGCTGCCTACACCCCAGCCGACCACGAGACGTATCGGCTTTTGTACGCGCGGCAATCCAGGCTGTTGCCCGGTCTGGCGTGTGACGAATTCATCGCCGCCCTGCCCTCGCTGGGTGCGTCCAGTCACATCCCGCGTTTTGACGATATCAATGAGCGTCTGGTCAAAGCCACTGGCTGGCAAGTAGTTGCGGTACCGGGGCTGATACCCGAGGTACCGTTTTTTACGCTGCTGGCCAATCGAAAATTCCCCGTCACCGACTGGATTCGCAAGCCAGATGAGTTTGACTACATCGTCGAGCCTGACGTGTTTCACGATCTGTTCGGCCATGTGCCACTGCTGTTCAACCCGGTTTTTGCCGACCACATGCAAGCCTATGGTGCGGGTGGGCTGAAAGCCCACAGCCTGGGAGCCTGCGAGCAGTTGGCGCGGCTGTACTGGTACACGATTGAGTTTGGTTTGATACAGCAAAAAGATGGCTTGAGAGCCTACGGCGCAGGCATTTTGAGTTCATCGGGCGAGTTGGTACACGCCATTAAAAGCGCTGAGCCAAAGCGCATTGCACTTGACTTGCTGCGCTGCATGCGTACCCGCTACAACATAGACAGCTACCAGCAAACTTATTTTGTGATTGACAGCTTTCAGCAGCTGTTTGACATGACGGCACCAGACTTTGCGCCGCTGTATGCACAGTTAAAACAGAACACGCTTGATCAGCCGTTTTTAAGTAAAAATTGCCCTTAACTCAGGCTTTAACTGCGTAAGCAGCTACTAAAAAAATAGCATTTCGGCATTTTAGGATGGTGGTGACCCAAGCCACCTCCAAGCAGCGGCTGTCACGCATTGACGGGTGCAGTCAGCAGGCGGCTTTTTTAAACCATCAGCGGCTGCTTTGCAGCCAATGTTGCAATTGAGCCAGCGTAGGCGTGCACAGCGCGCACGCCTGACCAACCAGGCTGGCAGCATCTGGCGGCCACACACCCTGCAGGCAAGCATGCTCCAGCAGGGCACATGCATCACCCATCGCGCTGGCCCCAATGTTGGAGGCAGAACCTTTCAAGGCATGCGCTGCCTGCGACAGCGCGGCGCTGCTGTTACTGGCCAAAGCTGTTTGCAGGGCCATGCAGCGTTCAGGCGCGTCCGTGATAAAAAGCGAAATGATCTCGCGGGTCATGGTGAGCGCGTCGTCATCAAACTCCCTGAACTGCTCGAGGCGGGTCCAATCCATCAAAACAGGGGCTTTTTCAGCATCATTTAGGTCTGTAGCGCTCTGAATATGGGCGCTAATAGCTACTTTTTCAGTAGCGCCAGCTGATTTGACGATATACCGCTCCAGCGCTTCCGCCAGCTCATCCAGGCGCAGCGGCTTTGCCAAAAATCCGACCATGCCTGCCTGCAGACAGCGCTGTCGGTCTTCTTCCAGCACCGAGGCCGTCAGCGCAATCATGGGCGGGGCAGCCGCGCCGTGGGTGGCCAAAATCAACTGCGTTGCCTCCAGCCCGTCCATCACTGGCATGTTGGCATCCATCAGCACGGCGTCAAACGCGGGTTGGCCGTTTTGGCGCGCTAAAGACTGACTGACCGCGTCTGCCGCTTCGCGCCCATTGATAGCAGTAGACGCGTCATAACCCAGCTTGGCCAGCATGGCCAACGCCACTTTCAGGTTGATGGCGTTGTCATCAGCCACCAGAATGTGTTTTTGTTTTGACGCCACCACGCTTTGCAGGCCTTGTGCCGCAGCGGGTAACAGCGTCGCCCGGCTTAGCGCGTTGAACAGCTGCGACTGGCGATAGGGTTTGAGCATCCGCGCGTCAAAAACCCGTGCAGCCTCGCCTGTAGGCATAACGCCAGATGTCAGCAGCACCACATGCGCTGCGGGCAAACGGGCTCTGACAGTTTGTGCAAATTCCTGGCCGTCCATGTCCGGCATGTGCATGTCGGTGATGATGACATCTGCCCTGTGATCAACCAGCCAGTCAAGGGCTGGCTGGGCGCGTTCAAACAGCACGGTTTGCATGCCCCAGCGCTTGAGCTGCTTGTCAAGAATGCGCAGGTTCAATGCGGTGTCGTCCACAATCAGCGCCAGCTTGCCCGCCAGACTGGCTGTTTCCATGTCGAGTGTTTGAGCCTGATCGGGGGTAGCGGTGATGTCAAGCAGCGCCGTAAACCAGAATGTCGATCCTTGCCCGGGTGCTGACGTGACGCCGACATCGCCGCCCATCAGGCTGGCGAGGCGCTTGCAAATGGCCAAGCCCAGCCCCGTTCCACCATACTTGCGGGTTGTTGATGCATCGACCTGGCTAAATGACTGAAACAGCGCCGATTGCCGGCTCAGCGGGATGCCAATGCCAGAGTCGGTGATGCGAAACTCAATCAACGCAGAGGATTGAGTTGTTGGATGGTGTGCATTTTTTTGCAAGTGAGCACTGACAACTACCTGGCCCTGCTGGGTAAACTTAACCGCGTTGTTGATGAAGTTGAGCAGCACCTGGCGCAGGCGGGTCACATCACCCAGCACCCATTCGGGTACGTCGTCGCCCATGTCTGCCAGTAACTCCAGGCCCTTTTCCCGAGCACGGGCAGCAGCAATGTCGCAGGCTTCTTCAATCGTTGAACGCAAGCTGAGGGGTTCTGCTTCCAGCTCCAGCTTGCCGGACTCGATTTTTGAAAAATCCAGAATGTCATTGATCACACCCAGCAGCTGGTCGCTGGACACACGCATGGTGTGCAAGTAGTCGCGCTGCTCGGTGTCCAGCGGGGTGTCGGCCAGCAGGGTCGTCATGCCGACAACGCCATTCAGCGGAGTACGGATTTCATGGCTCATAGTGGCTAAGAACGAAGCCTTGGCGCGCGCGGCGGCCAAAGCTTCTTCACGCGAGGCTTCGAGTTCCGCGGTGCGCTCGGCAACACGCTCTTCCAGGTGCTCGTTGGCGTCTAGCAGGGCTTTGGTTTGCTGAACAATTTCAGCCCGGTTGCGCACAATTTCTTCACCGCTGCGACGCAGCACACCGGACAGTTCCCGTACCTCGGCAATTCTGGCGTTGCTTTGAGCGTCTGGCACTTCACCCCTTCCCAACTGCGCCGCAGCCTGACTCAAACGCATGAAGCGCTGGCTGAAACGGCGTGCAAACAGCGTGGCCAGTGCTGCACCCAGCAGCAGCACCCCAAAGAAAACCAGCAATGCTGATTTAACCGCGTCCCGCACTTCGCCCGTAAAGTCGCTTTCTGGTGCAGCCACCACCAGGCTCCAGCTCAAACCTTCGGATTCGCCAAACGGGCGCATCACACCCACGAGGGACTGTGTGCCACCGCCAAAACGGCTTTCAAAGCTTTGCCGCAGCGCAGCGGACTCTTGGGTCTTTTGCAACACCGGCAGTGCCAGCTTGTAAGCCTGCTGCACAACAGGGTTCAAACTTTGATCGGGTTTGAGCCGTACAAGCGCATCACCACGCTCGCTAAAAAGCGCATCACCTGCAGAGCTGGCCACCAGATAACCATCCTGATCAACAATAAAAGCGATGCCATTGGCGCTGATTTTTTGTACCTGCAGCAAATCTGACAAGCGCTGAAGATACAGATCAATGGCAAACACCCCCGCCGTGGCACCGTCAACGCTATGCACAGGCTGCGCCATGGTGATCACCAGCTGCTTGATAGAGAGTGACGGATAAGCCTGCGTGAAAATGCGGGCGCGCGCCTCGAGCGCGGTCTTGTACCAAATCCCAGTGCGCGCGTCGTAAGCTTTGCCCTCGCCCGGCAATGACTGGCTGCGGTCACCGGGCTTGTCAGCTGAATAATAAAGCCGCCCTTGTGCAAGACTCGTTTGCACCCCTACCTTGGAGCGCGTCTGGGAATCTTCGGCCGCTGGCGTGACACCCAAAAACTCGCCCTTGGCGTTACCGTAATATAAAAGCGTCACGTCTGGCGTCATGCGTGTCAATGCAAAGGCCAAAGTCTCAAATTGCAAGGGATTTTGTAGCAGCTCTAGCGCGCGGGCAGCCTGCTGTGACGTAGGATTTTCAGGCAGCAAACCGTTAAAAATGGTTTGCGCTTTATTCAGGTGCTCCTGGCTTCCCAGTTGGACTCGCTCGGCCACGCCACTGATGACCTTGTACGCCAAGGCATCCACCGTCTGCAAATTGCTTTTGTGCATGGTCCAGCCAACGATGGCCGCTGGCAGAACTGCAAAAAACAACAGACTGAGTGTCAATACATTGCGAAGCGCCCAGGCTTTGGGCGCGCGCTGATTTGGAATCGTTCCTCGTGCTGCAGACATAAGGCTCTAAACCAGGCCTGTGATTTCAACCAGATCCAGCGGATAGGTTCGACCTGCCACCTTCACCATGGCCCGGCGTTCAGTGCGCACTGCGCCCATGACCTGTCGCATGGTTTGCACGCTGGCGGCAAGAGGCCAGTCTATTGCGGGCTCGCCCTGAAACATTTTTAAAGCGGCTGAAACCGTGTCGCCAACAGGCGTGGTTTGGGTATTGCCGCCGGACATGCCTTCCAGCTGGGTAAAAGCCACAGGCCCACTGTGTAGCCCAACATTCAGGGCAAACAGCGGCACGCCGCGATCAGCAAACTTTTGTCTGGCGAAACTGCTGACCCGCTTGGCAGCATCCTTCAGCCCCAGTGCAGCACGTACTGCACGCAGGCCGTGGTTGACAGACAGCGTATCACCCGCATCAACAAAGACGCACAGCATGCCGTCGCCAACAAACTGCATGAAGTGCGCGCCAAACAGATGCACGGTGTCGCCTGTTGAGCCATAAAACTGGCGAATCAGATCCCCCAGTTCGGCACTGGACAAATGCTGGGACCATCGTGCGTGCTGGTTGATTTCAGCAAACAGAACAGTGGCATTGGCAAACTTCTGGCCATCTTGCACCAGTCCGCCGTCTGGCCACTGCTGGGTCAAGCTGCTTGCCAAACGCGCTTCATAGAGTTTGGTAATTTTTTCCTTTTGCTCGTCCAGCGCAGCGGTCACAGCAGAATCCACAGCCAGTGTGCGCGCAAAATCAGCACGCAGCTGTTTATTAAGTTGCGCATTCACCGCCTCACGCAACTCCATTGGCGTAAAGGGTTTGGTCAGATAGTCGTCAGCACCAGTTGTCATGCCGTGGCGCATATGGCCTCGCTCTGCCAGCGAGGTCAGCAAAATAATCGGGGTGGATGCAATCCGGTCATCCGCGCGCACCTGCTCAAGTACCTGAAAACCATTCAATTCAGGCATTTGCACATCACTGACCACAAGGTCAGGTTTGTGCTCGCAAATCAGGGCCAAACCCTTGGCGCCATCCTCTGCGGCCAATACCTCGTGGCCGTCTTTTTTCAGCACCTGGCTCACCAGCATGCGGGTTCCCGCATCATCATCCATCACAACAATCAAAGGCATCTTGTTCTGCGCATTCTCTTTTTTAGATGCACCGAGTTTAAAAGACTAAGGCACTTTTTAAGGCTTGCTGGCCAGAAGGTCGAGGGTTTGGTTCATAAGTTGTGGCTCAAACGCCATCTGAACGTGTGCAACTGCACGCAGCAAGCGGTTGTCGGCACCTATCAAGGTGGCGTTGCTCGCCGGAAACACGATGTTGTCGCTGCTGGAATACCAACAGGTGAACAAATTGTGGCGGTCGGCTGGCATATTGAGGTCGAGACCGCTCTGCCAGCTGGATGCCAGGCGCATTTGCATTCCATTGATGCCGTGGCTAAAGCGCGCCAACCAGGTGCCGCCATGCGGGGTGCCGATGGTCACCACGTGGTGGACGCGCGATTCAGCCTTCATGGTTTGCAGCCAGGCTCGCGCGGCGAGGCCTCCCATCGAGTGGCAGACCAGCAATGGCGGCATGCCACTGGCGAGGCGTACTTTCTCTACTGCGGCTTCAATGTGCAGCGTGTAATCGTCAATTGAGCCAAACACGGGCTCCATACTCAACGCAACAAATGCATGACCGCTGCCTTGCAAGCGTTCGAGCCACGGTGTCCAAAAACCCCGGTTGCAAAAAAACCCGTGAATGAAAACCACTCCCCTCTTGCCGTGAACTGCGCCCGGCGAGGCGATGTTGTCTGCAACAGCGTTTGAACGAAATGGCTGGCGCCAGCAAAACACCTTGGGCGCGACCCATGATTCACCCGCCCAGGCCCGCAGCAGCTCCAGTGCAGTCGCTTGCGGCGCTGGGTCGGAGCGATTGACAAACCACAACAGGATGAATTCGACGGCCAAAAAGCCGGTGTAGCCAAGTGCGATCAGCAAAAAACCGATGATCGCAAAAGCAGGCGAAGTGTCGTAGAAGTAAACCGCCCATATGCAGGCCGCAACAAGCACGAACGCCGTGACTAACCTTTGGATCCGCGCCAGCATTGCACTTATCGGTTGCAGTGCGGTGCAGGTTTGGGCTCAGGCCAGCTGAACATCTTTTCCTGTCAGCTTTTTGGCAAGTCCTTGCGCCAGCCGATTGACTGCACCGTAGACCGACAGCTGCGGATTGGCGCCGATACTGGTGGGGAACAGAGAACCATCGTGAATAGACAAATTCTCAATCTGCCAATGTACGCCGTCTGGACGTGCAACGCCCAGCTTCTCAATGCCTGCCATACCGCAGCCGCCCATCACGTGCGCGCTGACAACTTTGGTCAGCAGCGGCTTCATTGGCAATGCGTTTACGGCATCTTTGGCCTGCGTCCAGGTGCTGTAAGGCTGCGCCATTTCGTGCAGCGGCAGCACTTTGAGTGCGCCCGCAGCAAATTGAATTTCCATCATCGATAGCAAAGCGCGGCGCGCGCCGTCCATCACATAGTCGGTCAACGGGTAGTCGAGCAGCGCCGAGCCATCGCTGCGCAGCTTGACTTTGCCGCCAGTGGATTGGTCATGAAAACCATCTCGCATCAGCGCCAGCAGCGTATGCATGTGCGGGAACGCCGTTAGCAAATCGTGCTGCGCTTGTCCCATGCCGGGGACGGTCGAGGCAAAAATAACCGGATGCAGGGGCGGCGCTTCCAGCTTGTATCCGATAGGGCCGTCGATGGCTTGCGTGTCCAAAAAATGGTCGGTATAAATCGTTTGCGGCGCGCCCTGCCAGGCCTCAACTTTTTGGTCAAATACGCCGGAGGACATCACCACGGGGTGCAAAAAGGTTCTCTTGCCCAACGTGCCGTGCGGATCAGGCGCACCGGAGCGCAACAGCACCGCTGGCGAATTGATGGCACCACCCGCAAGCACGTAATGTTTTGCTATTATTTTAGTAGCTGATTGCGCCCGTATTTGTTGCGCTAGAGCCGTATTTGATACATTATTTGAGGCGCTATTTGATGCAACAGGGCGCACCAACAGCGCGGTCACCTTGCCGTTGGCGAGCTCAAACTTTTCAGCTCGAGTCTCCACCAGCAGCCTGGCGCCTTTGTTCAGGGCGGCGGGAATGGTGGTCACCAGCATCGATTGTTTGGCGTTGGTGGGGCAGCCCATGCCGCAGGAGCCTAAATTCCAGCAGCCTTTTACGTTGCGCGCAATCGCCAATGCCGGTATGCCCAGCTTGGCTGCGCCGCGCCGCAGCAGGTCATTGTTTTCATTTGGCGGAGTCAGCCACGGGCCGATGTTCAAGCGCCGTTCAGCCTGGTCAAAATACGGCGCCATCGCGTCAACATTGAAGTCTTTGAGTGAAAACTTCTCTTGCCAGAACTTCAGCGTTGCCGAGGGTGTGCGAAACGAAGATGTCCAGTTCACCGTGGTGGAGCCGCCTACGCAGCGGCCCTGCAAAATATTGATCGCCTTGTCTTCAGTTTTACGCGCGGCGCTTTCCTGGTACAGCTGGGGGTAGGCTTCCGACTCTTTTTGGTTGAAGTCGCTACTGCTTTTAAGCGGACCTTCTTCGATGATGACAACGCTCAGCCCCGCATTGCAAAGCAGCTCCGCAGTCACCCCCGCGCCCGCTCCGCTGCCAATAATGGCAACGTCGCACGTGAGACTTTCTGGCGGTGCGCCGAACGCGCCGCCGAGAACTTTCCAGCCGCGCGCCAGGCCTTCTTTGATGGGGTCGTTGACTTGACTCATTTATTGCGTGTTGTGCCGCTGTTAAATTTTTAGAGGTCCGGGGTAGCCCAGAATTACCCAGCTGTCCGGCTTTGAAAAGTAAGCGCCCGCAGTAATGTCGTGCAGCGCGGCGTAGGCTTGCTGGCGTACTGCCAAGCTTGACAAACGCATGTCCTGCAGCGCCGCCTGAACCTCGGCAGCCGTTGCTGCAGCCCACGGCGTATCCAGCCCAGCCAGGCCATAGCGCCCTACGGTTGTGCTCAAAATCGACAACAGCTGAGACACTTCCGCCTGGGCGTGTGCCGGCAACGCAGCGATCAAGACGCCAATGTCGCTGAGCAGCACATCCAGAGCGGCACTTTTGCTGCTGGTTGCATCGGGCAGGGTTTTATCCAGCACCCCAAGACCAACCGCGCGAAACACTTCGCGTCCAACCAGCGTAAGCTCGCCGCGTTCAAACCCGGGCTTCACGAGCGCGGCAGCACCGCCTGCCAGCGCCAGTACTGCGCCTGTGACAACGCCAAGCTTTAGCAGAGTTCTTCTTTGCATGGTTTGCAGTTTCGCACGGCGATTGCTGTTTCCAATAGAGCGGGGTTACTAGATAAACTTGGGGTAAACATGAATTCCAAAGGTATATGAACGCATCGGCTCAACAAATTTACGAGGCGCTTGAAGCGGTTGCGTTGCTGCGCGCCGAACGTATAGCGCACCCCGCTCTGGCATTGGCCAGCCTCGAAATCAAGCGTTTTCAGGCAAAACGTTTTCAGGCCACGTATGGAGATTTGCTCAAAAGCCCGCGCTACGAATCAGCAGCGCGATTTTTTTCGGACGAGCTGTACGGCGACAAAGACTACGCTAATCGCGACCAGCAGTTTGCCCGCATTGCCAGCACAATTGCCAAGCTGTTTCCGCAAGCGGTGGTCAATACTGCCGCAGCGCTGGCTGAAGTGCACGCACTTACAGAGCGCCTGGACAACGAAATGGCGCACCAGTTGCTGGCGTTGCAAGAGTCGGCTCCAACATTAACCCCTGCGGCCCGCTATATTGCGTGCTGGAGGCTAGTTGCTGACCCTGCCGCCAGACACAAACAGCTGGAAGTGGTACTAGCGCTGGGCAGATCGTTAAACGATCTGACTCGCAAGCCAGGGTTGCGTACGCTGTTAAAAATGATGCGTGCACCGGCGGCTGCGGCTGGTTTGGGATCGCTTCAAAAGTTTTTAGAGTCTGGCTTCGACGCCTTTGCGGCGATGCGTGGTGCAGACGAATTCTTGTCGCTGATCAGCCGCCGCGAAACGGAATGGATCGCATCATTTTTCTCCGATGATGCTGTCGCCTGTGAGACCAAATTGAACCATTTATTGGCTGCATACCAGGCGCGTTAGGCGAACACTAGTGCAAGCCCCATACTGAATAAAACTGAGGCACTGCACAATCCCCTGAGAGGAGTAAACATGACGAGACCTTGGCTTAAAAGTTATCCTGATGGGGTTGCACATACCATTGATGCCGAGCAATTCACATCGCTCAATCAAATGTTCAGTGAGTCGTTTAGCAAAAACGCATCAAAGCCATTTTCAGTTTGTATGGACACGTGGATGTCATACGGCGAGCTGGATGATCTTTCAACTGCATTGGGCGCATGGCTTCAAAGTTTGGGGCTGGAGCCAGGTGCGCGGGTGGCCATCATGCTGCCCAATATTCCGCAGTTTGCGGTAACGATGCTTGCCATTTTGCGGGCTGGCTACATATGTGTGAATGTCAATCCGCTTTACACGCCGCGCGAGCTGGAGCATCAGCTGAAGGATTCCGGCGCAACGGCGATAGTTATTCTTGAGAACTTTGCGGTGACGCTTGCTGAAGTCATTGAGCACACGCGGGTCAAACACGTCGTGATGGCCTCGTTGGGCGATCTATTGGGATTTTGGTACGGCAAATGGATGACGTTTGCGGTGCGCCATCTCGCCAAAATGGTTCCAAGTTATAAGTTGCCTCTTGGCGACGGTCGGGCGGTTACGGCTTTTTCGAAGGCGCTAGAGGCCGGCCGGGCAATGACTTTAAAGCCAGCACAATGCACCCTCGATTCAATTGCTTTTTTACAGTACACAGGTGGAACAACCGGGCTGTCTAAAGGCGCGGTATTGACGCACCGCAACATCATCGCAGCGGTCTTACAGTCTGAGGCCTGGTTTACGCCCGCACTCAAGCGAATTGGAGATGTCAGCAGGACGAACAACATTGCCGCATTGCCGCTGTACCACATTTTTGCCTTGACGCTCAGCCTTTTAACCATTCGCTGGGGCGCGCATCTCACATTGATACCGAACCCGCGCGACTTTGGCAAATTTGTTGCTGTGCTGAAGAAGCGGCCGTTTCACATGCTCCCGGCGGTCAATACGCTGTTCAATGCATTGCTTCAACATCCGCAGTTTAAAACGCTGGATTTTTCCACCCTTTGCGTCTCGCAAGCGGGTGGAATGGCCGCATCAGAAGGAACTGCCAAGCATTGGCAAGAAGTTACGGGCTGCGCAATGGTTGAGGGGTGGGGTATGAGCGAGACTTGCGCCATTGGTACCAACAATCCAATCACCAGCAAGCACTTCAGCGGGACTATTGGCTTGCCGCTACCGAGCATCGACATTGCTATCAAAGACGATGAGGGCAAATCGCTGTCGGTGGGTGAATCCGGAGAAATTTGCATCAAGGGGCCACAGGTGATGCAGGGGTATTATTTACAACCCGCGGAAAATGAAAAGGCATTCACGCACGATGGTTTCATGCGAACCGGAGACATTGGTGTCATGGATGAAAACGGATTCACTAAAATCATTGACCGCAAGAAGGACATGATCATCGTTTCGGGCTTCAATGTATTCCCGAACGAACTTGAAAATGTCATTTCGATGTGTCCGGGTGTTGTTGAATGTGCGGCGGTCGGTATCGCTGACAAAGCACAGGGCGAGGCAATCAAGGTTTTTGTGGTCAAGAACGACCCTACTTTGACGGAAGAAGATGTCGCCAGCTTCTGCAAGCAACATTTAACGGGATACAAACGTCCAAAATACATTGAATTCCGGGATGCTTTACCCAAAACCAACGTTGGCAAGATTTTGCGCCGTGAATTACGCAGCCAAATCTAGCTGGCTATATTCGATTCGTCGCCTGTGAGCGCGTTGCAATTACCGGCGGGCGTCCACGTTTTTGAGCGGGGTTGGCTTTCGTCAAATAATATTTTGTTTGACGATGGTGCTTCAAGCTGGCTGATTGACAGCGGCTACGCAACTCACTGCGCACAAACACTTGAACTTGTTGAATCAAGACTCGCATCGCGTCCTTTGAATTTCTTGATCAACACCCACCTCCACAGCGACCATTGCGGTGGGAACTTTGCGCTGCAAGGCAAATATCCTGAGCTTGAAACCATCATTCCGCCAGGTCAGGCGCATTTGGTCACTCAGTGGGATAGTGATGGACTTTTGTTCGCGCCGACCGGTCAATTGTGTTCGCGCTTTGAGTTCGACCGCACGCTGGAGGTTGGTACTGACTTACAGCTGGGTTTCCGTCGCTGGGAAGTCCACGGAGCCGGCGGCCACGATCCAGATGCTGTCATATTCTTCGAGCCGATTTCGAAGGTGCTTATTTCTGCGGATGCATTCTGGGAAAATGGCTTTGGCGTCGTCTTTCCGGAATTGGAAGGCATCAATGCATTTGCCGATGTTGAAACGACGCTAAATCTCATAGAGCAACTTAATCCCAGCTTGGTCATTCCGGGGCACGGTCCAGTTTTCAGGTACAGCAACGCAGTATTGGCTATCGCGCGTCAAAGGCTTGACGCTTTCGTAGCTGACCCAGTCAAGCATGCGCGCCACGCTGGAAAAGTGCTGCTGAAATTCAAGCTTCTTGAACTGCAATCTCCTCTATATTCCGATTTCCGGAACTGGGCAGAAGACACACCTGCGCTAAGGGAGTCTCAACAGCGGTTTTTTGGCGATTTCGACTTCAACTCCTGGTTTGAGCAAGCATGCAGTGAACTCGTCAAAAGTGGGGTGGCCAAACGCGACGGCGAGTATATTCTCAACGCCTGAGTAAAAAGCTCGACGAATGGACTGCTAACGCGTGGTTGTATTTTAAATATTAAAAATACGGAGGGCTGAACAAGAAAAAGCCCAGTTGATTAAAAATCAACTGGGCTAGTTCAGGTTTAATAGCCTGACGAT
>ENA-OBIT01000333-OBIT01000333.1-metagenomes-genome-assembly--contig:-NODE-333-length-20850-cov-5.37447_pt1 | contig 20850 bp, 22 predicted proteins | sample MGYA00153386_OBIT01 | MGnify analysis MGYA00153386
GGGCTGGTGGTCACGTCGCGCTGGGCCGGCTTGCGGTCGTCACCGGCGGCCCGCGACTACCTGTCGCCGCTGGCGCCCGGCATGCCCCTGGATGCCGGCCCACCCGCTGCCGAGCCGGGTGCGCAGCGTGAACACTTCGCCGTGCTGGTGGCTCACGTGGTCGACGTGGACTGGCTGGAGCTGCACCGCGATGGCCACCGCCGCGCGCAGTTCGATGCCACCGGGGCGAGCTGGCTCGCGCCCTGAAATCGCTGAAGCCGCTGCGGCGCTGAACGGTCAGCGGTGCTTGAAGACCGGCTTGCGCTTGCCGACAAAGGCGGCCATGCCTTCCTTCTGGTCGTCGGTGGCGAACAGCGAATGGAACACCCGCCGCTCGTAGGCCACGCCGTCGGCCAGCCCGCCCTCGAAGGCCTTGTTCACGCATTCCTTGGCCAGCATCACGCTGGGGCCGCTCATGCTGCAGATCACGGCGGCGGCGGCCAAGGCTTCGTCAAGCAACTTGTCGGCGGCCACCACGCGCGACACCAGCCCGGCGCGCTCGGCCTCGGCGGCGTCCATCATCCGCGCCGTGAGCGCCATGTCCATGGCCTTGGCCTTGCCCACAGCTCGCGGCAGGCGCTGCGTGCCGCCGGCGCCGGGGATGATGCCCAGCTTGATCTCGGGCTGGCCGAAACGCGCCGTGTCGGCGGCGATGATGAAGTCGCAGGCCATCGCCAGTTCACACCCGCCGCCCAGCGCGAAGCCGGCCACCGCGGCGATCACCGGTTTGCGCACCTGGCGCAGCGCTTCCCAGTTGCGGGTGATGTACTGGCCCAGATAGGCATCCATGTAGCTGAAGTCGGCCATGGCGCCGATGTCGGCGCCGGCGGCGAAGGCCTTGTCGCTGCCGGTGATGACGATGCAGCCCACGCCGTCGTCGGCATCGAAGGCCAGCAGCGCGGCGCCCAGCTGGTCCATCAGCGCGTCGTTCAGCGCGTTCAGCTGCTTGGGGCGGTTCAGCGTGATCAGGGCCGTGCGCCGCGCGGCGTCGCCCCGCAGTTCGGTCAGGATGAGGGGATCGGTCATTCGGCTGCTCCAAAGGTCCAAATCACTATAAGGGCCTTCGTCGACTGCTTGCTCAGGCGTCCGGGCAGGCGCTGCGGTCAGCGGCAGAAATCAGCGCCCCGGCTCGGCCTGTTGCGGCAGACGCTCGAGCGACAGCTCCATGTAGGTCTCGGCGTCCTGGCGGATCAGCAGCCGCACCGGCAGGTATTGCAGGCTGGGCGCGAACCAGACTTCGGCCGTCAGGTCGCCACCGGCCTTGGCCTCGCGCCGGGGCTTCAAATGCACGGAATCCACGGGGCCGGCGGGCGTGTCGATCCTTTCCGTGGCCAGCACGTCGTAGGTCCACATGTCCACCTGGCGGGGCAGGGCCAGCGGGAAGGCGATCACCTGCCCCGGCTGCAGCAGCTGCGGCTGGGTCGTGAAAAGCCAGGTGAGCTGGACGAACTGGCTGGCGCTGTCCTGCACGCCCTCGGGCCGCGGCAGTTCGCGGCCCGAGGGCAGGCGCACGGTGTCGGCGTCCAATGCGATGCTCAGGCGGCGCGTGTCGCGCAGCAGGGCGCGGGTTTCCTCGTCGTAGCGGCGCGGGCGCAGGCCTTGCGCGGTGACCTCGCCGTCGCTGCTGATGCGCCGGCTGGCCAGCGGGCTGAACGACGGGCCGATGGTGAGTTCCAGGTTCACCTGGTAGCGCGTGCCGCTGCGCAACCACTCCACGCGCGCCTGCCCCGTCACCGGGCCACGGAAGTGGCCCGCCAGGCGGTAATCCAGCCGCGTCGACGGCGGCCATTCGAAGGCAGGGGGCGCCGATGCCGCCGGCGCGGAAGCGGCCAGGGCCACCGGGCCGACAGGGGCCTCGGGCAGAGTCGGTGTCTCGACTGCGGCCACGGATTCGGTTTTCGCCACTGCCGGCAGGGCCTGCGGTGCCGACGCTGCGGCCTGTGGTGCGAACACGGGCGAACGTGGGCGGGCGACAGTTGGTGGCGCCGCCGGGGGTACAGCCGCGGGTGCAGCCGGTACGAGGTCGCGCACAAAGCTGACCTCGATGGGCTTGGGACGCCCGTCGGCCGCGCCTTCGCCCAGCCGCGGCGGCATCCATTGCGCCATTGCCCACCAATGCAGCCCCGTCACGACCACGGCCAGCGCGGCCAGGGCCTGCGGGCGTTTCATCGGCCCCACGGGGCCAATGGCTGCTTCATCCTAGCTGCCCGCCGCTCCGACGAAGCAACACGCCGCTGCCACGGTGCTGAGCCGGAACCGCAATGTCAGCCAATGCACTACACCCTGCTTGGGATACAGCCTGCGGTCAACGGCATAGCAGCCCATCAGCGCCAGCCCGAACACCACCAGGCCGGCGTTGGCCGGCATCAGCATGGCCAGCCACGCCACCAGCGACGGCACCACGCCCCAGACCAGCCAGGGCAGTGGCGGCGACGGCTCGCGCATCGCCAGGCCCCAGTGGATGCCGCCCAGAAAGGACAGGATGACCGCCGCGTAGCCCGACAAGGCCAGGGCCACGTAAGGGTGGACATCGGGCCGCACCAGCCACACCAGCACGGCGCCGGCCACAAAGGGCAGCAGGCCGGCATAGCCCAGACGCAGTGCGTCTCTCATGACCCGGCTTCAGTTCTTCTTGGCGGCAGCCAAAAGATTTTCGATCGCGTCGACGGGCAGCGCGCCGACCTTGCGCGAGCCGTCCACGAAGAACGTCACCGGCGTGCCGTTGATGCGGTTCTTCTTCGAGAACTCCATGTTGCGCTCAATGGCCGCGCTGTCGCAGGAAGCTGCCGTCTTGGGCGGCGCGACGTTGTCGATCATCCAACTGCGCCAGGCGCGGGGCGCGTCCTTGGCGCACCAGATGTCGCGCGACTTGGTGGCCGAATCGGCGCCCAGGATGGGCACGACGAAGGTGTAGATGGTGACGTCCTTCATGCCGGCGATGTCGCGCTCGAAGCGCTTGCAAAATCCGCAGTTGGGGTCCGCGAAGACCGCCATCTTGCGCGCCCCGCTGCCCTGCTTGAAGACCACCGCGTCCTTAAACGGGAGCTTGTCGAAGTCGATGGCCATCAGCTTGTTGATGCGCGCCTCGGTCAGGTCGGTGCGCGTCTTGGTCTCGATCAGCGCGGCGCCGGCCAGCACGTGGTCGCCGGTGGCGTCGGTGTAGATGATCTCGGTGCCGCCGAAGCGCACTTCGAACAGGCCCGGGATGGGGGTGCGCGTGACCTCGTCGATCTTGGGCAGCGTGGGCAGCCGCTCGGCCAGGTTCTTGCGGATCACGGCCTCTTGCGCGAAGGCAGCGCCGCCGACCAGCAAAGCGGCCACGGCCAGCACGGCGCGGCCGCGTGCACGCCAGCCTGTGGGGATGAAACTCATGGGCGATCCTGAAGTGGAAACGAGGGGTGGGAAACGCTGATCAAGGCTTATCGCCCCAGCGCGCGGCCGGCCAGCAGCCGCTTGAGGGCCGGCACCTGATTGACCAGACCCAGGCCGCGGTTGCGAAGTTCCTTCACCCAGGGCTCGGGGCTGGCGAACAGGTGCAGCAGGCCGTCGGTGACGCGGCCCATCATCAAGGTGTCGGTCAAGCGGGCGCGGGCATAGCGGCGCAACAGCTTGACGTCGCCGAGCGCGCGCCACGGCTCGCGCTCGGCCAGCACCTGGGCCAGCGCAGCCACGTCGGCCAGGCCCAGGTTCAGCCCCTGGCCGGCCAGCGGGTGCACGGTGTGCGCCGCGTCGCCCACCAGCACCCAGCCTGGGCCGAACACGGCCTGGGCACGCGCCAGCGCCAGCGGCCACTGCGCACGCGGGCTGACCAGATGCAGCCGCCCGGCCGCGCCGCCGCTGGCGTCCATGAGCGCCGACTCGAACGCGGCGTCGTCCAGCGCCATCAGCTCGTCGGCCCGGGCATCGGGCAGCGACCACACCAGGCCCAGGCCGTGGCCGGGCTGCGGGCGGTCGAGTGGCAGCAGGGCCAGCACGTCGGGGCTGCGGAACCACTGCCGGGCCAGGCCGGCGTGGGCCTGGTCGCTGCGCAACCGCGCGGCGATGGCGCGCTGGCCGTACGCCTGCCGGGGCATGTGCACGCCCAGCCGCTTGCGCTCGGGCGAGTCTCGGCCGTCGGCCAGCAATTGCAGGGGAGCGGCCGCTGCAGCCGCCGAGGCGGCTTGCTGATCGGTCAACAAAACAATGTGCGGCGCGAAACCCACCGCGGCACGCAAGGCACGGTCGAGCTCGGCGGCGTCGACGATCCACGCCAGCTCGGTGGAGCCCAGCGACCAGGCAGAAAAGTCCAGCGCAGCGCCGGGAGCGTCGCCTTCGATGCGCATGTCCTGCACGCGCGTGCAGGCGTCGGCCGGCAGTGCCGACCACACCCTGAGCTGCTCGAGCAAGGCCACGGACGCGGCGTTCAGCGCGTAGGCTCGAAGGTCGGGCCCCGCCGTGGCGGCGGCCGCAGGCGGCTCGACCAGGGCCACCTGCAGGCCCTGGCGCGCCAAGGCCAGCGCTGCGGTCAGCCCGACGGCGCCGGCACCGCGAACCAGGATGTCGATAGGCTGCATACGGTCGATTGTAGGTAGACCCCCCGGGCACAATGCGGGGCCCTGCGCATGCCCCCGAGGCCCTGTCCGTGAACCACTCCAGCACCCTGGCCGGCCGCGTGTCGGCCCTGTACGTCCACCCTATCAAGTCCTGTGCCGGCATCGCCGTCGCAGAAGCCTTGCTGGTGGAGACCGGCCTGGAGTTCGACCGCGCCTGGATGGTCGTTGACGAGCACGGCGAAATGGTCACGCAGCGCGAAAGGCCGCGGCTGGCACTGATCCGACCCACGCTGCGCACGCAGGACATGGTGCTGCGCGCACCAGGCATGCTGGCCCTGCACCTGCGGCTGGACACCGTCGAGGCCCCCACCCGCGTGCAGGTGTGGGACGACGTCGTCAAAGCCTACGACATGGGCGCGCTGGCGGCGCAGTGGTTCAGCGACTTCCTGGGCTGCAAGGTTCGGCTGGTGCGCTTCGACCCCGAAGAAACGCGGCTGTCCGAAGCGCGCTGGACCGGCGCGGTGCAGGCGGAAAACGCCTTCGCCGACGGCTTCCCGGTGCTGGTGACCAGCAGCGCGTCGCTGGCCGACCTGAACCAGCGCCTGGCCGCGCGCGGACAGGCCACAGTCGGCATGGAGCGTTTCCGGGCCAACCTGGTGCTGGACGGCCTGCAGCCCTGGGACGAAGACCACATCGACGAGATCGAAATCGACACCGAGGGCGGCCCGGTGCGGCTCAAGCTCGTCAAACCCTGCACGCGTTGCACGGTGCCCAATGTCGACCCTGCCACGGGCGAGTCCGGCCACGAGCCCGGCGACACCCTGGCCGGCTTTCGCGCCGACCCCCGCATGGACGGCGCGTTGACCTTCGGCATGAATGCCGTTGTTTTGTCGGGTTTCGAGCACACGTTGCGCACCGGCCAGACCCTGCGCGCGACCTGGGCCCTGTAGGCTAAAGATGGCCTGCGCCGTTTAGATTGGCAGGCGGGGCTCGGAATAGGGAATGAAATCGGCCTCGACACCGACGAGCACCACGCGCGCCGGGCCCCTGGAATGCGGGCACAGCGTCGTCAGTGTGAAGTTCGTCGCCGCAGTGTAGGAAAATCACCCGTTCCGCGCCTTCCCCGAAAGCCCTCCCCATGTCTCTCAAATGCGGCATCGTCGGTTTGCCCAACGTCGGCAAGTCCACGCTCTTCAATGCCCTCACCAAGGCCGGCATCGCCGCCGAGAACTACCCGTTCTGCACCATCGAGCCCAATGTCGGCGTGGTGGAACTGCCCGACCCGCGGCTGGCTGCGCTGGCGGCCATTGTCAAGCCCGAACGGGTGGTGCCGGCCATCGTCGAGTTCGTCGACATCGCCGGTCTCGTCGCCGGGGCCAGCAAGGGCGAGGGTCTGGGCAACCAGTTCCTCAGCCACATCCGCGAAACCGACGCCATCGTCAACGTGGTGCGCTGCTTCGAGGACGACAACGTCATCCACGTGGCCGGCAAGGTCGACCCCATCTCGGACATCGAGATTATCCAGACCGAGCTCTGCCTGGCCGACCTGAGCACGGTGGAAAAAAGCCTGCACCGCTACGTGAAGGCGGCGCGCTCGGGCAACGACAAGGAAGCCGCAGCGCTGGTGAAGGTGCTCGAAAAGTGCCAGGCCGCGCTGGATCAGGCGCTGCCGGTGCGCGGCATCGCGTTCGGCAAGGAAGAGCTCGCCATCCTCAAGCCGCTGTGCCTGATCACCGCCAAGCCGGCCATGTTCGTGGGCAACATCGCCGAGGACGGCTTTGCCGACAACCCCTTCCTCGAACGCCTGCAGGCCTACGCCGCCAAGCAGAATGCGCCGGTGGTGGCCATCTGCGCCAAGACCGAGGCCGAAGTCGCCGACATGGAGGACGAGGACAAGGCCCTGTTCCTGCACGAGATGGGGCAGGACGAACCCGGACTGAACCGCCTGATCCGCGCCGCGTTCTCGCTGCTGGGCCTACAGACCTACTTCACCGCCGGCGTGAAGGAAGTGCGAGCCTGGACCATCCACATCGGCGACACCGCCCCCAACGCCGCCGGCGTGATCCACACCGACTTCGAACGCGGCTTCATCCGCGCCCAGACCATCGCCTTCGACGACTACATCGCCTACAAGGGCGAACAGGGCGCCAAGGACCACGGCAAGATGCGCGCCGAGGGCAAGGAATACGTCGTCAAGGACGGCGACGTGCTCAACTTCCTGTTCAACGTTTGACCGTTCTCAAAACCCGACTGCGCAATTCGAACTGCGAGAACCCGGCGAACGCCACGCCGTGCGCTGGCGCCACGGGTCCGCGTCAAAGGTAGAGTGGAGCAATGACTGTGCTGAAGGCTGTACGCGGTGCCGGCTCGGTCAGGCACGGCGCTTTCGTGGCGATCTGCACGGCGCTGGCTTACGTGTTGGCGGGCGCGCTGGCCCTGACCTTGGCCGGACCGCCGGGCTATGCGTCGCCCTTGTACCCGTCGGCGGGGATCGCGCTCGTCGCCGTGCTGTGTTTCGGGCGCCCGGCGCTGCCGGGGGTGCTGCTGGGCGCGCTGGCCGTGAACATGGGCCTGGGACTGCTGCGGTCGCAGTCCGGCGCGGCCCTGGTGTTGTTGCCGCTGGTGATCAGTGTCGGCGCGATGCTGCAAGCTGCGGCGGGGGCGGCGCTGGTGAGGCGGCACGCGCCTGGCCCGCTGTTGCTGGATTCGCCGCGCGAAATCGCAATCTTCGGCCTTTACGGGGCCTTGGTCGCGTGCTTGGTCAGCCCCACCGTGGCCACGCCGGCACTGCTGGCCAGCGGTGCCATCACGGCTGCGCAGCTGCTGCCGACATGGCTGACGTGGTGGGCCGGCGACACACTGGGCGTGTTGATCGCCGCACCCATCGCGCTGAGCTTGATCGGCCACCCGGCGACCGACTGGCGGCCGCGCCAGCGCACCGTTGGCCTGCCCTTGCTGCTGATCCTGGCCCTGATGGCGGCGGCCATGCACCATCTGGACCGATTGGACGCACAGCGCCGCCAGACCGTCTTCGAGCGCGAGGCCGACCGCCTGACCCACGAAGCGCAGGAGCGGCTGCAGGCCCCGCTGTACGCGCTGCAGGCGCTGCACAGTGCTGCGCGGGTGCGCGGTGAACTGGACCAAGCCGAGCTGGCTGCCGCTGTGGCCTGGTGGCTGCGACCGCAGCTGCACCTGCAGGCGGCCGGCTACAGCGTGCGCGTGGCACGCCGGGACGTGCCGGCGTTCGAGGCCGCAGCGCGTGCCCAGGGTCTGCCCGGGTACAAGGTGTTCGACCGCCCGGGCGTGCCCGAGCTGCAAACCGACACCGAGGTCGTCGCGATGCGGCTGGTCGAGCCGCCCGAAGGCAACGCGGCGGCCCTGGGCGTCAACTCGCTGTCGATCCCCGCCGCCCGGGCCGCTTTGCTCACGACCCGGCGCAGTGGTGAGCCAGCGGCGTCGGCCGGATTTGGCCTGACCCAGTCGGTCCAGGACGAAACCGGCGTCGTGCTGTACCAGGCGCTGTACGACGGCCAACCTGCCGACGAAACCGCGCGGCAGGCAAGTTTCCGCGGTCTGGTGTTCGTGAGCCTGCGCCTCGAACGCATGCTCGACATGCTGCAGCCCCCAAGCACCGCGGCGTTGAGCTGGTGTCTGGTGGACCCGGACCCGGCGGCCGCCCGCGCGCGAATCGCCGGCCCGGCGGGCTGCGATCACAGCCCGCCGTCGGGCGCGGCCCTGCACACCCAGCGAGCGTTGAGGTTGGCCGACCGCCGACTCGAACTGCGGCTGGACGAAGCACCGGCCGCGGCCACCACCCCCTGGGCCGAACGCTACGCGTTAGTCTCGCTGGCCAGCCTGTCGGCCGCAGCCCTGCTGGGCGCGTTGTTGCTGACCATCACGGGGCACAGCCGGCGCACCGAGCGCACGGTGCAGGACGCCACGGCGCGGCTGCGACGGGAGATCGACGAACGCTCGAACATCCAGCAGGCCTTGTCGGAAAGCGAGGTCCGGCTGCGCAGCCTGTTCGAACAGGTGCCGATAGGCGTGATGTTCATGGCGCCCGATGGCACCTTCTTGCAAACCAACCCGCAGCTGTCGACGATGCTGGGCCTGTCCGAGGATGCACTGCGCGGCCGCTCGATCACGGAGCTCACGCTGCCCGGCGACGCCGACACCCTGATCCAGGCGCGAGCCGGCCTGCTGCGTGACGCCGATGCCTACTTCGACCGCCAGTTGCGCCTGCAACATGCCGATGGGCACATGTTCTGGGTGCGGGCGCAGGTTCGCGCGCTGCGCAACGCCGACGGGCGCGTGCACCGCCTGGCCGGTGTCGTCGAGGACATCACCGAACGCCTGCGCCTGGCCGATGCCGAACAGGCGCGCGAACGCGCCGAGATGGCCAGCCGCGCCAAGAGCGAATTCGTGTCGCGCATGAGCCACGAGTTGCGCACCCCGCTGAACGCCATGCTGGGCTTCGCCCAGCTGATGTGCATGCCCGGCGGCCCGCAGCTCAACCCGCGCCAGCACGACTGGGCGCAGCAGATCCAGCGCGCCGGCTGGCACCTGCTGGAGATGATCAACGACACGCTGGACCTGGCGCGCATCGAGTCGGGCGCCGACGCGCTGACGCTGGTGCCGGTGACCCTGGCCCCGTTGGTGGCCGCCAGCCAGGATATGGTCGCCACGCTGGCCGCGCAGCGCGGCATCCGGTTGACGGTGGACCTGCCCGGCGACCTGCCCGCCGTGCGGGCCGACGCCACCCGGCTGACCCAGGTGCTGACCAACCTGCTGAGCAATGCCGTCAAGTACAACCGGGACGGGGGCACCGTGCACGTGTCGGGCCACGCCGTGGCAGGGCGGCAGGTAAACATCACCGTCAGCGACACCGGCATAGGCATGTCGACCACCCAGCTGCAAGCCCTGTTCGAGCCCTATAACCGGCTGGGGCGCGAGACCAGCAGCATCGAAGGCACCGGCATCGGTCTGGTCATCAGCCGCCGCCTGGCCGAGTTGATGGGCGGCACCCTGCAGGCCGACAGCCCGCAGGGTGCCGGTGCTGTCTTCACGCTGACCTTACCCATGGCCGACGGCGATGCGGCCGGGCCCGCGACCCAGAGGGCGTTCGGCACCCCGTCTTACCGCCGACGCAGGGTGCACTACATCGAGGACAACCCCACCAACATCGAGGTGATGCGGGGCGTGGTGGCGCACCGGCCGCAGATCGAAATGGAGGTGTCCACGCTGGGCCTGGACGGCCTGGGCGCCGTGCGCCAGGGCCGACCCGACCTGGTGCTGCTGGACATGCAGCTGCCCGACATCAGCGGCCTGGAATTGCTACGGCATCTCAAGCAGGACGACGCCATCGCCCACATTCCCGTCGTGGTGGTGTCGGCCGATGCCACGCTGGCGCGCATCGAGGAAGCACTGACACTAGGCGCGGCGCGGTACGTGACCAAGCCTTTCGAGGTGGTGGACTTCCTCGAAATCATCGACACCATCCTGGCCCAGACCGACACCCGCTGGGGTGAGTAGAGACCGGCGTAAGGACAGACCATGCACGAACACAACGAGACCCTGCGCGAAGCGCTGGCGCGCAACGTGCGCGATGCGCTGATGGAAGACATCGGCCGCGGCGACTGGACGGCGCAACTGGTGCCCGCCGGCCGCCGCGTGCAAGCCCGCGTGGTGGCCAAGCAAGCCGCGGTCATCTGCGGCCGGCCCTGGTTCGACGCCTGCATCCGAGCGCTGGACCCGCGCGCCCAGGTCGATTGGCCGCGCGCCGAAGGCGCCGAGGTGGCGGCCGGCGACGAGGTCTGCCACATCGAGGCCGATGCACGCGCCTTGCTCAGCGCCGAGCGGCCGGCCTTGAACTTCCTGCAGACGCTGTCGGCCACCGCCAGCGTGACGCGGCAATACGTGCAGGCGATAGCCGGTCTGTCACCCAACCCGCGCGGCTGCGCGGTGCTGGACACGCGCAAGACCCTGCCCGGTTTGCGCCAGGCACAGAAGTACGCGGTGCGCACGGGCGGCGGTCGCAACCAGCGCATGGCCTTGTGGGACGGCATCCTCATCAAGGAAAACCACATTGCCGCGGCGGGCGGCATTGCTGCGGCGCTGCAAGCTGCGGCGCAGCTGGACGCAGGCGTGCCGGTGCAGATCGAGGTGGAAAGCCTGGACGAGCTCGATCAAGCGCTGGCCGCGGGCGCGCAGAACGTGCTGCTCGACGACTTCAGCGTCGCCGACCTGCACCAGGCCTACGCCCGCACCGCGGGCCGCGCGGTGCTCGAAGCCTCGGGCGGCGTCGACCTGCACACGCTGCGCGAAATCGCGGCCACGGGCGTCGATCGCATCTCGGTCGGCAAGCTGACGAAAGACGTGCGGGCCATCGATCTGTCGATGCGTGTGGCGGGCCGAGCCCCCGGATTGGGCCCCTAGGCTGAAGGATGGTGCTGGCCGCCCAGACGCTTACATTGGCGCGGCCGATCGGGTCGCTGCGAATTTCGGCACGCACAGGGTGACGCAGGCCGCCGCGGCCCACCCCGAGCCGACCCGCAATTCCCCTTCAGCCCCCATTCAGGAGACGACATGGCCACCCGCACCACGACGAAGAAGCCCGCCGGGCCCCACACCGCCACCAGCAGCGAGCCCGAAGGCGCACCCAGCAGCACCAAACGCCCGACAGCCACTGCCGGCGCCGAAGGCCCCGAGGCGAAGGCGCCCAAGCCCGGCGCGGACGGCACTGAAAGCGTCGCAGGCTTCAAGATGAGGGCCGAATCTGCAGTCGCCAGCAACCTGCGGTTGCCCGACACCTCCAAGCTGCGCGACATCGCCGAGGCTTCCTTCGGCGTGGCGGTGCTGGCCGAATCCATCATCGGCAGCGACGACCGCCGGCAGATCTCGCCCACCACCAGCTACCCCTGGCGCGCGAATGCGTCGTTGCTGATCACCGCGGCCGACAACTCGTCGTGGATCGGCACCGGCTGGTTTGTCAGCCCGCGCACGCTCATCACCGCCGGCCATGTGGTGTGCATCAAGGGCAGCGGCGTGCCGGGCCGCGACGGCTGGGTGCGCCGCATCGTCGTCATCCCCGGCCGCAACGGTGCCGCGGCGCCCTACGGATCGGCCACGTCCACGAGCTTCCGCTCGGTCACCGGCTGGACGGTGAGCGGGAACCAGGAGTTCGACTACGGCGCCATCGTCCTGCCCACGCCGCTGGGCAACGCCACGGGCTGGTACGGCTACGGCAACTACCCCGACGCGCAGCTGGTCGGCCAGACCGCCAACATTTCCGGCTACCCCGGCGACAAGCCCTCCGGCACGCAGTGGTACGACGCACGCCGCATCACCGCGGTCGGGCCACGCAAGGTGTACTACGACACTGACACGATGGGCGGGCAGAGCGGCAGCGCGGTGTACCGCATCGTCAACGGAGGGCGCTTCGCCGTGGCGGTGCATGCCTATGGCGGCTCGACGGCCAATTCCGGCACGCGCATCAATGCCGAGGTCTTCAACAACATCACCGCGTGGAAAGCCTGAGCGGGATGGCCGCAGCCGCGCAAGCCGCGACATGAGCGCAGGGGCGCTCCAGGTGGTCGGCAGGGTGCTCGACCGCGCCGGCCACCCCGCGGCCGGCGCCTCCGTGATGTGGCTCCACGGGCCCGTGCCGCTGCCGGACGTGGCGCAGCTGACTCAGGCCGACGGCAGCTTCGTGATGAGCGCGCCCGTGGCCGGGCAGTACAGGCTGGGCTGCAGGGGCGACCCCGGCGGGCAGGCCACGCTGGACTTGACCGTGGGGCCGCAAGGCGCCCGGGTCACGCTCCGGCTGGTCTGACAGACGCGGTCTCACAGACGCGACATCAGCACTCTCGGGTAGCGAGTGCTAGTATCTTGGAACTGTTTCTTTGAAGCGGAGTCCGAGTCGGCATGAATGCATTGAACCCCACTGCCCTGACCTTGCGCGACCCCTGGTCGCTGGTGCCCTCGCTGGGCAACCTGGAGGCCTACGTGTCCGCGGTCAACCGCATGCCCATGCTGACCCAGGCAGAAGAGAGCGCTTTTGCGCGCGCCTTGCGCGACGAGGGTGACGTCAAGGCCGCCGGACGCCTGGTGCTGTCGCACTTGCGACTGGTGGTGTCGATCTCGCGCCAGTACATTGGCTACGGGCTGCCGCAGGGCGACCTCATTCAGGAAGGCAATGTCGGCCTGATGAAGGCCGTCAAGCGCTTCGACCCCGAGCAGGGCGTTCGACTGGTCAGCTACGCCATGCACTGGATCAAGGCCGAGATCCATGAATACGTCCTGAAGAACTGGCGGATGGTGAAGGTGGCCACCACCAAGGCGCAGCGCAAGCTGTTCTTCAACCTGCGCTCGATGAAGCAGGGCATGAAGGCCAAGGCCGGCAACCTGGAAACGCACCGCAACACCTTGACGCCCGCCGAAGTGGCCAAGATGGCGCTGGACCTGAACGTGAAGCCCGACGAAGTCATCGAGATGGAAACTCGCCTGTCAGGCGGCGACGTGGCGCTGGAGCCGCAGTCCGACGACGGCGAAGAAAGCTACGCGCCGATCGCCTACCTGGCCGACGACAGCCACGAGCCGACGCGCGCGCTGGAGTCACGCCACCGCGACTGGCTGGCCGGCGACGGCATCAGCCAGGCGCTGGGCGTGCTTGACGCGCGCAGTCGTCGGATCGTCGAAGAGCGTTGGCTGAAAGTGAACGACGACTCGTCGGGCGGCATGACGCTGCACGATCTGGCCGCCGAGTACGGCGTCAGCGCCGAACGCATTCGCCAGATCGAAGTCGCAGCGATGAAAAAGATGCGCAAGGCCCTGGCCTGACCCTGCGAACGCCACAAAGAAGGGCGGCCTGCGGGCCGCCCTTTCGCTTCACCGCCCGTCGAGCAGCAGTCGCAGGTCGCTCTTCAAAGCCTCGGCCCCGCTGCCGTAGCGCGTGTAGAGCCGCACCTTTCCTTGGGGGTCGAAGACGAACGACGCGGCGGTATGGTCGATGGTGTAGTTGCCCTCAGTCTTGCCGGGCACCTTGGCGTAGAAAATCTTGAAGCGTTTCGCCAGGGCGGCGGTTTCCTCAGCGCTGCCGCGCAAGGCAACGAAGCTCGGGTCGAAGTTACCCAGGTACGCGCGCAGCAATTCGGGCGTGTCACGTTCCGGGTCCAAGGTAATGAAGATGCCCTGCACCCGTGCGCCATCGGTGCCGAGCGCTTTCTTCACCTCGGCGAGTTCGATCATGGTCGTCGGGCAGACGTCCGGGCAGCGCGTGAAGCCGAAGAAGACGACCACCACACGGCCCTTGAAGTCGGCCAGGGTGCGGCGCTGGCCGTTCGCATCGGGCAAGTCGAAATCGCGCGCGTACTCGGCGCCGGTGATGTCGATGGCCTTGAAGCCGCCCGGTGCCGGCCCGGCGCGGTCGCAGCCGGCCAGCGCCAACGAGCCCAGCAGGGCCGCGCCCAAAATCAGGCGCCGAACAGCCATGGGCCCAGGTAGTGGTCGACGAGCAGCGCAGCGAACAGCAGCGACAGGTGCCAGATCGAGAAGCGGAACGTGCGCCGCGCCAGCGCGTCGCTGTAGTTTCGCCACAGTTGCCAGGCCAGCGCGATGAACCAGCCACCCAGCACCACCGCACTTGCCAGGTAGATCCACCCGCTCATGCGGAACACGAAGGGCAGCAAGGTGGCCGCGAACAGCACGAAGGTGTACAGAAGCACCTGCAGCCGGGTGAATTCCGAGCCGTGGGTGATGGGCAGCATCGGCAGGCCGGCTTTGCGGTAGTCCTCCACCCGGTACAGCGCCAGTGCCCAGAAGTGCGGCGGCGTCCACAGGAAGATGATCAAACACAGGATCAGCGCCTCGTGGCCGACATCGCCCGTCATCGCGGCCCAGCCCAGCACCGGCGGCATGGCGCCCGACGCGCCACCGATGACGATGTTCTGCGGCGTCAGCGGCTTGAGCACCACCGTGTACACCACCGCGTACCCGACAAAGGTGGCGAAGGTCAACCACATCGTCAGCGGGTTGACCCACACGTACAGCACCACGCTGCCGGCCACGCACAGCACGGCCGAGAAGAACAGCGTCTGCGACACCGCCAGTTCACCCTTGGCCGTTGGGCGCCAGCGGGTGCGGGCCATGCGGGCGTCGATGTGCTGCTCGACGATGCAGTTGAAGGCCGCCGCGGCGGCCGCCACCAGCCAGATGCCCAGCACCGCCGCGCCAGCACGTGCCAGGTCCGGCAGGCCGGGCTGGGCCAGCAGCATGCCGATGAGCGCGCAGAACACGATGAGCTGCACCACCCGCGGCTTGGTCAGCGAGTAGAACTGCGCCCAGCGGCTGGGCTGGGCGGGTACGGGGGCGGCCAGGGACTGAGACATCGACGCCGATTCTAGGCAGCCGCAGCCGCGGGTCTGGACGCCGTCGCACGCAGCGGTGCCGTCTGCACGCTGCGCGCCAACAGCAGCGACAGCACCAGCACCAGCCCGGCCGCGCCGGCCGAATGGCCCAGTGCCGCGATCAGCGGCCAGCCCAGCACCACGTTGGACAACCCGCTGACCACCTGCGCCAGCAGCAAGCCGGCCAAGACCGCGCCGAAGCGGCGCTGGCTGGCCGAGTCGGTGCCAGATTTCGGCACCCGCCACAGCCGCCACGCGAGCCAGCCCAGTGCCATCACCAGCACCACGGCGAACAGCCGATGCGCCATGTGGATGGCCACCAGCGCCGGCAGCCCGATGGCGCCTCGGGCACCCACCTCGCCCAGCCCGCGCAGCAGCGTGAAGCCCCCCGCCCAGTCCATCTCCGGCCACCACTGCCCGCGGCAGGTGGGGAAACCGGTGCAGGCCAGCACCGCATAGTTGGTGCTGACCCAGCCGCCCAGCGAGATCTGGCAGGCCAGCAGCAAGGCGCCCACTTGTGCACCGCGCCGCAGCGGCGAAGCCAGCGCCAAAGGCCGCTGCGAAAACGCCGCATGCTGGCGCGCCAGCAGAACCAACAGCAGCATGCCGCCCAGCAGGTGCAGGGTGACGATGGCCGGGTAGAGCTTGAGCGTGACCGTGTACTTGCCGAACAGGCCCTGCACCAGTACCCACACCAAGGTCAGCGTCGGCCACCAGGGCGAGAACGGCAGGCGCCGGCGCTCGACCCAGGCCACGGCCGCCATCACCAGGATCAGCACGCCCACCGTCATGGCCAGGTAGCGGTGGATCATCTCGATCCAGGCCTTGGAGTAGGTCACCGGGCCCGACGGCGCGGCGGCTTGGGCGGCTTGAATGTCCTGGTGCGCGCCCAGCGGACTGGCGGCGCCGTAACAACCGGGCCAGTCAGGGCAGCCCAGGCCGGAGTCGGACAGGCGCGTGAAGGCGCCGAAGACGATGAGGTCGAAGGTGAGGAACAGCGTCAACGCCGTCAACGCCGCCAGCCGGCCCCGCGTGTCGGCGCCGCGGCGGCGCAGCCAGACCCAGCTCAGCGGCAGCGCCGCGATGGCCACGGCCAGCAACAGCAGGCGGGCCAGAGGTGCCCAGTCGACAAGTGAGGTGGTGGCGTCCATGCGGGGCTCAGCGGCCGGCGGTGTCCCAGAACGAGGACGCACGCAGCAGCTTGTCGAGGTCGCGCTTGGCACGTGCCGGCTCGGGGTTGGCGGGCACGCGCAGCATCCATTCGCCCATCGGGTCGACCACGTACAGGTGCTCTTCCAGTTTGCCACCGGCTTCGGGCTGCAGCCACTGCGCCAGGGCCGCGGCGTCGCCGCGCAGCACCAGGGTCGGCTCGCCGGCCTGCATGGCCGCGCGCAGGGGCGCTGCGACCGCGCCGCCGTCGGTGACCAGCCAGACCTTGTCCAGCCGGTCGCGCTCGCGGCCCAGCATCTCGCGCAACTGCCGCTGCATGAACAGTCGCTTCTGACAAGCCTCGTCACACGACGACGGCCCCACCACCACCAGCAGCCACTGGCCACGCAGCGAGGCGGGGGCGACGGCTGCACCGTCCAGCGTGGTCAGAGCCAGCGCCGGCATGCTGCGCGTGGGCAGGATCAGCGTGCCGTAGTTCGTGCGGCCTTCGGGGCGGATCACGAAATAAGTGAAATAGGAAGCGATCACAGGTGCGGCGCACATCAACAGCACCAGCAGCATCTTCCAGCGGCCAGAGCGCCTGCGCTGCGGGTCGTCCGACCCCGCGCCATCGGCCGAATCCGCCAACTGCGGCGCGCGCAGACTGTGCACGGTCATGTGCAGCGCTTCAGGCGCCGTCGACGTGGCTGACCGGGGCGACGGGGCTGAAGCGCCGGGGGCGGATGAGTTGGAACCAGACATAGAGACCCAGGATGAGCGCGCTAAGTGCGAACCACTGAAACGCGTAGCCGTAGTGTTTGTGGACGCCGCTGGCCGGTGCCGACCATTGCCGCATCAGGCCGTCGGACGGCTGGGAGGCATCGTCACGCTGCTGCACCGACAGGGGCCGCAGCCGCAGCCCGGTTTCGCGGGCGAAAACGTCGACCGTCAGATTCTGCCGGATCGCCCCCGAGGCCGCCGCGTCGAACTCGTACAACCGCCCCGGCGCCGGGGCGATGAAACCCTGCACCTGCACGCGGCCGGCGGGCGGCGGCGCGACGACGATGCGCGTGCGGTCGGCGATGTCGCGCGGCAGCCAGCCGCGCTGCACCAGCACGGCCGTGCCGTCGTCCAGCCGCAAGGGCGTGACGGCGAAGAAGCCGGGCACGCCCTTCATCTGGCGGTTTTCCAGGTAGATGGTCTGCTCCGCGACCCACTGCCCCTGCAGCACGATGGCGCGATGGTGCTGGGCGGCCGCCGCGGCGGCGTCGGAGGCCAGGTCGGCCTGCACCAGTGGCGGCAGCGCGCGACGGCTGTCCATGGCCGCTTGCAGCTCGTTCTTTTGCGCGGCCCGGTCGAGCTGCCACCAGCCCAGCCGCGCCGTCAGGGCCGCAGCCAGCACGGCCGCGGCCAGCACGACAGCGCCGCGCCGGTTCACGGCCACCGCCATCCACACCGAAAGCAACCCAGCGAATAAACTTCGAACATGAAAACGTTGATGGTGTTGTTGATGGTGGCGGTGCTGGGCGCGCTAATCAGTGCAGGCGTGTTCATGCTGCGCAAGGGCGGCGAAGGCGGCGACCGCCGCAGCAAGAACATGGCACGCGCCCTGGCGCTGCGGGTCGGCCTGTCGGTGGCGCTATTCCTGTTCATCCTGCTCAGCTGGTACATGGGCTGGGTGCGACCGTCAGGCATCCCGGTCGGTTCCTGAGACGCCAAGAAAAAGGCGCCGCACGAAGCGGCGCCAAGTAGCGCCAATTAGCGCCAGGTGGCGCAGTCGGCCGCGCTGCGGCTACAGCCAGTAAACGACGAAATACAGGCCCAGCCAGACCACGTCGACGAAGTGCCAGTACCACGCCGCGCCTTCGAAACCGAAATGCCGGTCGGGCGTGAAGTGGCCCTTCATCAGCCGCAGCGTGATGAACATCAGCATCAGCATGCCCACGAACACGTGGAAGCCGTGGAAGCCGGTCAACAAGAAGAAGGTCGAGCCGAAGATGCCCGAGTCCAACCGCAGATTCAGGTCGCGGTAGGCATGCACGTACTCGTAGGCCTGCACGCACATGAAGGCCGCCCCCAGGAACACCGTGATCCACATCCACACGATGGTCTTGCTGCGCTGGCCCGCGATGAGGGCGTGGTGCGCGATGGTCAGCGTCACGCCCGAGGTCAGCAGCAAGGCCGTGTTGATGGTCGGCAACGGCCACGGACCGATGGTCGAAAAGGGCTCGACGATGCCTGCCGGCGACGCCGTGGCACCGGCCACCGAACTGGGCCAGAGAGCCTTGAAGTCGGGCCACAGCAGCTGGTGGTCGAGGTTGCCCAGATTGGGCACCGAGTGCACGCGCGCCCAGTACAACGCACCGAAGAAAGCCGCGAAGAACATCACTTCCGAGAAGATGAACCAGCTCATGCTCCAGCGGAAGGACACGTCGATGCGGTCGGAGTACTGCCCGCTCTCGCTCTCGGCTATGGCCTGGCGAAACCATTGCGACAAGACGGCCAGCCACACCGTCATGCCGACCAGCAACATCCAGGCGCCCCAGCCGGCCCCGTTGATCCACTGGCTGGCGCCCAGGATCACCAGGAACAGGCCACCCGCCACGCCCACCGGGTAGGCCGATGGCGACGGGATGTAGTAGTAGGGCGTGGCGCCCGCGGGTGTTGCGCTGGACATATGAAGTCTCTCCTCGAACTCGAATCGTCTGAAGTCGTCGCGGCTCAGGCGGCCACGCCGCTGCCCACCACCCACCGTACCAACCACACCAGGGCCGCGACGAACAGCGCCGCACCCAGCACACCACCGACCACCACATGCACCGGGCTCAGCCGCTGCGCATCACGCTCCAGGTCGACCGCTCGGCGCACACCGAAAAACGAACAGGCCACGGCCCGCGCCGTCTGCACGAAGGTGGCGGCTGCCGGCGCCGGCCGACCTGGCTTCATGTGCCCACGCCCTTGGCTGCCGTGCTGGCCAAGCCGCCCGCCGGCACCTTGCCGCCGACCTCGAAAAAAGTGTACGACAGCGTGATGGTGGTGACGTCCCTGGACAGCTTGGGGTCGATCACGAAAACCACGGGCCACTCGCGCGATTCGCCAGGCGCCAGGATGTATTCGTTGAAGCAGAAGCATTCCAGCTTGTTGAAGAACGCGGCCGACTGCTTGGGCGCGTAGCTGGGGATGGCCTGGGCCGCCATCTTGCGGTCTTGCACATTGCGAAATGTGTACATCACCGTGGCCATCTCGCCCGGGTGTACCTGCATGGAGCGCACAGCAGGCTTGAAGTCCCAGGGGCCGCGCGCGTTGGCGTCGAATTCGACCGTGATCGTACGCGTGGTGTCGACCTGTGTGTTGCTGGCCGCCTTGCGGCCGCTCCAGCTGCCGCTGGCCACGCGCTGTTCGGTCAACGACAGCACGTTGATGCCCAGCGCCTCACAGATGGCGCGGTACATCGGCACCAGGGCGTAGCCGAAGCCGAACATCGCTGCGGCCACCACCAGCAGCTTGCCCAGCATGCGCCGGTTGTCGGCCTGCGCCAAGGACTTGAGCGCGCTCAAGGACCCATCCACCAGATCTTGGCGACGAAGCCAGCCAGGAACACCCCGGCCAGCAACGCCAGGATCAACGCCAGGCGCAGGTTGGCCTTGCGTTGCTGGTTGTCAGGTACGCTCATTGCGTTCGCCACACCCAGCATCCGGTCAGCCCACCACGCGCGTGGCGGTAGCGTCCAGCTTGGGCGGCGTCTCGAAGGTGTGCCATGGAGCCGGTGACGGCACTTCCCATTCCAGGCCCTCGGCACCGTCCCAGGGCTTCTGCGCTGCCGGCTGGCCCTTGCCCATCATCATCGGCAACACCACGGCTACGAAGAAGTACACCTGCATGAAGCCGAAACCGAAGGCGCCGATGGACGCCAGCATGTTGAAGTCGGCGAACTGCATCGGATAGTCGGCATAGCGGCGCGGCATGCCGGCCAGGCCGAGGAAGTGCATCGGAAAGAATGTGATGTTGAAAAAAATCAGCGAACCCCAGAAGTGGATCTTGCCGCGGATCTCGGAGTACATCACGCCAGTCCACTTCGGCGCCCAGTAGTAGAAGCCGCCAAACATCGCGAACAACGAACCCGCCACCAGCACATAGTGGAAGTGCGCGACCACGTAATAGGTGTCCTGCAACTGGATGTCGATGGGCGCCATGGCCAGGATCAAGCCGGTGAAGCCGCCCATGGTGAAGACGAACAGGAAACCCACCGCCCACAGCATCGGCGTTTCGAAAGTCATCGAACCGCGCCACATGGTGGCGATCCAGTTGAAGACCTTCACGCCCGTGGGCACCGCGATCAGCATGGTCGCGTACATGAAAAAGAGCTGCCCCGTCACCGGCATGCCGGTGGTGTACATGTGGTGGGCCCAGACGATGAAGGACAGGATCGCGATCGACGAGGTGGCGTAGACCATGGACGTGTAGCCGAACAGCCGCTTGCGCGCGAAGGCCGGGATGATGGCGCTGACGATGCCGAAGGCCGGCAGGATCATGATGTAGACCTCAGGGTGGCCGAAGAACCAGAAGATGTGCTGGTACATCACCGGGTCGCCGCCGCCGGCGGGGTTGAAGAAGCTGGTGCCGAAGTGGCGGTCGGTCAGCGTCATGGTGATGGCACCGGCCAGCACGGGCATCACCGCGATCAGCAGGTAGGCGGTGATCAGCCAGGTCCAGCAGAACAGCGGCAT
>ENA-OBIT01000337-OBIT01000337.1-metagenomes-genome-assembly--contig:-NODE-337-length-20661-cov-7.23571_pt1 | contig 20661 bp, 18 predicted proteins | sample MGYA00153386_OBIT01 | MGnify analysis MGYA00153386
GCACGTGGTGAATGCGCTTGACTTCTGGATAGCGGGCTAGCGCCACCGCGTCAAAACCCATCGCCCCGAGCTGCTCGAACGACGGCTTGAGTGCACCCAAGCCTTCAAGCGTAGTCTGCTGCTTGATGAATTCGTCGGCGACAAGAATGGTTTGGCCCAAAAAGTCTTTGACCGCCACCACTGAGCCTGCAAAGTAACCGCTGGCGCGCGCATGTGCAGCGCGGCGTTGCGACTCAAGCGCAAACGCATCCACGTCGGCGCGCGTGTAGCCGTGAATGGTGGCAATCAAATCTGCGCCTATGCCTTGCGGTACAAAATTGGTGGCGCTGTTGGTCTCGGGGTCTTGCGCCCACGCACCGCCGTTTGAGCCAATCCGCACGCGGCTCATGCTTTCGACACCGCCAGCCACCACCAGGTCCTCCAACGTTCGTGTGCCTGCTGCAAACTTGCCGGGCGGCAAGGACTTTGAAAATAGCGGCTTTATCTGCCTGATGGAGCAATTTCCTTGGGAGCGCTTGCAAATTGCAATTACGGCCGTGTCTTCCGCGCAAGCCGCGATCGACTGGACGATCGATTACTTCAAGCAGCGCCACGTCTTTGGAAAGACTGTGGCCAGCTTTCAAAACACCCGCTTTACGCTGGCCGAATTGCAAACCAAAGTGCAGGTGGCGCAAGTGTTTGTCGACAAGTGCATTGAGCTCGTGTTGGCGGACAAGCTGGACACCGCCGCCGCCAGCATGGCCAAATACTGGACCACTGATTTGCAATGCAAAGTGATGGATGAATGCGTGCAATTGCACGGCGGCGCGGGCTACATGTGGGACTACCCGATTACTCGAGCCTATGCCGACGCACGGGTGCAGCGGATTTATGGCGGCACCAACGAGATCATGAAGGAAGTGGTGTCGCAGGCTATGGGTTTGGGTTGACCAGCACAAAGTAGTTCGCTATTAATAAAATAGCTGCTTGCACCCGTATTTATTGCGCTAAACCCCTAAAACACTTAAAAATAAATAAAGCCACGACGTTTTACTCCATTAAAAAAGCGGCGATCATCGTGGCCAGCTGTTCGGGTTGGTCATGGTGCAGCATGTGGCCTGCATCTTCCAGGCGCGCGGTGCGCACGTCGGCAATGTGTTTGAGCCGCTCGTGGTAGTCGGCCAGCGTGTAGCGGCCCTGGTTCCACTTCTCAAGTGAGTCATCGCTGGCTTCAACGGCCAGCACTGGCGCTGTGATGCGCTTGTAGGTCTCAAGTGTTTCTTCAACTTTGTAGATGTTGGCACTGACCACTTTATGGCTTGGTTCGCCCAATATCAGCCACTTGCCGCTGGCGTCCTGGCGTGCCCAGTGCGCCGCCAGCCAGCTGGCTTTGTCTGGTGTCAGCCTTGGATTGGTTTTCATCAGGCGCCTGGCCACCCCGTCGAGGTTGTCGTAGGCCTTCAGGTCGAGCTCGCCTTTGTGCATCGCTTTCAGCTCGTCAATCCACTTGGCGTAACGCGTGGGCGCTTGCGCTGGTTTGCTGGGCGCGAGGCCGAAGCCTTCAAGGTTGACGAGTTTGTGAATCCGCTCAGGCCGCACGCCAGCGTAAATCATTGCCACATTGCCGCCCATGCTGTGGCCAACCAGGTCGACTTTTTTGTCCTGAACGTAGTGGTCAAGTAAAAAATCCAGATCGGCCAGGTAGTCTGGAAACCAGTAATTGTCTAGATTACCACCGGCAGTAAGCCCAAATCCGCGCCAGTCGGGCGCGATGATGGTGCGGCCCGCAACGAATGCTTCCGGCAACGCATCAACCATGAACTGGTAAGAAGCGGCTACATCCATCCAGCCATGGACCAACACCAGTGGGGGCAGGGTGGTGTCAAGAGGGCCAACGCCCCAAATCCAGACGTGGTAGTTCAAGCCGCGCAACGCCACAAACTCGCTTTTTGAAGGAGATTTTTCTTTGTACATGCTGCGGATGATAAGTTCACTTCCACCCGCGCGCAGTCGAGGCGGTGACAAGGTTGGCCGCTACGCGGCAACCACAATCAGACTTACGCTATAAAAATAGTAGCTGCTTGCACCCGTATTTATTGCGCTAGAGGGCTACCTGGCTGCAATCTGCTCTGCGACGAAGATTTCAACGCGGCGGTTGTTGCCCCGGCCCTGCTCGGTGTTGTTGTCGGCGACTGGCTCACGCGCGCCGCGCCCTTCGGTTGCGATGCGCGTGCGCGCCACGCCCTTGCCAACCAGGTAGTCTCTGGCTGCTTCCGCGCGGTCCACCGACAGCGGATTGTTGATAGCGTCAGAACCCGTGCTGTCGGTGTGGCCAACAATCGTGATGGTGGTCACTGGGTTCTGGTTGAGCGTGGTGGCAAACTGGTTCAGGATCGGGACAAAGTTAGTTTTGATGGCCGAGCGCCCCGTGTCAAATGACACATCGCTTGGGATGTCCATCTTCAGGCGGTTGTCTGAAGTTTGCGTTACCGCTACGCCAGTTCCTGCCGTGGCTCTCTCCATGGCGGCTTTTTGGTCCTGCATTTTTTTGGACCAGATGTAACCGCCGCCCGCGCCGACCGCGCCGCCCAGCACAGCGCCAGTCACAGCACCTTTTGAGCCGCCCACTGCTGCGCCCAGCACTGCCCCACCCAATGCGCCTATACCTGCGCCTTTGGCAGTACCTTGCTGTGTTTCGCTCATATTCGCGCAACCGGTGACTACCGCAAGGCTCAATGCCACAGCGCTGAGAGAAAAGGATTTACTGCGTATCAATGTTGTTGTCATGAAAGACTCCTGAATACGGCAGTTTTCCTGCCATCGGGTTGAGATCAGCTTCCATCGTACTGGTGCAGCCTTGGCCAAGCTGTAAGACAGGCACCCCACATGTAAACAATTGGGGTAATTGCCAGGAGCCTGGGCGGCAGAAGGAACGTCGGCTGCAAATTGGCCGCAACGGTCTATTTTTCGCCGATTTCATGCCAAATATCCAGATATTCGTCGGCGAAATCTTCAAAAACTTGGCCATCGCTGGGGCCAATTACCGCTAGGGCGCCTTCTGCCGTCCAGGCTCCTAGCCGCAGATGGACGTTCAACAAACGGGGCTGGACTATTTGGTCCAAGCTGTCCGTCCAAGCTGACCCTTTAAACTCAGCGGGATTTAAAAGTGAGGTTCGTAGACCATGAAATTGATCCAACTTGGCAGCAGCGATTTACAGGTCACCCCTATTTGCCTGGGCACCATGACCTTTGGCGAGCAAGTCAACCAGGCCGATTCCCACGCAATTCTTGACCGCTCCATCGAGCGAGGAATTAACTTTTTGGACGCAGCCGAAATGTATTCAGTGCCGCCCAAAGCTGAAACCTTTGGTACGACTGAAACCATTTTGGGCAACTGGTTCGCCAAGAACCCGGGGGCCAGGCAAAAGGTGGTTCTGGCCACCAAAGTAGCTGGCCCAGCGCGCGGGATGAACTGGATTCGCGGCGGCAGCCTTGACGTTACAGCGGCTGACATCAGAAAGGCCTGCGAAGACAGCCTCAAGCGGATGCAAACCGACACCATTGATTTGTACCAAATCCACTGGCCGTCGCGGCACGTTCCAGCTTTTGGCATGGTGTATTTTGACCCCAGCAAAGACAACGCGGTGTCGTCCATCCACGTGCAGCTGGAAGCATTGGGCGCGCTGGTCAAGGCTGGCAAGGTACGGGCAATTGGTTTGTCAAATGAATCGCCTTATGGCGTGCATGAATTTTGTCGCCTGGCCGATGTGCACGGCTTGCCGCGCGTGGCCACTGTGCAAAACCCGTACTGCCTGATCAACCGCACCGTAGAAAACGGGCTGGACGAAACCATGCACCGCCTGGGCGTTTCGTTGCTGGCGTACTCGCCGCTGGGGTTTGGCCTGCTCACCGGCAAGTACGACGATAGCGGGCTTGAGGGCCAGGAGGCGCCCAAAGAAGGTCGCATGGCCAAATTTGAAACCATGCGCAAGCAACGCTGGGGCCGCCCTGAATCACTGGTCGCTGCGCGGCGCTACAACGCATTGGCCAAAGCCAATGGACTAACCCCCACGCAGATGGCGCTCGCGTTTTGCTACACCAAATGGCAAGTCGCCAGCACCATCATCGGGGTGACTTCAGTGGAGCAACTGGACGCAGACCTCGACGCGCACGGCACAACCCTCAGTCCGGAAATGCTCGAAGAAATTGACAAAATCCGCTGGGAAATACGCGACCCTGCGCAGTAAAACGTTCCCGGTTGCCATGTCAAAAAAAGACCACGTCAGCGAAACCCAAGCTACGCAATTTTTGAAAGCCAACCATGTCGTGTTTACAGAGCATCGCTACAAGTACCTTGCGCACGGCGGTGCGCAACACAGCGCACAAGTGTTGGGGCTAGACCCGTTCACCGTGGTGAAAACATTGGTCCTGCAAGACCAAGATGCCAAGCCGCTGCTGGTGCTGATGCACGGCAACCGCAAGGTATCGACGAAAAATTTGGCACGGCAAATTGGTGCCAAATCGGTTGAGCCGTGTCAGCCTGAAGTCGCCAATCGGCACAGCGGCTATTTGGTAGGCGGCACGTCGCCCTTTGCAACGCGCCGCACCATGCCCATTTATATTGAAGAAGGTATTTTGGCCTTGCCTAAAATCGCTATCAACGGCGTGCGGCGTGGCTTCCTGGTAAGCATTGATCCGCAAGTGTGTGTCACGCTGCTGGGTGCAAAATCAGTGCAGTGCGCTCTTGTTGAGTAGCTAAAAAAGTTGGCTGAACTAGAAAAGGATTTGTTGTGGATTACTTGCTCTCAACCATCGCTGTATTGCTGGCCTACCTGATCGGCTCGCTGTCGTTTGCAGTCATTGTCAGCCGAGCGATGGGACTCAAAGACCCGCGCACGTACGGCAGCAGCAACCCTGGTGCCACCAACGTGCTGCGTTCCGGCAACAAAGGTGCGGCCGTGGCGACCTTGTTGCTTGATGGCGCCAAGGGATGGCTGCCCATCATGCTGGTGAAGTGGTTTGGCAAAGAATATGGGCTGGGTGATGGGACCATCGCGCTGGTGGGTTTTGCCGCATTTCTGGGGCATTTGTTCCCAGTGTTTTTTGGCTTCAAGGGCGGTAAGGGCGTGGCAACAGCTGCGGGGGTTTTGCTGGGGTTTGAGTGGCTGTTGGGTGTGGCAACGCTGGCCACCTGGCTCATCGTCGCGTTCTTCTCGCGCTATTCATCGCTGGCTGCCATGGCCAGTGCAGCATTTGCGCCAGTGTTTTACCTGTTGGGTGACCGGGCCGCCTGGTACACCGAAAAAAGCATCTTGCTAGCCATCTTTATGATGGGCTTGCTGCTGGTGGTTCGCCACAAAGACAACATCAACAAGCTGGTGAAGGGCACTGAATCAAAGCTTGGTTTTGGTAAAAAACCAAGCGTGTGAGACTCGATACTACGAAAAGTCAGTAGCGCTTGACCAGCGTCATTTGCTCGTTTTCACGCGTCATTTGAAAGCGCGTTAAAAAGCTGTTGCCCAGCAGCATGTAGGGCATGGCCTGCGGCGTGACCACAGCATCCACATCAAACACTTCCACGTCGCCAATACGCACCGAGTTCAGCTTGATGCGGTAACCCTGCGTGTTGCCATTCGCAGTCGAAATACCAATCACCTGTCCGGCTTTGTAGTTGATGCCAGCGCGCTCGGCGTCTTGCGCGCCCATCGCAACAGATGTCGCGCCAGTGTCGACCATGAACTGCACTGCTTTGCCATTGATTTGGCCAGCGGTCACAAAGTGGCCACCGCTGCCCGCAGTAAGTACGATGCGCGAACCGCGCGAAATTGTGCTTCCCCCGCCAGTGCTGACGGGCGCGTCGCCAACGCGGAGCGTGACGCGCTTGCCCGACTGTTCAATGACGGCCTGGTCCTGCGCTGTCGATATCACTTTGACGCCCTGGTGCGTCTCGCCAGCGGCGACAGTTTTGGGTGCCCCGCCGTTGACGACCAGCAGCGCTTTGCTGCCCAACATACCCGCTAGCGCAACGGATTCGGCATACGCCGTGGGCACCACTGCGCAGAGCAACGCTATACAAAGTTTTTCCATCGGGCGGGCTGACTGCAGGCTCACGTTCAGTCTTTCCATTTAGTCTCTAAAGTTATTGAAGCTCAAGGGGAAATCCGCGTTTTCTGCTTTGATCAAAGCCATTGCCGCTTGAAGGTCGTCACGCTTACCGCCAGTGACGCGGACTTTTTCTTCCTGAATCGCGCCTTGCACCTTGATCTTGCTGCCTTTGAGCAGCACCTGAATTTTTTTGGCCAGCTCGCTTTCAATTCCGTCACGCACTTTGTTGATTTGCTTGAGCTTGTCGCCGCCGATTTTGCTGGACTTGCCTACATCCAGAAAGCGCGCGTCAACGGCAGCCTTGGTCAGCTTGTTGCGCAGGATATCGTTGATTTGGTCCAGCTGAAAGTCGCTGTCGCCGATCAATATGATTTCCTTGTCTTTGAGCTCAATGGATGCGGATGTGCCTTTAAAGTCAAAGCGTGTGGCGATTTCTTTGCCAGTGTTTTCTACAGCGTTTTTCACCTTCACCAGGTCGGCTTCAAGCACAGTGTCAAAAGAAGGCATGTTTAGGCTTTTAAGGGAATGAATTTACAGGAATTGCGCAATTTGCAATGAGACAATCAGCAGATGTTAGTCGAGAAAAACGTCCCGCTCCAGCCTTTTAATACCTTTGGCATCGTTGCCAAGGCTCTGTCGCTGGTGCGCTTGCGCGCGCAAGTCGATATTGATGCACTTCTTGCTGATCCGGGCTTGAAAGACGCGCAAAAGTTTGTCTTGGGCGGTGGCAGCAATATTGTCATTACCGGGGACGTCAAGCCGCTGGTGCTAAAAGTCGAAATGATGGGCAAGCGACTGGTCAGCGAAACCGCCAAAGCCTGGATTGTTGAGGCTGGCGCAGGCGAAAACTGGCACGATTTTGTGACCTGGACCCTGCAAAACGGCTACCCTGGGCTGGAAAATCTGGCCCTTATTCCCGGCAGCGTCGGCGCGTCGCCGGTGCAGAACATTGGCGCGTATGGCGTTGAACTACAGGACCGTTTCGAATCACTCGACGCGGTTGATTTGACCACTGGCCAGCCCTTTACCCTGAACGCCGCGCAGTGTGCATTTGGCTATCGGGACTCTGTATTCAAGCACGCTGGCAACCCTGGGTTTGGCCTTGCCGGTAAAGCACTGATCACGCACGTCCGCTTTGCCTTGCCTAAAAACTGGAAGCCTGTACTTGGCTACGCCGATATTGAGAAAAAGCGGCTACAGGCGCATGCAGACAAGCCCAGCGCGCTGCAAATTTACGATTGGGTTTGCGAGATTCGGCGCGCCAAACTGCCCGACTGGACGGTACTGGGCAACGCGGGCAGTTTTTTTAAAAACCCGACTGTAACTGCTGAGCAGTGCACTGACATCATTGCGCGCGAACCGAAAATTGTGCATTACGTCCTTGCCGATGGCTCAGTCAAACTGGCGGCTGGCTGGCTTATTGATGCGTGCGGCTGGAAGGGCAAATCGATTGGCAACGCAGGCGTGTACGAGCGCCAGGCGTTGGTGCTGGTCAACCGTGGCGGCAAGGACACGCCCGTCACGGGAGGCGAAGTCATGACGCTGGCGAAGTCCATTCAAACCAGCGTGTACGAGCGTTTTGGCATCCGTCTGGAGCACGAGCCGGTGGTGGTGTAAGGCGTGTCCGTGCCGCCGTGCCCGGGCTGGTGCGCTTTCATGGCGATTATCTGACCTGCACAGGCGAATTTCACTAGGCGTTTTTGCACCGCCTGCACCGCCACCTGCAACCTACAATCAACAGCCAGATAACAGTTAAGTCAGGTGCCCCATGCAGCTAACCGCGTCCATTTTCAAGGCGTACGACATTCGCGGCGTCACGCCCACCACCATCAATGAAGACGTGGCCTTCGGGCTGGGCAAAGCGTTTGGGGCCCGTGCCTTCGCGGAGGGCGAAAAAGCAGTAGCAGTAGGGCGCGATGGCCGGCTAAGTGGGCCCGCACTGGCGGCAGCGCTGATGCGCGGCTTGGCCGCCAGTGGTGTCAATGTGCTGGATGTGGGCATGGTAACCACGCCGATGCTGTATTTTGCGGCCAATACGCTTTGCTCTTCGGGCATTCAGGTCACGGGCAGCCACAACCCAAAGGACTACAACGGCTTCAAAATGGTACTGGCTGGCCGCGCCATTTATGGTGACGAGATTCAAGCGCTGCACCACGCAATGCTCAATGACAATTTGGTGGTGCACTTGATGTCCAGCCTACATGCTGAGGAGGTACTTGCGTGCGGCACCATTACAAATCACAACGTGGAAGCTGCGTACCTGGCGCGAATCGTGGGTGATATCAAGCTGGCAAGACCCATGAAAATCGTGATCGATTCGGGCAATGGGGTTGCTGGCGCGTCCGCCCCCGCGATTTTTCGCGCCTTGGGCTGCGAGGTGGTGGAGCTTTTCAGTGAAGTCGATGGCAACTTCCCCAACCACCATCCCGACCCGAGCAAGCCTGAGAATTTGCGCGACCTGATGGCAGCCTTGAAAACAAGTGGTGCTGAACTGGGACTTGCATTTGACGGCGATGGTGATCGCTTGGGGCTAATCACAAAAGACGGCCAAAATATTTACCCCGACCGGCAAATGATGCTGTTTGCGAAAGATGTGCTGAGCCGGGTTCCGGGCGGAACAGTTTTGTTTGACGTGAAATGTTCACAGCGTCTGGCGCCTGCTATCCAAGCTGCAGGCGGCGTGCCGCTGATGTACAAAACCGGGCACTCGCTCATCAAAGCCAAGATGAAAGAAGTCAACTCGCCACTGGGCGGTGAGATGAGCGGGCATATCTTTTTTAAAGAGCGCTGGTATGGTTTTGACGACGGCACCTATGCGGGTGCACGCTTGCTTGAAATCGTCAGCCGCTCTGCGGATGCGAGCGCAGTTTTGAACGCACTGCCGACCAGTTTCAGCACGCCTGAACTCAATGTGGTTTGTAAAGAGGGGGAACCGCATGCTGTGGTCGAGGCCTTGGTGAAGGCCGTTCATTTTGCAGCTCCTGCCATGATTAATACCATTGACGGCGTGCGCGTTGACTGGCCGGATGGTTTCGGCTTGATTCGCGCATCCAACACCACGCCGGTGCTGGTGCTGCGGTTTGAAGGGCATACCGAAGCAGCACTCAAACGCATCGAAGCGGACATGCTGGCGCTGCTGAGAAGCGTCAAACCCGATGCCAGTCTCGCTGCTGCGGCGCATTAGCAATGGTGCCCCCACGCTCGTCACTGCGTGTACTTCGCTGCCCCCCGAGGGGGCGCTGCGCCTGCGGCCCGGCAAAGCCGGATCCGCGGCCCTTATTGGTAAAGACGGAGCCCCTCCGCTCGTCACTGCGTGTACTTTGCTTCCCCCCGTGGGGGCGCTGCGCCTGCGGCCCGGCAAAGCCGGATCTGCGGTCCCTGTTGGTAAAGACGGAGCCTCCCCGCTCGTCATTGTGTTTTCCTCGCGGCTCCCCAGATGGGGTGCTCCGGCTCGGCGGCCGGCGTGAACCCGCGCTGTGAAAATCCTGCTCGTCAAACTTTCTTCTCTCGGCGACGTAGTTCACACTTTGCCTGTGGTGCAAGACATCTTGACGGCCATGCCCGATGCAAAGATTGATTGGGCCGTTGAAAAATCTTTTGCGCCTGTTCTGGCTCAGGTGCAAGGACTGCACCGCACTATTACCTGTGAATTACGTGCCTGGCGCAAATCCCCGTTCGCTGCTGCCACGCACGCCGCGTGGGCCAAATTTAAAGCCGACTTGCAGCAAGACAGCTACGACGCAGTGATTGATTTGCAAGGTTTGACGAAGTCTGCCCTGGTAGCGCGCTTGGCAAGGCTGGCGCCGCAAGGCAAACGCTATGCGATGGCGAACCGAACCGATGGTTCGGCGTACGAAGCGCCGACGCGTTGGGTTGCCGATGTGGCGATTGCCTTGCAGCCGCACCAGCACGCGGTGCAGCGCGGCCGCGACTTGGCGGCGATTTCGCTGGGCTACCAGGCGCCTGCGGGCGTATTTTATGGATTAAAAGTGCCTGTAGCCCAATCGATATGGGCGCAAGCAGCTACTAAAACAATAGTATTTGTTCATGGCACGTCAAGGGCAGACAAAGAGTGGCCATTGCAAAACTGGCTCGAATTGGGCAAGCGCTTCAACGCTGCTGGCTACCAGGTGGCGATGGTGCACGGCAGCGCCAAAGAACTGGCCACCAGCCGTGCCATTGCCGCGCAAATTGACGCTGCGGTCTGGCCCATGCTGGATCTGGACGCTTTGACGCGCGAGCTGGGGCAGTGCTCCGGCGCGATTGGCGTTGACAGCGGCGTAAGCCACATTGCGGTTGCCTTGGGCCTGCCGCATGTGCAGATTTATAACTTCGATACTGCTTGGCGCACCGGGCCAGTTTTAAACGGCCACCAGGTCAGCGTGTTTGCGCAACCCAGCCCAAGCGTTGACGCTGTTTGGCAGGCGTGGCAACGCTGCCATTGCCAAAACGCAGGCGCTTTGCATTGAGCAACATCGCGCTGGGCGTGTATTCAGCCATGATGCGCTTGGCGCAGCCCCTGCTGCGCCGAAAAATGGCCAGCCGTTCCGTTTTGGAGCCTGGATACGGGCAAGCCATTGCCGAACGTTTTGGCCACTACGCCCAACCGGCTGAAACACAATCGCAATTGGTCTGGCTGCATGCCGTGTCGCTGGGTGAAACACGGGCAGCCAGCGTATTGCTTGAACGCCTGCGAGCAGACCACCCTGGGCTGCGCGTACTGCTCACGCACGGCACCGCCACTGGCCGCGCTGAAGGGCAAGCACTGCTGCGCCCGGGTGATGTGCAGGTTTGGCAGCCATGGGATACGCGGGCGGTGGTTGAGCGGTTCTTTGCGCATTTCAAGCCGCGCCTGGGTTTGCTGATGGAAACCGAAGTCTGGCCGTGCGCTGTCGCTGCTGCTGCAAAGCACGGCATGCGGTTGGTGCTGTGCAATGGCCGCCTGTCTGAAAAGTCTTTGCAGCAAGCGTTGACACTGTCCCCGCTGGCTTTGCCCGCGTACGCTGCGCTCACCGCTGTTTATGCACAAACCGAGGCCGACGCCGACCGCTATCGCAAATTAGGTGTGGCCAGTGTTCAAGTTTTTGGCAACCTGAAGTTTGACGCTGCGCTTGACGCAAGCCAGCAGGCTACCGGCAAAGCGTGGCGCCAGGCCATTGCCCGCCCAGTGGTGATGTTTGCCAGCTCGCGAGAGGGTGAAGAGGCCCTGTTTCTTGAGAAAATAGGTGCTGTAGCCCAACAAAAACGGGCGCAAGCAGCTATTAATAACATAGCAATTCAGTGGCTGATCGTACCGCGCCATCCGCAACGTTTTGACGATGTAGCGGCGTTGGTAGTTCAAAGCGGGCTCACGCTTTCTCGGCGCTCAAATTGGCGTACCAGCCCTTTGGAAAGCATTGAGGCCATGCAGGCCGATGTCTGGCTGGGCGACTCGTTGGGCGAAATGGCGCTGTATTACGCGCTCAGCCGTGTTGCTTTGCTTGGAGGCAGTTTTGCCCCGCTGGGTGGTCAAAACCTGATTGAAGCCGCCAGCGCCGGTTGCCCCGTGATGATGGGTCCGCACATCTTCAACTTTGCCGAAGCTGCGCAGTTGGCTGAAGCAAGCGGCGCGGCTTTTAGCTGTGCTGACATGGGCAGCGCAGTTGATTCCGCTACTCAATTGGTGTCGGATGAGCAGGCGCACACGCGCGCTTCCCTTGCTGGCATGGCGTTTGCGGCGCGCCACCAGGGGGCCGCCCAGCGACATGCGCAAGCACTCGCTGTCTACTTTGCGCCCAAGGGTTCACTGACTTGAGGAGAAATCAGCGCGCTGCGCTTGTAACGGCCTTGGCTACCACGGGCAAAGGAAAAAACCCACCTTGGGTGCCCAGCGCATCGCCTTGTGCGACTGCAGTCTGAATAAACGGCAGCGCACCGACGCGTCCTTTTTTAGGTGCAATGGGACTCAACGTGTAAGGCACGGCGGTCATGCGGTAGATGCCCAGCCCGGCAGAGCCGTCAAGACAGGCGGCGTTAGAGTCCTTTGACCACTGCCTCTGTCCCGCCTGTCCACATCCTGCCCGCCAGCGCGCAGCCTGCCAGCGGCACCAGCCATGACCACAGCGGCAGGTAACGCGAACGGAGCCTTGCTGGCGCTTGCGTTACTTCGCCAGCAAGGAGTTGATGATGAGCAAATCATCGGGAACCAGCGTGCCGTTGGCCTGGCGCAGGCGCAGTCCGCCCAGCAGCACGTTGTAGCGGGCTTGCGCGAGGTCACGCTTGGTCTGGAACAGCTGGCTTTGTGAGTTGAGCACGTCGATATTGATGCGCACGCCGACCTGGTAGCCCAGCTTGTTGGCGTCAAGTGCGCTCTGGCTGGAGGCCTCTGCGGCTTCAAGTGCTTTGACCTGGCCCTGACCTGATTGCACCCCAAAATAGGCCGTGCGCGTGGCCAGCGCAACGCTGCGGCGAGCGCCTTCAAGGTCGCTCTGCGCTTTGTCTTTTAGCGACAGCGTTTCCCTGATCCGGTTTTGCGTGGCAAAGCCGGCGAACAGCGGCAGGTTAAATGCCAAGCCAATGGTTGCCGTGTTGTTGCGCCCGCCCAGTGCGCTTTGGGCGTTGCCTGACGGGCTGCGGTTCAAGTTGTAGCTGGCGTTCAAATCCAGTGTGGGTTTGTGGCCCGCTTCCGCCTTGGTGATCTCAAGCGCGGCGACATCCAGCGCCGATTGGGCTGCCCGAATGTTGGGGTGCACCAGCTCAGATTGCTGCACCCAAACATTCACATCTTGCGGCACGACTGATGGCAGCGTTACCGGGACATTCAAGCCGTTAGGCTGTGCGCCGGTCATTCCCGCAACGGTATCAAGTGCCAGTCTTTTTACCCGCAGATCATTTTCGGCAGCAATTTCCTGTGCAGTCACCAGGTCAAACCGCGCCTGCGCCTCGCGCGTATCAGTGATGGTGGACGTGCCGACTTCAAAGTTGCGTTTGGCTGACGCCAATTGCTCGGCGACCGCAGCTTTTTGGGCTTGCACAAAAGTCAAAGAGTCAAGCGCAGCCAGCGCGTCGAAGTACGCCTGGCTGGTTCGTACCAGCAAGTCTTGCTGGGCGATTTCAAGCTGCGCTTTGGCCGCATCAACCTGCTTGAACCCTTGCTCGTAAGTGGCGCGGTTAGCGGGGCGGTACAGCGGCTGGCTGGCGCTCAGTGTGGCAGTTTGCGAAGTAAAGCCGCGGTCAATGGCGGGGTTGGTATTTTCAAATGCGCTGCGCGATGCGCCAGCACTGAGGCCGGCCGATGGCAGCAGGCCTGCACGGGCCTGGTCTGCCCGGGCAAGGTTGGCTTCATACTGTAGCTTGGCCGACTGGAAATTGGCATCGAAGGCGCGAGCCGACTCGTAGATATCAACCAGGCTTTGCGCTCTTGCTGGTGCAGCCAGCGCCATCACCGCAGCGGCTACTGCAATTGCAATCGTCGAGGAAGGGTTTTTTGTTGGCATGGTTGTCTTTGGCTTCCAGAAAAAAGGTAAGTTCAATCTCAATATTGGGCAACGCCTGCATCGACTTGGTGCGACCACGCGTCGATACCACCTTGCAGATTTACCAGGTTGGTAAAGCCATGGTGGGCTAAAAAGTTGGCCACCTGCATGCTGCGTACTCCGTGGTGGCAAAGCACTGCTGTCGGGTGGTCTGTGCCGTAGTTCTGCTTGAGCGCTTCAATGCTTTTGGGAATGCTCTGCATTGGTATGTGCAGCAGCTTAAAGTCTTTTTCCGTCACGGACGCGGTTTGTAGCTCCCATGGTTCGCGCACGTCGATTACGAGCGGCACTGCAGGTCGCGCGATCGCGCTGTCGCGCCACTTGTCGAAATGGTCCAGGTTGAGTTGCGTGATCATGCCGGCGCTCTGTAGTCTGCGATGCTTTAAAACGTAAACTTTGACGGTTCAGGAAAATTCAGCAGTCGCGGAGCGACGGTGTCCCAAGCCTGCGTGGTGTGCCAGGCGGCTTCGGCTACCCGCGTAATGAGGGTGGCGCGCATCACGGGCTTATCGCCCACAATGGCGCTCAGGCGGCCACCTATTTTGAGGTGTGCAAGTAATTGGGGCGGCACCGATGCCACAGAGCCGCTCAGCGCAATGACATCAAATAGGCCGTTGATTGCGCCAGCGCCGCCCGCCTGCTGCGACAAAAGTTCAGAGCCGTCAGCGGTTCGAACTTCGACGTTGTACAGGCCAGCGCGCTGCAAATTGGCCCTGGCGGTTTGAGCCAGACCGGCATCTATCTCCAGCGTTGTGACTTGCTGCGCACGGTGGCCCAACAATGCCGCCATGTAGCCAGAACCTGTTCCTATTTCAAGTACGGTTTCATATTTTTGTACCGCGAGGTCTTGTAGCGTGCGCGCCTCAACCTTGGGCGACAGCATGCATTGCCCCGGGAACCTGTCCAGGTTCGTGGTGAGTGGAATTTCGAGATCGGCAAAGGCTAAGGCCTCATGACCTCGCGGCACAAAATCCTCGCGCTTGACGAGCGCCAGTAAACCCAGCACCTGGTTGTCCAGCACTTCCCAAGGTCGGATTTGCTGCTCAATCATGTTGAAGCGGGCTTGTTCGTAGTTCATGGTTTTTGCATTTCTTTTTTTGCGAAGGATAGGACGATGAATTGACTCGTAGGTGTGCAGATAAATTTATTCAGCGCTCGCCATTTGAGCAGCAGTAGGGCGGGCACCTAATTTGCGCTTCAACCACTCGGACAAATCGTCCATAAAACAATACACGACCGGCACCACGACCAGCGTAAGAAGTGACGAAGTAATTACGCCGCCAATCACCGCCTGGCCCATGGGCGCGCGCTGTTCCGAACCCTCAGTGAGCGCAAAGGCCAGTGGAATCATGCCGAAAATCATTGCCAACGTAGTCATCAAAATTGGGCGCAGCCTGACCTTTGCTGCAACCAGCAAGGCCTCGGTGCGTTCCATCCCCGGAATGTGGCGCCCTGTGGCGTCAATACTGGGCTCGCGCATTCGAATAGCAAAGTCCACCAGCAAGATGGCATTTTTGGTAACAAGCCCCATCAGCATCACCACACCGATCACTGAAAACATCGACAGCGTTGAGCCAAACATGAGCAGTGCCAGCACCACGCCAATAAGGGTAAGTGGCAAAGATGTCATCAGCGCCAGAGGCTGCAAAAAGCTCTTGAACTGGCTGGCCAAAATCATGTAAATAAACAAGATGGCTAGCACCAGTGCCGAGATGGCGTAGCCAAAAGACTCGGCCATGTTTTTTGTCGAGCCGCCAAATTTATAACTGTAACCGGGCGGAAAACTGATGGCTTCAAGCGCGACTTTGATGTCATTGGATACTTCTCCGGCTGAGCGGTTCTGCACATTGCCATTGATGGCCACTTCACGCGCCAGGTCGCGCCGGTTGATTTGATTTGGGCCCGTGGTTTCCTTGATGGTGGCGACTTGCCCCAGCCGCACCACGCGGGCCGAACCATCGGCGTTGTTGCCCATTGCCACACTGGTAAATGGCAACCGCTCGAGGTCAGCGGGTGCGTTGCGCGCGTCCGGCGCGAGGCGAACGTTCACGTCGTAGGTTTGATCATCAGGCGCCCGCCAGTTACCCACCGTTTGCCCGGCAACCAGCGTGCGCAGCGCGTTCGCAATACTTGATACCGACAGGCCCAGATCGCTGGCTGCATCGGCACGAACATCCACCTGTATCACTGGCTTGTCGGCCTTCACACTCGAGTCAAGATCCACCAGGCCGGGAGTGGTACGAATTTTGTCTTGCACGAAACGCGCCAAACGGTCCAGCTCTTTCAGATCAGGGCCCTGCAGTGAAAACTCCACCTGCTTGTTGCCGCCGACCGAGTCCGTCAAGCCCACGTGCGTGACGGTGATACCGGGTACCTGTGCCAATCGCTGGCGCAGCACGCTTGATAAGTCATCTACGCTGCGTTTGCGTGCTTTGCGGTCAACCAGACGAACATACACATTGGCGTAGATTTTTCCCTGCGCGTTGCCAGTGTTGAGTGTGGCCAGCGTATAACGAACTTCAGGAAACTCTCGCACGATGGTTTCGACCTGCCGCGCTTTAGCCTCCGTTGCTTCGAGCGAAGAGCCCACTGGCGTGTAAAAGGCGAGTGATGTTTCAGAAAAGTCCGCCTTGGGTACAAACTCTGTCCCCAGCAGCGGCACCATAAAAATACTGGTGACAAAAATGGCAATCGCCGCCAGCAGCGTTTTGATTCTATGCACCAGCGCCCAGCGCAGAATGACCTGGTAACCATTGCTTAACGATTCCGTGGCGCTGTCAAACCAGCCCGTCACCCTGCCAATCGTCTTGTCGTACAGCGTCACTGGCGCGCCGCGCTTGCCGTGAGAGTCAATGGCTGGGTCGTGCCAAATGCTTGACAGCATCGGGTCAAGCGTGAAGCTGACGAACATCGAGATGAGCACCGCCGCAACGATGGTGATGCCGAATTCGTGAAAGAACTTCCCAATGATTCCGCCCATGAAACCAATCGGTAAAAAAACCGCAACGATGGAGAACGTGGTGGCAAGTACCGCCAGCCCAATCTCCTTGGTACCGTCGAGCGACGCCTGGTACGGGGCTTTGCCCATCTGTACGTGCCGCACGATGTTCTCACGCACCACAATCGCGTCGTCAATCAGCAGCCCCACGCACAGCGACAACGCCATCAGCGTAATCATGTTGATGGTGAAGCCAAACAAGTTCATGAATAAAAACGTGCCAATGATTGAAATTGGCAGCGTGAGCCCGGTGATCACGGTGGATCGCCACGAGTTTAAAAATAAAAATACGATCAGAACGGTCAGCAGCGCACCTTCGATCAGTGTGCGGCGTACGTTTTCAACACCGACACGAATTGGGCGGGAGCCATCTGTGACCAACTCCAGCTTCAAGCCAGGCGGCAGGTTGGGCGTGATGTCCACGATGGCTTTGTTCAAGCTGTCGACCACGGCGATGGTGTTTTCAGCTTGCGCTTTTTGCACCGACAGCAGCAGCGTGCGCTGGCCGTTGTAAAGCGCCAGGCTGTCGACTTCCTGCGCACCATCGCTGATACGGGCGACCTGATCGAGCGTAATAGCGGTGCTGTTGTTCGCAGCGCCATTCGCGCCCATTTTTCTTGCCACGATGATGTTGCCGAAATCTTCAGGCCGTTTGATACGGGCGTCGATTTTCACAACACGCTCCTGTGTCAACGATCGAATGGCGCCAATCGGCAGATCCTGGTTTTCACTGCGCACAGCATTGACCACCTGTTCAGCCGTTACGCCAAGCGACTCCATCGCCTGCGGGTTCAAATACAGATTGATTTCCCGGCGCGTGCCGCCGACCAGCGTCACTGCACCAGCGCCGCGCACGTTTTCAAGGCGCTTTTTCAGAACTTGATCGGCCCAGTTTGTCAACTCAACCGGGGACATGACTGCTGCTGCCCCCACGCTTGTCGCTTCGCGAGCCTTCGGCGGTGCGCTACCCCTTTCACTGTTAAGAGGGGCTGAACTTGCTTGGGGCGGCCCGGCGCTGCGTTCGTCTTTTACGGTCGGCACCACCGCCACCGACCAAATCGCCCGGCTTGCAGGGTCAAAGCGCAGCACGCGTGGCTCTTTGACTTCCGCCCTGAAAAGCGGCCTGATAACGCCCAGCTTTTCACGCACGTCTTCGGCGGCTTTTCGGCCATCAACGTACAGCTGAAATTCAATGATGACGACTGCCTGGCCTTCGTAGCTGCGCGACGTCAGTGCGCTCACACCGGCGATGGTGTTGACGCCCTCTTCGATTTTTTTTGTGACTTCACTCTCAACGATTTCAGGTGCTGCGCCAGGATATTCGGCGGTGACCACCACCACCGGCAGATCGATGTTGGGGAACTGGTCGACCTGCATGCGCTGGTATGAAAACAACCCCAGCACGACGATGGCGAGCATCATCATGGTGGCGAACACCGGGTTTTTTAAACTGACTTGGGTAAACCACATGAAAAGTAACCCTTAAGGTGCTTTGGCGGCTGTGGCGGCTGACGACGAGCCTGGAGTCCCTGGAGTAACCATCGGTACCTGCGTGAACTTGATGGGTGTGCCGTCGCGCAGTGCGCCCACATTGGCTCGAATCACTTGCGCACGCTCAGCGATACCGGTAACCGCGACAACTGCTTCGCCATTGCTGGTGCCGCGCAGGCCGAGTACCACCGTTTTATGGACCACGCGGTTGTCTTCAATGGCTTGCACGTACGGGGCGGGCTTGTCAATGCGTACCGCGCTCACCGGCAGCGCCAGCAGCGTTTGCTTTGACAGCCCCAGCGTGCCCTGTGCAAACAGCCCCTGGCGCAGCGCAAGCTTGTCGCTGGCCACCTCACTGTTGTTGATGCTCAAATACACCAGCACGCCGCGGCTGCCAGCCTGCGCAGAAGGGTTGATGCGCGCAATTTCTGCGGTAACTGGAAGGGATGAGCCTTCAACCAACAGCTCAGCAGTTTGCCCAACCCGGGCCTGACTGGCTTCAAGCGCGCTGAGCGTTGCGTCGAGCTCCAGCCGGCTTAAATCAACAATTTCAACGATGCGCGTGTCGATACTTACACGCTCACCATTTTGTGCCATGCGCTGAGCTACCTGGCCTGAAATAGGCGCTTTCAGGGCAGTGTCGGCTACTGATTTTGCAGCAACCTCCGTTGCGGAGCGAGCTGCGTTGTAGGTCGATCGGGCGGCATTCAAGTTGGCTTGCGAAGTATCGAGCGCGGTTTTTGAAATGAAACCCTGGTCTACCAGCGCCTTGTTGTTGTCGAACTGGCGTTGGGCGACATCAACCTGTGCTTTGGCAGACTGCGCCTGTTCGCGCGCCTGGTTCACACGCAGTTGCAGCTCGCTGGCGTCCACGCGGCCCAGCAGCTGCCCGGCTTTTACAAAATCACCTTCACGCACCTGCAGACCTTGCAACTCACCCGGAACACGCGCTTTGACAATTGCAGAGTTAACGGCGCGCAGCGCGCCTGAAACCGCCACACCCCGGCTGATTTCCATGCTCTGCACCGCCACGACATCGGTTGCGGCCAACTCGGCCAAACCCACACTTTTGGTGGCGTTTGCCGCAGCAAGCGCTTGGCTTTGTGCCTGACGTGCAGCCAGCGTTCGGGCAACGGCAAAACCAATCAGCACCAGTACCAGCACGCCGACCGCCCATTTGAGGGCATTTTTCTTATTCAAGCGCATGCTGGTGGTGTCCGTTGAGGTTTGGGCTGTGTGCTGGCGCTATTGAAAGCCCGTACAAAATGGTGTCGAGTTGCGAAGCAATGTATTTTTCCGGGTCCAATTCAAACAGGCGGCTGCAACAAACGCCTTCAGAATGCTTGGCAATCATGAGAAAGATGACCGGCGCGATGATGGAATAAACCGCATAGTCCAGGTCCATGCTGCGGAATTCGCCGCGGTCGATTCCGCGCTGCAAGATGCGCCTGATCAGCGTCTGCCCCGGTTCAATAACTTCCTGCTGGTAATAGGATGCAATCGCAGGAAAGTTTTTGGCTTCGCTCATCATCAGTTTGGCAATGCCCGATGCTTTGGTAGCGCCAACGCGCTTCCACCATAAATTCATGCACAGGCTGACCATGCTGGCGCTGTCGCCTTCAAACGATTCAAAAGTCTGGTTCCATTCCTTGAAATGGTTTGAGATGTTTTGTTGCACCACCGCTTTGAGCAGCTCTTCTTTGCTCTGAAAATACAAAAACAGTGTGCCCTTGGAAACGCCGGCGCGCGCTGCAACTTCTTCGGCCCGGGTGGCGGCAAAGCCTTTTTCAACGAACAAATCGAGCGCGGCGTCGAGAAGTTCACCCGGACGCGCATCCTTGCGGCGCTCGCGTTTGACGGTGAGCGCTGCATTTATAGGGCAAAACAGTTTGGACAAAGGCATAGTTACTGACTGACTGGTTATTAATGTAACGCATAAATCAGCAGCGTTAACAGAGTGTGGTTTTCAGATCAGGAACGCAATTTGGAGGCGGCCAGCCCGAGCAATTCATGCATCAGGCGAGATGAATCCCGCAGTCCGTCCGTGGAAGGCAGCCACTGCAAAAGGCCAGATTTGTTAGGTAAAACGAAACCGGTAGGCGCGGGGGTAATAGTCAACCCAGTGCGCTCAAATTCAACCATCGCACGTGGCATGTGAAGGGCATCAGTGACCAGCGCTATGCGCGCAACACCATCGCGCTTGAGCAAGAGCGCGATGAGTTGCGCATTCTCAGCTGTATCCCGCGATTGACCTTCCAGCCAGCGCAGGGTAAAACCGTAATCTTCCTGAGCTACCCGTGCTGCAACATCTGCTTCTGGGCTTGTAACAGCTGTACCAGCAGCCCAACCACTTCCGCCACTAAATGCAACAGGCAATCCTGTCTGTCTGGACAGCCAGATACCGTAGCGCAGCCGTGCCAATGTAGCGGGGCCGGGTTGGGCAGTGCCGTATTCAGGCGCCTTCGGTAAAACGCCTCCGCCCAGCACCACAATGGCTTGCACCTGGCCGGCTTTTAATTGAGATACCGCAACGGGCGAATATTGCGGCACAGTGTTTTGCGACAGCCATACCGC
>ENA-OBIT01000339-OBIT01000339.1-metagenomes-genome-assembly--contig:-NODE-339-length-20654-cov-13.298_pt1 | contig 20654 bp, 17 predicted proteins | sample MGYA00153386_OBIT01 | MGnify analysis MGYA00153386
TTTTTTGGAAAGCATACAGGGATAGGGTTTGAGCTTTTGACTCTCACCCGACATCCGCCGCCTGACTCCTCTTTTAATCAAGGGGGTCTTTTTTTTGGCACTCCGGGGGATTTTGGGCCCAGGAGATACCCCGCATGGGTAGAATATCGGTGGTTAAAGATGATGGGCTTACTTAGAGTAGAGATCAGACAAAGTTAGAGTATGAGGCTGCATAGCTAGGCTCAGGATGACAGAAGCAGATTGGTGCATGAGTCATATATATAAGTGGTGTCTGCATTCTTTGGACTTTACTGAGGGATGTTGGTATAGCATTGGCTCGATCGCCCGATCGCAAATTCTCCGCTCCAAAATCCAGAAGTCGTCACAAGACGGTACTCTAACTCCGCTCGCACTCTCAGGAATTGATCGCCCGCAAATACACACTCCTGAATTACAGCAACCCTAAACAGATTCGGTTGCGCCAGTTATTGACCGTTGAGGCTCGATCGCGAGTTGGTCTCCTCAACATCTACATCTAAAAAGTGCAAGTGACTCTCTTCCTCCGTATTAGCAGCAATCACCAAACCTGTCTTTCCCCAAGGGGCGATCGCCCGGGGTGCGACGGGGCTGCTAAAATTTCCTACTTGAATGCCTTGACTGTTTAGCACCAGAATCTGCCCCGCAACATCTGCCAACACCCATCCCCAATTAGCTACACAAGCCGATACAGGCAAGCTTTCCAGGGGAATTCGCGCTACCTTGAGCGGCCATAATTTCATCAACAGCACGGCCGCTTTGCCAGATTGAGGAATTCCCAGTAAGGTATATGGTTCAGGTGTCAGCAGTATTTGTCCGACGCTGGAAGACAACCGTACAGAACCAACTGCCGTGCCGCGGCGAGTGTAAACTCTAAAAATAGTTTGGGGATTTTTTGGTTCGTTGTCCGACCAAGTTGCTAGGATGTGTCGCCGATCCAAGAACATTAATTCTGGTAAATAGTGTTCCGGTAATGGCACAGTCGCGATCGGCTTCAGGGCTTTTTCTCGATCGCCCGCTGTGCCGTTTGGAGCTAAAGCATAAAAGCGCAGTTCGCCAGGAACAGCTACTGTCAGCCAGTCACCGTGAGAATCAACAGCAGCTTTAAAAGCATCTGTACCTTGCCTGAGACCGATATCCAGTAAGCACTGAGGCTCCCAAGAGCGATCGTTAAGCCAATAAAGTTTTTGTGGAGTGAGAACGCAGCAGCCGTGAGAAGCAGGTAAAATGCCACGCACGATTTCCGGCATTACTATAGAAGTCGGCATTTCTTGTGTAACTAGCTGTTTTCCCGGCTGACACCAAACCTTTACCTCAGTACCTACAGCAGCGTAGAGATAGGTTTCAGTGGCAATTAAAGCGGTCAGCGGTGCAGCAAGTATCAGTGGCTTTGGCTGCGAAAGTGAATAGTGCACAGTCCCAAGTAAATTAATAGTCGGCTGTGAGGCTTCTTCCTCATCGACTTCCGCCAAAGAATCAGTTTCTGACTTAAAATTTTTCGCGTCTGTGGTTGCGGGGTTTTCCCAAGGAACAATGCAGTCGCCTAATTGCCTGACAGCGGGGTCATACATGATCAGCCGCAGAGCTTGAGCCATTTGAGAAGCACTGGCAAAACGGCGGGCTGGCAGCTTTTCCAAAGATTTTTTGACTATTGCTTGCAAAGGTTCGGGGATAGCGTCGGGAAGTTGCAAGCGTTGATTCAGATGCGCCCACCTTAAGTCTCCGGGGGTTCCGCCGAAAGGGCGGTAGCCCATTAGCAACTCAAACAACAGAATTCCCACTGCATATATATCTGACATGGGGGAATAAAGACCGTAAAACCGCTCTGGGGCCATGTATGCGGGAGAACCTACGGTAGCGTCGGGAGAAATTTCTTGGTGAAGGCGAGTTGTACCAATTTCTGGCAGGCGACGTGCGATGCCAAAGTCAGACAGCCGGGGCGACCAACCTTTGGAGCCTAAAGTTAGGAGGATATTTTCGGGTTTGATGTCGCAGTGAACTACGCCTCGGCGGTGGGCGTAGTCTAAGCCTGCTAAAACTTCCATGACTAGCTGTAAACCTTCGAGCAGCCGCAAGGGGCGGTCTTGTTTGAGTAAGTTGCGGAGGGTTCCTCCCTCGCAGTAGTCCATCACCAAGTACCTGCCTGTCGCTGTATGTTCTAGAGCTCGGCAGGTAACAATGTTGGGGTGTTGCAAGGTGATCAGAAACCACAGCTCTCGCAAGAATTCGCTAGTTGGGGCTTTTTGATGGCTGAGTTCTTTGAGAGCAACCAGTTGGCTGGTGAGGCGGGAGTCTTTGGCGGGAGCTTCTCGAACACTGGCACAAAAGACTCGACCAAATTGCCCTTGTCCGACTAGCCCTAAAATGCGGTACTTAGAATGTTGCATCGGTTTAATTATAGGAAATGCTTGAGCTAGTATTAATATATGTAAAGGATTCTGACAAAAATTCAAATTTTTGAATCGATCGCCAGGTACTGCTATGTTATCTCAGGTTCATTCTCAGCCTCCGAAGAGCGATCGCACCGTCGCACCTACCAAAATCCTGGAATCTCGGAGTCAGTATCAATCTTGCCGGGTTCGGGTGCCGGATCTGGAACTGCCTGTGGCTGCTATTTTAGTCGATCGCGAGTATTACAGTTTTTTCAAAGCCGTCCAGGAAGCGTCTAAGGTTTTAACCATAGTAGCTAAGCTGGGGAATAGGGGCGACTCAACAGCGATTACCAAAACAGCTAGTGGTTATGCAATCTGGGTCATAGAGCCGGAAGCCAGTCCTGTCAAGCCCTCTTAACGTTTTTGGGTGTTAGTCAAAATTGTTTGAGCTTTCAATATTTCGATCGCGCTTGCTAAATACTTAACTTGACAGGATCTAAAATTAGTATGGTTAAAATTATTAGACTAGATCCCATTGCCGAAGAAATGGCAGTGGAAACCCGATCGAATATTCTGTCTGCTTTACTTTCCAAAGACTTAGACGTTCTCAAAGAATGTGGGGGGCGGGGAATGTGTGCTACCTGCCACGTTTACATTAAAGAGGGCATGGAAGGATTGTCTGACATGAACCGCCGCGAGAGGAGGACGCTGGAAGTCATTACTACAGCTAAAGCCAATTCGCGACTTGCCTGTCAGGCTCAAATTATGGGCGAGGGTGTGGTTGTACAGTTGCCTGCGGGGATGTACATTAATGCTATTGAAAATGTGGAATCTCTGATCGGCCGCCGTGCTCAGCAAGATTTATTACACCCAATTACGGGTCAAATAGTTGTGGAATCGGGAAAGTTGATCACTCGTTCGATCGTCACTCAGCTTAATGATACCCGTTTCCAAGTAGGACAATATTTAGTTCGGACTAAAGAAGCTTGAACTACTCTGAGGTAATAAATTGCGGATGGGGAACGGGGCGCCAATTAAGTTAAAACTTGATATGTTGTAACTTGTACATCTTTTTGCCTAAAAAAAAGTTATATGCTGAGCCAACTTGCGCGTTTGAGCACGGAAGCAGACGGACGCTACGCCACCGCTGATGAACTCCAATTTTTGAAAGACTACTTTCAGTCTTTGAATCACCGGATGAGTGCTTATAAAAAACTTCAAGCCTCTGAGAAAGAAATTATTCGGCAAGTGGAAGCGCAAATGCAGTCTCTTGACCCTAGTTTATTTCGCCGGGGGTCTCAAGATGTGACGGCAAAGTGGCGCGTAGATGCTCTGCGGGTGTTGAGACACTCGGCGGCAGCGCTTTTGATTAATGATACTGAACGGTTGCGCGATCGGCTGCTGCTGTGGTTCCAAACTATTTTAGGCGCTTTTCAAGCTCGCAATAGTTCGGCTGTTACCTACGATGTCATGAAAAAGGTAGTCAAACAATATCTGACTCCTGAAGAAGTCAACCTATTTTTTCCGATTCTGGACATCAACCGTACTGTACTGGGCAAATAATCGAAGTGGATTTGAGGTTAACCGCGATAAATTGTGCCGTTAGGAAGAATGGCTCCAATCAAGTTCGCTCCCCTCAAATCCGCCTCACTGAGAATAGCTCCCTGGAGGTTGGCTCCCCTCAAGTCAGCTTTCCGTAAGTTGGCTTTACTGAGGTTAGCTTTGCTCAAGTTAATTTCATGCAGGCAAGAGTTAGAAAGGTTGGCATTGATCAGGTAGGCTAGGCTGAAGTTGGCTTTGCTGAGGTTGGCTCCGCTCAAGTTAGCTTCCATCAGATAAGCACCGCTCAAGTTGGCTTCGTTCAACAGGGCCTCTGCCATATTGATGCCAGTTAAAAGTTTGCGGCTCAAGTCTACACCGTTGAGATCGGCCCCGCTGAGGTTGATGCCGCTTAAGTGGGAGCCATTGAAACTAATCTTTCTCAGGTAGGTTTTGCTGAGGTCTGCTTTGCACAAATTAGCTCTGTCCAAGCAAGCCTCACTTAGGTCTGATTCGCTCAGACACGCGCCGTTTAAATAAGCTTGAGTAAGGTTAGTTCTTCTGAGGTTAGCTTTCAACAGGTTGGCTTTGCTGAGATTGGCTCGAGTTAAGTTGGCTCCGGCTAGGTTGGCTTTGGACAATTCGGCTCCGGTGAGCTGTGCTTCGCTCAAGTCTGCGTCTTTGAGACTTGCGAGAGTCAAGTCTGCATCTTTCAAGTTTGCCCCGTTGAGGTTGGCTTTAATCAGATAGGCTTTACTGAGATTTGCGTCGCCCAGATTGGCTTTGGTGAGGTTGGCTGCGCTCATATCTGCACCTATGAGATTAGCATTGGGGAGAATTGCCCCGCTCAGGTTTGCCCAATTCAGGTGAGTTCCGGCTAGGTTAGCGTCGGTGAGATTGGCTCCGCTGAGATTAGCTCCGCTAAGACTTGCAGCCATGAGGTTGGCGCCGGTGAGATTGGCTTCGCTGAGGTCGGCTTTGCTGAGGTTGGCTCGGCTCAGATGGGCTTTGGTGAGGTCGGCTCCGCTGAGGTTGGCACCGATTAAGTAGGGTCGCTGCTGGTGTTCGTTGAGGTTTGCCAAACGTAGAGTTGGGGCATCGCTGGAACGGTATAAATCGATCGGACTCAACACAATGCCCCGCAGGTTGGCCTGTCTAAAATCTCTTTCGCCGGCTGCATATCGATTTAGAAGTTCATTGGCGTCCATTAAGTTCGAGCAAAAAGTTTGAGCTTGTGATTGTTTTTAAACTTTATGAGTTTCTACAGTAAGTTATGATTTGTCTAGCTGCAAGTTATCATAATCAGGTTTTTTATTAATAGCTAAAACTATTTTTTTGAACTGCGTAGATTTTTTATAGTTTAACTTTCTGTTTTAATGATACGGTCGATAAAATAGCTGTTGACTCATCAAAATGACAGCTATTAACAAACTAATAGCTGTCAAACAAATCAATTTTTTAGGAAAAGTTGACTAATAATAGCTTCATGATCTTGTCCTTCTTCTACGAGAGAATCTGCGGGTTGGAGGCGATCGCGCAGCCCTAAAATAAAGCGGTTGCAGTCCGCACCCAAGGATTCGCAAGAGGTTTGCACGCAGTGAAGTTCTCGACCTGTAAGCTTGCTAAAAAACGAACTTAAGATGCCGGCTTCTAGAAAACAGGCTGGCCGCTTTCCCTTGGGGGCAGTTTTCGCAAAAAGAGAGTTGGCAATTTTTACGATTAAAAATCCCTGTTCGGAATGGCTGGGGTCAAGTTCAAATGTTCCCCATCCGTGAGTTTTCCAGCACTGCTGCAAGGCCTGAATAAATTCTACCATTTCCATTTCGGAAACTGGCTGGCCGTAGTATTCGCTGACTTCTTCGCAAAAACGCACGTAGAAGTTTTTCCCCCACCAGCGACCGCAGTTGAATAGCACGAGGCGGGAGGCTTGACCGGTTTCTTGTTCTAAGCCGATATAAATGGCTTGAATGAGTGTTTCTGGGAGGGCTATGAGCCGATCGCCCCGGCGGTTTTCGAGCAGCCCGAGTTCGAGGTCGCCTCGGACGTAGGCATCGCTGGCAAAGTAGTTTCCAGGAATTCGGGGCTGTTTGAGCAAGTCGGCAATATTAATCATCGGTAATTGGGAATTGGGAATTGGGAATTGGGAATTGGTAGCCGATCGCAACTAACTCATGACTAATGACTTATTTTGAAAAATTACCTGTTGCCTACTCTTTATTACTAACAATAATCATTGATTGTGCTTGATCGAAAAATGGTTGCAATATAGCCCGGGCTTGCTCGGAAAGCATTTCTTTTAAACGAGTTTGCAGCAGATTGCAAACAGTTGCTTCGATCTTTTGAGTTTGGTGAGCTTCGACGATGCCCGAAACCCAGTCTAGGAGCCTCTGTTCGAGAAATTGTTGATCGTTCAGTAGCATAGCCATACCGCAGTACCGCAAGACTAATAGCCAGTGTTTGAGCGATCGTTCTAAAGTTTCTTGTTTTTCGTCTGGGAATGTTTCTTGTAGCTTGTTAGCTACTGGTTGGAAGATGGTTGCTTCCTTCTCTCGCAAAAATTCGTAAATTTTTAAGCGCTGGGAAAGGGTTGCAACTTGACGCTTAAAAGCGATGAGTTCTTCGCCTTTTAAAAAGCGATTTTCTGCCTGATCCAGCAGCGCCTCAATCTCAGGGTGCATGATTTTAATTAAGTGGTAATCTGTAATTGATAAAAGGAAGTCCGTTGGCGGTTGACAGTTGACAGTTGGTAGTTGATAGTTGATAGTAATTTTCGTAATTAAGCTGTTCTGCATTTAAACTGCACACTCAAAACTTGATAAAGTTCTTGTGGGGTGGGCGTCCCGCCCGCACAGAAAATACAATTTAGATGTAGAACAGCTTACCAATAACAACTAACAAATAATAACTAACCAATAACAACTAATCAATATTAAGTCTTGGTCATTTCTGATTCCCCAGACAGATTAAAACAGGTCGAATAGGTCGTCAATCGTGACTTCTGCGGGTTCAGAAATAGAAATTACTGGCAAGGGTGGGGGTAGGGGAAGAGCGCCGACTTCGGGAATTCCTTCCCAAGACATAGCTTGAAAAAAGTCTGCTACGGATCGGGTTAAAGTCAGCACTTGCCCGGATATCGAGCCATTTTGGGTTTCTAAAGGTTTCCTTTGCCAATTATAGTGACCAAAGAAGTCTTGGACAGACTTATCCAACCATGAAGCTTGACTTTTCATTTTTTTTTCTGCCTGGAGAAGTCCGATATCGCTACATATGGCGAAATTGATGGGAGGAAAGGCAGGGGTCTTAATATGCCTTTCCAGGTTGTTTAGCGCAATATTTCGCCGTGTTCGAGTCGATTTTGAATATCGCGGGCGTTGGCACCTTCGTTGAGCCAGAATGCTGCTGCGTCAATTTTATCTGGGTTGCCGAGGAGGAATTTACAATAGGTTTCTCCCATTGAGTAACATTGGAGTTCTATGCAACTGAGAGGCTTTTTGACTAGAGATCCGAAGAAACCGGCGTACAAACCCGCGTACAGGTGACAAACTGGTTTGCCTACGTCGCCCAAGGTGCGAGCTACTGCTGAGTCAAAGAGGTTGATGAAGATGCAGCCGTGTTTACGATCGCTCATGTCAACTTCCCACCGACCCCAACCTTGAGCTGTGAAAGGCCACCACCAAGTTTCTAGCAAAAACATCAGATTCGACTGGCGAATGTTCTGGCTGAATTCGGCGCTAAACCATTTTTGAAAAAATTCCGAATCTTGGAGCCCCCACTGGCAACCAATAGTATACATGATGACAGAGGAAGCTGGGCCTACTTCTTCTTCGAGTCCTTCCACCAAACCGATGATGAAGTCTTCGCTGGTAAAAATGTTACGCGACTCATTCCAGTCGTTAATCGTACCAAACTGGCGATCGAAGGCAAAGAAATCCTGAAACCGATAATGGCCGTGATTTTTAGGATGTTTTTGCTTGAGTAGGGATTCGGTGTGGGTGAAGATTTCTTTTTGGACGGTAGAGACCATTAGCGGGTTACTCCCTTGTGGTGTGGTTTACGAAAAATTTAAGAGATAGATTTGCCTATGTATCCAATTTAACGTCATTTTTCTGAATACAGGCATTGGGTATAAATTTTTACTGAAATCTCAAAATTAAATATTCTAGGGTGTTGAATTTGGGGCTGGTTGGGACTTCTGATTTGAGACGACTGCTATCTGAGCTTTAACAAAAGTTGCTATAAGCTTAAACGGCTATGTGTTATGGTCTTGTGCAAGCTGTCCACTATATATATAGGGCATATGGGGATGAAACATCACGCTTGTATTGCAATAGGTATCAATCAATATCAGTTACTACAGCCTTTGAGTTATGCCCAAGAGGATGCAGAGGCGCTGTACGGTTTTTTGACTGAGGAGGCTGGTTTTGCGCCGGATGGATGTCTGCTGATGACGGATAGCTCGCCGTCGCTGTGGGGTCAATCAACGTATCCGAATCGGGAAAATATTCTGAGGTTGACGGAAAAACTGTGCGCGGAACATCTGCAACAGGGAGATTTACTCTGGTGTTTTTTTAGTGGCTACGGTGTCAGCTATGAAGGTAAGGACTATTTGATGCCGGTTGATGGCAATCCGGCTGATATTCAGGGTACGGGGATTCCGGTAGAGTTGCTGTTGAATACTCTGAAAAATGCTCCTACGGAAACGGTTTTGGTGCTGGTTGATATGAATCGCAGCCAGATTGTGAAGATGGGGGAAACGATCGGAGCTCAAACGGCACAGGTGGCGAAGGATTTGGAAATCCCGACGGTGCTTTCTTGTCGCCCGAATCAAGTTTCGCGGGAAACTTCTGCTCTGCGTCAGGGGTTTTTCACGACGGCGCTTTTGGAGGGGCTGCGATCGGGACAGTGTACGACGATTAAGGGTTTAGATCGTTTCTTGAGCGATCGACTCCCGGAGCTATGCGATCATCATTTGCGTCCGAAACAAGAACCTTTGGTGGTAGTGAATCCTCCAGGAAAGGCTAATTTGGTGATTTTGCCGGATGCTGTTGGGATACCAACTGCTGCGTTGGCGGGACGTAACGGCAATATAGCCGTTGGGACGGCGGATGGGGGCGATCGCCCGCAAATGGCGACGGCTACGGCTCAAATTGAGCTGCCGGCGGCTACTCGCAATCAGGATTCGTCGGTTGAGAGGCCGCCGATCGATCGGGCGAATGTTGTCGGATCTTCCGGTGGGGACGATCGACCGAACTTGCAAAAGCCGGAAGATGCCGATAACGGGGGGTCAGATAAGTCATTTTTGCAGCAGCTAGTTTTGTGGAGCTCAGCTACGGCTTTGGTGCTGTTGTTGGGTGTTTTTCTGACTAATCGATCGATTTTTATCGGTCAGCAGGAAGGAAATCCTGGATCGCGTGCTGAAAATGGTGAAAACCCTCCGCCTCAGAAATCTGCTGGTGGTGGCAATTTTGTACCGCAGAAACAGCCGCAGACGGTGCCAGCAGGGACTGTAACCAAGCAGCAACCGTCGAGCCAACAGGTGTGGGCTGAGGCGAAAACTTTCCTCAAGGATGGTTCGGCTTCTAGTTTTAATAGAGCAGTGGTTAAGGCTCGAACGATTCCGGCTAGCGATCCGCTCTACCCGCAGGCTCAGCAGGATATTGAGCGCTGGAGTTTGACGATTTTGGATATAGCTAACGGGCGGGCTGCTCGGGGCGATTTCTTGGGGGCGATCGGGGCGGCTAAATTGATGCCTGATGTCAATCAGCCAGTTTACAATCAGTCGAAACAGGCGATCGGTCAATGGCAGGATCTATCCAAAGAGCAGGAGGTAAATGCTGGTTTACTATCAGCGGCTAAGGGTCAAATTAAGCGAGGGGCTGCCTCTTCTTACAGTAAAGGCATACAGCAAGCTAATAAAATTCAGCCCGGTCAGCCGAAGTATGAAGCAGCTCAGCTTTTGGTTGGAGAGTGGAGTGAAGCTATTCTCAAAATTGCTCAGTTGCGATCCTCTCAAGGAAAGCTAAAAGAGGCAGTTCAAGCTGCTTCGCTGGTGCCGTCGGGTACTAAGAGTTATCAGCCGGCTCAGAAGGCGATCACCAATTGGAAAACTAAGCTGGAACGCCAGAAAAAAGGTTGATTTGTGGATAATTTCTCGCTTGGAAACCGGGAAATTATCTTAGCTACTCTCTGAGATCGGTCGATCGGTCTTGACACTGAGCGACACGTACACACCAATAATTTTATTCACCATTTCCCCTCCATCGTTCCGGTGGTAGGGGATTTTATGTTATTTCCGATGCCACCAGAATGATATGGGGGACACGCCAGAATGATATAGAGGACACGGCACTGGCGTGTCCCTACCCTGATTAATTGTAGGGACACGCCAGTGCCGTGTTCTGGCTATGAGTAATATTAATTCCAATGCTACCGGAAACGATCTAAGATATTTAATTTTTGTATTTTATTACTTTAGCTAAGCTGGTAATTTTATACTTAATCTCAAATTAAATAGATATAAAATTGGTTAAATATAAACGCGATTAAACATCAACTACGAGGACAAAATCGGCACTATTAACCTTGAGAAAGCGGATGTTGCCATGTTGATTTATTTTACCTGTATTTTTGGCTATTGTGAGCGATCAACAAGTGAAATACTGTTTGAATTTATGCTGTCTTTCAATTATTAGTATTGACCGCTTTGTTATAAATTATACAAAATTGATCGTTATGAGCAATTCTAGTCGTGGAGCGATCGCCCCAATGAATTGACAAAACAGAATCACCACCAAAGAGTGGCAAATGCCCGCCAGTTTTGGTTAGCTAGGACATCACAAAGCTGCCTTGATTAACACAAATAATGGTTCTGTAACAAAAGCAAAAAAATATATCATTGAGAAACAAGCATAAAAAGTTGCTGGCTTATGGTAGTTCACGTAACAACACGTATGTCTAAAGTTATAGTTCACAGCCAGGCATAGAAGCCGATCTAAATCAATCAGGTGAGGTGGCAGTGTCTGGGTGTTAAGATGTGCGATCGAACAGGAATGTTCACAGAGCGATCCCTTTCCAATGGGAGATAGTAAAACTTACCAAGCCAAGGAACTAGAGACAATGCTGAAGTTTTTGAGTTCAGGAGAGTGGCGTTAGCACTAAACTTTGCATTATTGATGAAGATGAGCCAAACTTGTAACAGTTCTTAATTATGAATAATTCTGTCAAAACTGCTAGCATAGTGACACTTTTGCTAGCAAAAACAGATAAAGTAAATAAAGTCGGCTAGCACTAGACGATCCGATCCCCATCCAGGGGATGTTAAATCAATTTGATTCATACCAAATTGTTTTAGGGTTACAATTGGAACCAAAGCATCGCTATTTAACTGAGTTCTTTACTTTTACTTTCTGCTATGAACGTGGATTTTATCAAAGCCCAAGTCAGGTTGCTACAGGGTGCAAGTTCATCGGAGCGAGAAACCCTTATTAAAAACATCGGCGTCTGTGCTGGCGTGATCAGACCAGGAGAGTATGTGACTCCCCAACGGAAACACGCTATCACTCTCTGGCTACAAACAAATGCAGTTCGCCTCCGGCTTCCCCAACTTCCTATGGATTTATCGGGCCATAAGCCTTCACACGGGAGTAGTTAAGGGTAGTGACAGAATCACCTAAATTAGTCAATCTTGCCTAAAAATGCTTTTTTATTGAGCTGTAGGGCGTCAATGAAACACAATTAAGATTGAAAAAATGTTTGTACGGAGAGTTCTACCCGAAAAAAAAACCTGCCCAGAAGAAGCGGCCGACCGCCTTGGTAGAAGCAGGAAGTGAATATCAAAGCTGCTCTAAAAGTAGATTTGAGTAAATTTCACAGCACGGATTATTGTCCACAACTATAACCAGGATTATTTGCTTTTAGATTTGAGATTCACGATTTAGTTCGTGCTGCACAAATTTGCTATTTGTGGAGTGGCTGAAAAATCAACCCTATTCAATAGGTATAACTAATTACAAGGGCAGTCACTGAACTGCCCTTACTTTTGAACCCGGAGGCTAAACACCTATAATTTGGAATAAACGCATCTACTTGCAGACAGAGTTTAGCTGAACTCTCAGATCAGCTCTAGCTAAGCGAAATTTGGTCTGTTATGTTCGAGAGGGAGAGGGGGGAAGAGGAAATTAAGATCATCAAACAGCAGGAATTATTACTATTAACTTGCTTTCTCATATATTTGTTACCAAAAATACTGTGCCGAAGAAACAAAAATTTCCTCATTTAGTTGGTTCCCGATGGACTTCACACCAAAAAACTTGGGGGTGGCGGCACTTTCAAGTAGTCAACCGAAAAAACGAAGGTAGATGGGTATTTGCGGAAATGGTGGCGGCTTGCGATCCAAATGTTCGTTTCTGGCTGAACGCGGCACAGCTCAAAGATCGATCGCTCTGGCAAGCTGGATGGCAGTCTACACAAGAATTAGAGGAATTAGAAACAGAGAGTTATTTTTGAAAATTTACCTGACACAAATCGCCGAATTTATCGATCGTGATTCGTAGCTGTTGCGCCGGATTTGATATTGAGGTAAGTTGGAAATATTAACACTTTGAAACTTAAGTTTAGTTGATAGCAACGGCGTCAAATAATGAAAAAAAAAGTGTGTATCTTAGGGTGTTTGCTAATTAGTTCTACATTCGGTGGTGGATTGGCTCAAAAGTCGATCGCCAATCCAGGAGTCGCAAGCAGCAAGACTCAACTTGCCGATATTTTACCTGTCGCAGCCGACTTATCGAATGTAGTTCTTACTTTACGAGACCTTCCCCCAGGTTTTACAGAGGCATCATCGCTGGGAAGTCTCAAAAATCTGTTCCAAAACTCTGACTTTAAGCCAGCCAGCGTCTTCGCTTACCAAAAAGTTGATGACAAGCAGTTTCAATTGCTGATAGGATTTACAATACAACTGTCAGATCCGATGCAACAAGCTAAGTTTGATAAGGGAATCCGTGAAGGGAGTGCTGCTAAAGAATTATCTAAAAATTTAAATAGTAACTCTAAAAGTTTAAAGAGTAACAAGGAATGGCAGTTGACTAATCCCACCGCTTTAACTTTGCAAGACAATACTGGTGAGTTATCGTCGGGGTGGAGAAGTCAAGGAAAATTAGAAAATATACCCATCAATCTCGATATGGTAATGTTTAGACGGGGAAAAATAGGGGGTTTTATGTTGATTCTATATTACGACGGCACCAAGCCAACTATAACGATTAGCGATGCCGCGCGCAAACTTGATAGCGGTATGATGCAATTGAAACCTGATTTAACGAAACCGCAATAAGTCCTGCAACTTCATTACTCGCTCTCCCGGGCTCCGGCTGTGAGCAATTATTGGAGCTTTGTGTAAGGGAGATGTTTATTCCCACTTCCCAATTCCCACTTCCCACTTCCCACTTCCCACTTCCCAATTCTCAATTCCTAAATGACTCGCTTAGCCACAACAATAGAAGCCATACTTTACCTAAAAGGTCAGCCAGTGTCGATCGCAGAAATTGCCGAGATTGCTAAGTGCGATCGATCCGAAGCCGAAGACGCCATCATCGAACTCATGTCTGACTCATCCCACCGCGACAGTGCATTAGAAGTCGTCGAAACCCCAACGGGATACAGCCTGCAACTCAGAGAAGAGTTTGCCAGTCTGATGCAAACTTTAATACCTCCAGAATTAGGTGTTGGGGCTTTGCGGACGTTGGCGGCGATCGCCCTGAAAGGTGGCATCGCTCAGCCAGATTTAGTTAACCTGCGGGGTTCAGGAGCTTACCAACAAGTGCAGGAACTGGTAGAAATGGGTTTTGTTCGCAAACGGCGGCCGACTGAGGGGCGATCGTATTGGTTACAAGTTACCGATAAATTTCATCGGTACTTTCAAGTTGACCAACTGCCAAAACAATTGCAAATTGACTTTCAGGCAAATTTGTATCCAAGCAATGAGGAGTAGTTTAAAGTAGAATGTAGCAAGCCAGAAATTAAGAATCGCCAAATGGTTTTTCACCCTGACTTTGACAATAGTTCCAATGCTCAACAAACCGCAGCCAATCCACTTTTGAAGTACCTCCAACACCAATCCCCGGAGGTTCTAGCCCGAATCGCCAAGTCCGCCAGCCCAGAAATCAGAGAAATTATCTCTCATAACGTTCAAGGACTTGTCGGCGTCTTGCCTTCAGACAATTTTAACGTCGAAATTACGACTGACCGCGAAAACTTAGCAGGTTTGCTAGCTTCAGCGATGATGACTGGCTATTTTCTGAGACAAATGGAGCAGAGGATGCAGCTAGAAGAAAATTTAGCAAGCACCAGCTCGATTCAACCAAACCCTCCCAAAGAAAAGTAAAAAGAGGAAGGGATTGGGAAAGCCAGAAAGATGAAAGTTGTTCAAAAAAGAAACAATCCTGGACGGACTAGGAATTAAGAAACCGGGTTTTTAATACTATATACCTCGCGATACACGGAGGATTTTGGTAAAAAAACCCGGTTTTTGCGTCCAGGAGTATAAACATCAGATTCATCTTTGATCTTCAAGCGTTTTAAATGCAGAATACCTTATCCACCAGCGGGGCTACCGGATATGGGAAAAGCACCGGGACGTACTTTAAGTTTCTGAACTTGACCTAAACGGTTAATTTCCACTTCGATTTCTTTGCCCACAGCGGTGTTTTCCACCCGTTCTTGCACATCCCCGGGAGTGTTGACTGCAACTGAGTCAATTTTTTGAATGACATCTCCGGCGCGCAAGTTGGCTGCTTGAGCGGGGGAATTTTCCACGACTCGGGTTACGGCTACACCTTTGTCGATCGTAATTTTCTGATCGAGTTGTTTGTTGACTTCTGCCTTGGTGGCGGGAGTTAAGCTGACCATTTGAATGCCGAGATAGGGATGCTCAGCTTTACCTTTGGCGAATAACTGATCGGAGACTCGTTTGGCGGTTTCGATCGGAATTGCAAATCCCAAGCCCTGAGCATCGGCGCGAATGGCGGTATTGATACCAATGACTTCGCCAGAGTCGTTGAGCAGGGGGCCGCCTGAATTGCCGGGGTTGATGGCGGCGTCGGTTTGGATGAAGCGGACTCGCTTGTCGGGGATGCCGACTTGGGAACTCGATCGACCTGTAGCGCTAATAATGCCCACAGTCACCGTATTATCGAGACCTAAAGGATTGCCGATCGCGATCGCCCATTGTCCCGGTACAATATTGTCCGATCGACCCAAAGCCACTTGGGGCAATTCCTGGGCATTAATCTTCACAACAGCGACATCCGTCAGCGGATCGACCCCCTGCACCTTACCCTCAAACTCGCGGCCGTCTTTGAGCGTCACCTTCACAGTATCTGTCCCGGAGACGACGTGAGCATTAGTAACAATGCGGCCATCAGTAGTGAGAATAAACCCCGAACCAGTACCTCGCTTGACTCGTTCTTCCGGTTGGGGCAAATTGTCCCCAAAAAACCTGCGAAACAAAGGATTTTTGAAAGCTTCTGGTACTTGATTCGTCACCTTAGTCAATGCGTCAATCCGCACGACAGCCGGGCCAACTTTTTCTGCTGCGACCGCAATAAAATTGGAATTGGTGCGATCGACCGCGCGATTTTCCTGAACAGGAGGAGACGCATAGGGGGGGATTTGCTGGCGCACCACGGGTAAAACCAATGCGGTTTCGAGGTTGTTCGGGCTTTGGAGATAGCGATTTCCCAACCATCCAATACCTCCGCCGATCGACAGCAAAGTCACATAAAGGGTCAATTGCTTAAAAGATAAACTCATTTAATAAGTCCCGCTAGATACCTTATCCCCGCAGACACGTTCGGAATCAACAAGCGTTTTTGTTGCAGGAGACGGGAAGGAAGTGGGGCGGGGCGTACCGCTTCCTCAAGAACTTAGCTGTTAACAGACAGTCGCCGATCGGTATCACAGGCAATTTTTGCCGGATTTGCCAAGGACGAAGAAAACTAATAATGCTCATCGTAACTTGGCTGAGGCTGGGATTACAGTTTGAGGCGCGGCTACAGCTTTCAAATATGCGCTTGGAGTTAGCTGGAAAATTGTCAATTGTCCGAAATGAATACTTTTTTCTGTACATAATGATTTTTTAAACGCTGATTTCCACTGATTTCTGTACTAATTTGGTCGATCGTCCCAGTGGGAAAAACGGCAGCAAATCCCGCCCCCGGGCCTGCAAATCTTCCTTCCAGTTCGCAATAAACAAGACCCTAACCCGGAGCGCGATCGCCCAAAGCCTGCTTCGTCTCGGTTGCGCGGCCATACTGGGGCGATCGAAACGGTAGAAAGCATAGCGCTACATTGCGTCAGCAGTCGGATTGACTGAGACTCTTAAATTATGTAACCATAATGCTTATGAAGTAAGCCCGTGACGAGATTTGAACTCGTGACTTCCTCCTTACCAAGGAGGTACTCTACCACTGAGTTACACGGGCATAAAAATTTAAAAGTGTCCAATTAAAATTTTCAACTTTTAACTTTTTATTAAATTAAGGTGGGCCGAGCTAGATTTGAACTAGCGTAGGCGTAGCCAGCGGATTTACAGTCCGCCCCCATTAACCGCTCGGGCATCGACCCATTTCCATCACAGTTATAAATCCTAGCACCAGACTCTTTGTTTGTAACAATACATCAGAAAGTCTAATAAAAAGTATTGAATCAATAAGTTGAATGGGGAATCGGGCATGGGGCATCGGGAATTGGGAATTGGTAACTCTTGACAATAGTCAACAGTCTTGAGACAGCAGTCAACAATCAACTGACTAATTCGCCGGTTTCTTGCAGGGAGTGCAGCCTGCGGTAAATGCCTTGTTGGTTTAAAAGTTCGTCGTGGCTGCCAACTTCGACGATTTTACCGCCGTCGAGTACGACGATCGCATCAGCTTCGCGAATTGTACTCAGTCGGTGGGCAATAATTATGGTGGTGCGCGTACCCAAAATATTCTGCATGGCTAGCTGGATCGATCGCTCCGACTCATAATCCAAACTAGAAGTAGCTTCGTCAAAGATTAACACATCTGGCTCCACCAACAGAGCCCTGGCAATTCCCAACCGCTGCCGCTGACCGCCGGACAAGCGCATTCCCCGCTCCCCGACAACGGTATAGTAACCTTGAGGCAGCAAACTCACAAAATCGTCTACTTTGGCGATGCGGCAAGCTTCCTCAACTTGCTCAAAAGTGGCTTTTGGGTTGCCGTAAGTTAAATTATCCAGCAAAGTACCGTTAAAAACGTCTACTTCTTGGTGGACAATTGCTAAACGCTTGCGGTAGCCGGTGACATCTAAGCTGGAAATATCCTCGCCGTCAATCAGAATCCGGCCGCTGTTTGGTTCAAAATATCGAAACAGCAGTTTGACTAAGGTTGATTTCCCGGAACCCGATCGCCCAACTAATGCTACAGTCTGACGAGGATGAATCAAGAGATTTATATTCTGCAAAACTGGCTTTTGGCGATCGTACCCGAATGTCAGCCCGCAAAACTCAATTTTGCCACTAAATTTATACGGCGACGCGGATGCAGCATTTTCTGTTAAATTTACGGCATCAACACCATCTGGCAACTGCATAAACTCGTGGAATCGAATCATTGAGGAATAGCGGCGGGCTAATAATTCGGCAATAATGCTAATCGGACGCAGTTGGGAATAAGCCATGCTGGCAAGGGTGTAAACTGTGACAAAATATCCCAGAGACATCCTACCTGCAACTGTGCCTGCTAAGCTAAAACCGAGAACTGAAAATAGGCAAAACTGCACGATTGTTTGCTGGTATGTCCCCAAAACGACGTATCCTTTGTGAATACGGTTGATAACTACTTTTAATTCGCGATCGAGTCTGGTTGTTTGCCTTTTGAGTTCGTCTGTTTCTGTCGCAAAAGCTTTGACTGTTTTGATGTTGGTGATAATTTCGGAGTTGCGGCTTTCGGTATCTTCGATGTATTCATCCAGAATTTCTTCTCGCGCAGTCACCCCTTGAAGACCTTTGAGGGTGAAACTGAGGATAAACAGGAATGAAACCAAAATTAATAAGCCAATCCGCCATTCAATCAACCAGATAACTGCAAAAATGCCAACTAAGCGGACGACTTCGGGGATGAATTCGCCGGCTATTTCTGGATAAGTCCAAGTGTGGTTAGCGATGCCTTTGGCGATGCGGCTGGCAATCCGTCCGGCGTTGTTTTCGTCGTAGAATTCTAGGGGTAAGGTGAGGATTTTGCCGATCGCGCTTCTCATTTGATCGCGCCTTGCTCTCAATGGTATTACCCAGTGGAACCAACTTGTCACCCAAGGTTGGATCGGGGCTTTAGCTACTGTTACCAGAAAAATTAAGCCCAGTAAGACGGATAGCGATAATATTTTGTTGGGTAAAGGCGGGGTAAGTGAGGCGATCGCGCCGATCAATTTTTGGGTTATTGTATCTGTAGGTTGACCGGACAATACGTTTAATATTTGTCCGATCGCGTAGGGCACAGCCAAATCTGCTAGTTCAAACAGGCTGGATGCACCGATGCTCAAAACCGAGATTTTCGAGTAGCGGTTGTAGTATTTTAGAATGTCCCGAAAGCTTGCCATGATTTTTTGTTGAGATACAACCCTTGTAAATAATTGAATATGACAACTGCGTTCTGGATGCAATTCAATTACAAGTATACTACAAAGATAGTCGATCGGGGAGTGCTTCGGAATCATTCTAAGGAGTCGCCCGATCGGATGATTGATGAGAATCCGCAGTAGTTGGCATTGACACTCCCCACCCGATCGGGCTAGGATTCTTCGTTCACAGGGAGATGCCTTGTAAAAGCAGTGCCTTTACTTGGTCTTACTCTCCCTCCCGAAGCAGTAACGGTATGCCCTACCGTCAAAATTCGTAAACCTTCATCTCGAATATTCTGAGCGGCATTAATATCTCTATCATGCTTTTCTCCACATTTAGGACATTGCCAACTACGAATATCCAAACTCAAGCTATCCACGCGATTTAAACAGTTATTACAAGTCTTAGAACTGGGATAGAACCTATCTACTTCGATGTAGGTTTTTCCTGCCCACTCAGACTTGTACTTCAACATGGTGCAGAATTGTCCCCAACCAGCATCACTAATAGACTTAGGAATGAGAATTAAATAACTTACAATTTTTATTGTTCTTGTGGGATGGGCGTCCCGCCCGTCCAGAAAGAACGGGCGGGACGCCCATCCCACAAATATGTGTAAATTATTTAATTCGCGATCCATAGTGAATTAGTCCCACGTCTAGGCCAATGGCTTTTCCTTCGGTTGATTTCTTGGGTAAGTCTTTGCCGTTATCATAGAGGCAAGCCGCCAAGTATTCCCCCGATGGATTAACTGAAACCGTAACCGACTTTAGAGCACCCTCTGGTTGTCGTGAGACTTTACAATAAACATCACCAATCTTAGGCAGTTTCAATGTATCATCTTTTAATTTACAACAAGAGAGGAAACCTAATAGATTGTCTATTTTGTTTCTTTTTGAAGTTGGGATATTTAGCTCTACCCTCAAAGAAGTTAAGGAAAGCACTAGAAAGATTTAAAGCAGCTTGCTGCAGGACTTGTGACGGTGCTTCAGCCAACCACTCATACTCTTTCTTCAGGGAGGGTAGAAGTTTGACTATTTCATTTCTGCTTAACCCCTTCCCCGTTTGCTTGTAAGTTTCAGACGTTAAGTTGAGGGCATAGTTATAGAACCATCTAGTACATCCAAACGATTTGGTGAGCAAAACTGATTGCTCACTTGTCGGATAGATTCTGTACTTGAAGGCTTTTAACATTTTGTTTGACAAACCAACGATACTATGGTATTGCAGGACAGCCTAAATGCAAAGCCGTCTTAAAAGACGGGGTTTTAGACCCATTTTTCTGATAAGGGATCGAAATGTACCCTAAAGCCTTAGACTATAAAATGCGTTGTAAGGACAAGGATTTAAGAAAATAGTGCGCAAAATAGTTATGGCTGGCAACTGGAAAATGTACAAAACTAGGGCAGAATCCCTAGAGTTTCTTCAAGGATTCATGTCCTGTCTGACGGAAACTCCAGAAGAACGGGAAATCGTGCTCTGCGTACCCTTTACTAATTTGAGTGTCCTCTCCAAAAACCTGCACGGAGGCCGGATCAGACTCGGTGCTCAGAACGTGCACTGGGAAGAGTCGGGAGCTTATACTGGCGAAATTTGCGGGCCGATGCTCACAGAAGTTGGGGTTCGCTACGTCATCGTCGGCCACAGCGAGCGCCGTCAATATTTTGGGGAAACTGACGAAACTGTGAATTTGCGCCTAAAAGCTGCTCAAAAGTACGGCTTAATTCCGATTTTGTGCGTGGGAGAGACCAAGCAGCAACGAGATGCGGGGGAAACGGAAGCTCACATTTTGTCTCAGTTGGCTAAAAATTTAGTTGGTGTTGACCAAAATAATTTAGTCATTGCTTACGAACCGATTTGGGCAATTGGTACTGGCGATACTTGCGAAACGAAGGAAGCTAACCGAGTGATTGGTTTGATTCGCAGTAAATTGACTAATCCTGACGTGCCAATTCAATACGGCGGCTCTGTTAAACCGGAAAATATTGATGAAGTCATGGCTCAGCCAGAGATTGACGGGGTTTTGGTTGGCGGTGCTAGTTTGGAAGCTGCCAGTTTCGATCGCATTGTCAATTATCAGTAATTGGTAATTG
>ENA-OBIT01000340-OBIT01000340.1-metagenomes-genome-assembly--contig:-NODE-340-length-20639-cov-4.56636_pt1 | contig 20639 bp, 17 predicted proteins | sample MGYA00153386_OBIT01 | MGnify analysis MGYA00153386
GCCGTGGCTGCCTACGCCGCAGCCGCCGCGCCGCGCAGCCAGCGCGTGGTGGGCCGCATCGTCGGTGACTTCGACCGTCGCGGACGCGCCGACAGCGCGGCGGGTCGGCTGGTGGCCGACGCGCAATGGGCCGCCACACGTGCGCCCGACCGCGGCGGCGCGCAGCTGGCGCTGATGAATCCCGGCGGCATCCGATCCGACCTGGCCTGCAGCGCGGGCCCGCCGTGCAGCGTCACCTACGGAGACGCCTTCACGATGCAACCGTTCGGCAACAACCTGGTGGTGATGAGCCTGAGCGGCGCCGAGCTGAAGGCGCTGCTCGAAGGGCAAACCGCCGCCGGCCCGCTGCTGAGCCCGTCGGCGGGCCTGAGCTACCGCTGGCTGGCGCGCGCCGCGCCGGGCCAACGCGTGCAGGAGTTGCGCCTGAACGGCGAGTCCGTGCGGCCCGAGCTGGACTACCGCGTGACTGTCAACAACTTCATGGCCGACGGCGGGGACGGCTTGTCGGTGCTGCGTCAAGGCCGACAGCGCCTGGGCGGGCCGCAAGACCTCGACGCGCTGCTCGAGCTGCTGCAGACCTCGCCCGCACCGACGTCTGCACCACGTATCGAATGGGTTGATTGAAGGATCCATCAAGCCACGCGCCAGAAGGCGTCAAGGGGCAGTGGCGACCGTCGGTTCTGTAAGAGTCCGTCCAGCCGCGCCATGCACAATCTGTGCATTCCCACTGGAGAGCACCATGGCCACCTCGAAAACGACCGTCGTCAAAGCCCCTGCCCATGCCTATGCGAAGACGCTGAGGACCTTCACCACCGCGTCTGGCAAGGAGGGCCAGTTCTATTCGCTGCCGGCGCTGGCGCGCAGCTTTCCGAACGTGAACCGGCTGCCGGTGTCGATCCGCATCGTGCTCGAATCGGTGCTGCGCAACTGTGACGGCAAGAAGGTCACCAAGGAGCATGTGACGCAGCTCGCCAACTGGCAACCGAAGGCCGAGCGCAGCGACGAAATTCCCTTCGTGGTGGCGCGCGTGGTGCTGCAAGACTTCACCGGCGTGCCGCTGCTGGCCGACTTGGCGGCGATGCGCAACGTGGCCGCGGCGATGGGCAAAGACCCGAAGACGATCGAGCCGCTGGTGCCGGTCGATCTGGTGGTTGATCACTCGATCATGATCGACCACTACGGCAACAAGAAGGCGCTCGACCTGAACATGAAGCTGGAGTTCCAGCGCAACCAGGAACGCTATCAGTTCATGAAGTGGGGCATGCAGGCCTTCGACACCTTCGGTGTGGTGCCGCCCGGCTTCGGCATCGTGCACCAGGTGAACCTGGAATACCTGGCGCGCGGGGTGCACAAGATCCCCGGCGTCAAGACAGCCGAAGGCAAGGCGCCGCCGGTGTATTACCCCGACACGCTGGTGGGAACCGACAGCCACACGACGATGATCAACGGCATCGGCGTGGTCGGCTGGGGCGTGGGCGGCATCGAAGCCGAGGCCGGCATGCTCGGCCAGCCGGTGTACTTTTTGACGCCCGACGTGGTGGGCTTCGAGCTGACCGGGCAGTTGCGCGAAGGCGTCACCGCCACCGACCTGGTGCTGACCGTGACCGAGCAGCTGCGCAAGGAAAAAGTGGTGGGCAAGTTCGTCGAATTCTTCGGCGCCGGCACCGCCACGCTGGCGCTTCCCGACCGCGCCACGATCGCCAACATGGCGCCCGAATACGGCGCGACGATGGGCTTTTTCCCGGTCGACGACAAGACGATCGACTACTTCAAAGGCACCGGCCGCAGCAAGGCCGAGATCGAAGCCTTCGAGGCCTATTTCAGGGCGCAAAAGATGTACGGCGTGCCGCGCGCCGGCGAGATCGACTACAGCCAGGTGGTCAGGCTCGACCTCGGCAGCGTGGCGCCCAGCCTGGCCGGCCCGAAGCGCCCGCAGGACCGCATCGAACTCGGCAATGTGAAGGCGCAGTTCGCGTCGCTGTTCAGCAAGCCGCCGAGCGAGAACGGCTTCAACCAATCGGCCGACAAGCTCGACGTGGCGGTGCCCACGGCCGGCGGCGTGAGCCTGAAGAATGGCGACGTGCTGATCGCCGCGATCACCTCGTGCACCAACACCTCGAACCCCGGCGTGCTGCTGGCGGCCGGGCTGTTGGCGAAAAAGGCGGTCGAGGCCGGGCTGAAAGTCAAGCCGCACATCAAGACCTCGCTCGCGCCAGGCTCGCGCATCGTCACTGATTACCTCGAGAAGGCCGGCCTGCTGCCCTACCTCGAAAAGCTCGGCTTCTACCTCGCAGGCTACGGCTGCACCACCTGCATCGGCAATGCCGGCGACCTGACGTCCGAGTTCAACGACGCGATCACGCAGAACGATCTGGTGTGCGCGGCGGTGCTGTCGGGCAACCGCAACTTCGAGGCGCGCATCCACCCGAACCTGAAGGCCAACTTCCTGGCCAGCCCGCCGCTGGTGGTGGCGTACGCAATCGCCGGAACGGTCAGCAAAGACCTGATGACCGAGCCGCTCGGCCACGGCAAGGGCGGCAAGCCGATCTTCCTGGGCGACATCTGGCCGAGCAGCGATGAAGTGCACAAGCTGATGAAGTACGCGATGGACGGCAAGGCCTTCAAGAAGAACTACGACAAGGTCGCCAGCGAACCCGGCAAGCTGTGGGAAAAAATCAAGGGCGTGAAGGGCCAGGTCTACGACTGGCCCACCTCGACCTACATCGCCAAGCCGCCGTTCTTCGACAACTTCACGATGGTGCCGGCCGCCGCGGCCGCAGGCATCACCGGGGCGCGCGCGATGGCGCTGTTTGGCGACTCGATCACCACCGACCACATCTCGCCAGCCGGCTCGATCAAGGAAGCCACGCCGACCGGCGCCTGGCTGAAGGAACACGGCGTCGCCAAGATCGATTTCAATTCATACGGCTCACGCCGCGGCAACCACGATGTGATGGTGCGCGGCACCTTCGCCAATGTGCGCGTCAAGAACTTGATGATTCCGGCCGGCGCCGATGGCTCGCGGGAGGAAGGCGGCGTGACGCTGTTCCAGCCCTCCCCGGCCGCGGCCGCAGCGGGGTCCGTGCCTGAGAAAATGTTCATCTACGACGCCGCGATGAAGTACCTGGCCGAGGGCACGCCGACGGTGATCTTCGGCGGCGAGGAATACGGCACCGGCTCGAGCCGCGACTGGGCTGCCAAGGGCACGCAACTGCTCGGCGTGAAGGCGGTCGTGGCGCGCAGCTTCGAGCGCATCCACCGCAGCAACCTGGTCGGCATGGGCGTGCTGCCGCTGCAGTTCAAGGGCGGTGACTCGTGGCAGACGCTGGGCATCCAGGGCGACGAAAGCTTCGACATCGAACTCGCCGCCGAAATCAAGCCGCAGCAGGACGCGACCCTGGTCATCACCGGCAAGGACGGGAAGGCGCGCCGCGTGCCGCTGACTCTGCGCATCGACACCGCCATCGAGGTGGACTACTACAAGCACGGCGGCATCCTGCCGTTTGTGCTGCGGCAACTTCTCGCGGCTTGAATCTCCACCGGCGGCAGCCATGCACCTGAAGCTGCTGCCGATGGTGCCGGGCGTGCCCTTGCCGATGCGGGCACCGGCCAGCGCTCGGTCCGAGGTGCCGCGTGGCTATGGCGTGCAGGAACAGTGCCTGCCGTTCACCGCCGCGTGTGCGCTGGGGCTGCTGGTGCCGGCGCCATTCGACTTCGGCCTTTGCGAGGCGGCTGATGTGCCCGCAGGCGCACGCGACTTCAGCCCACCCGAAGTCGCGAAACCACCAGGCGACGAGCGGGTGTTTTATGTCGTCGACCACGCGCCGAGCCGATTCGCGGGCAACGCCTTCGACGCCGACCCGCTGCCTTTTGTCGACGAAGCCGGCCACGCACGGGAGCTGCGGCCACAACAGCCCGGCATCAGCTTCATGGACCGGCCCGACCAGGCCGTGTTCTTCAAATTGCACCTGCCCTGGCTGCTGCGCACACCGCCGGGGGTGGACAGCCACTTCGGCCCGCCCATCAACCGTGGCCCGCCGCTGGATGTGTTGATTGCGCTGGTGGAAACCGACTGGTACGCACACCCGGTGAACCTGGTGGTGCGCCGGCCGGCGGAGGGCCCTGTGCACGTGCGCCGTGGCGACGTCATCGCGCAGGTTTTTTTCATCGACCGCAGCGCGCGCCGCAGCACGCTGCAGGTGCTGGAACACAACGCCCCCGATGCGCAAGCGCTGCGCGAAGAACTGCGGAAGTGGTTTATGGCGCACCAAGCCGACCGCAGCGCCTACCGCAAACAAGCGCGCAGCCATCAGGGGCGGCTGGAATCAGACGAGCCCTGAGCGCCCCGCACGGCGACTTGACCCGCCCGGCGGTGTGCGCAGCAGCCGCCGCTATCATCGCGCCGCTACCAGCCGTGGTAGGCGTTGAAGGGAGTTCGGGTGGAAATCCGCAGATGGGTGGCACCAGTACTGGCTATGCTGCTGCTGGCGGGGGTCGGCGGCGGGATCTGGTTGTCCAACACGCGTGTCGAAGGCGAGCGCAGCGCGACGCAGGCGGCGCGCGTCGAGCAGGCCAGACAGGTCAGCGTGCGCGGCTTGATCGGCTCGGAGAAGGAGTCCTTCTTTGCAGATCCGCGCGTGCAGCAGGCCCTGGCAGCGCGCGGCATCACGGTCAGCGTCGAGAAGGCCGGGTCGCGCACCATCGCCGCGCGCTATGACGCGACCAAATACGACTTCGGCTTCCCCTCGGGCGCCCCCGCAGGCGCCACCTTGCGCCAGCAGGCCAAGGCAGCCAATGTCTTCAACCCCTTTTACACGCCGATGGTGCTGGCCAGCTGGCGGCCGATTGCCGACATCCTGGTGGCCAACGGGCTGGCCGAGCGCGCGGGCGAGGTCTATTACCTCAAGGACATGCCCGGGCTCATGGCGCTGGCAGAAAAGGGCACGCGCTGGCGCGAGCTCAAGTCCAGCGCCGCGTTTGCCACAGGCAAGGCCGTGCTCGTGAGTTCGACCGACGTGCGCACCTCCAACAGTGCCGCGATGTATTTGGCTTTGACCAGCTACCTCGCCAACAACCAGCAGATCGTGCAGAGCCAGGACGACGTGGACCGCGTGTTGCCGATCGTGGCCCCGCTCTTCTTGCGCCAAGGCCTGCAGGAGCAGTCGTCTTCGGGGCCGTTCGAGGATTACCTGGCCCTGGGCATGGGCAAGGCGCCGCTGCTCATCACGTACGAATCGCAGCTGGTCGAGTTCTGGCTCAAGCACCCGGCCAAGATCAAGGGCGACATGGTGATCATCTACCCGCGGCCCACCGTGTTCTCCAAGCATGTGCTCGTGCCCTATACAGCCGCCGGCGTGCGCCTGGGCGAAGCGCTTGAGAACGACCCCAAGCTGCGCGAACTCGCACACGAATACGGCTACCGCACCGGTGGCGAGACCAAGGGCCCCGAGCTTTGGAAGCAGCGCGGCATCAACGTGCCCGAGGTGCTGGTGGATGTCATCGACCCGCCCAGCCACGAGTGGCTGGAACGCATGATCGTGGCCATCGAGGCCCGGTTCAAGTAGCCCAGGAGCAAGCCCATGAACAACCCCGCCAGCAACCCCGCCAGCAACCCCGTCACGACCGAACTCACACCGCCGCAAACTTTCACGCTCGAGCCACCCGCGCCCGTGGCCGCCGTGTCGGTGGAGTCCGCCAGCGGCCGCGTCAGGCTCAAGCCCGAGGCGGTCAACGAGCTCGACGCCCAGGTGCGCCAATTCATCGAGGACATCACCACCCACGACGCGCAGGACCCCAAGTTCAAGGAAGCCGTCGAGCGCATCCACAGCATGGGGAACAAGGACATCGAAGCCTCGGCCAGCGTGTCCAACCGCATGCTCGACCGGCCCGTGAAGACCCTGGACAACGGCCTCTTCGACAAGGGCAGCGAGATCGGCAAGGGTTTGATCGACCTGCGCCGACAGATCGAGGCGCTGGACCCCTCGCGCCAGGGTGACCTCTTCAGCGCGCGCAAGTTGCTGGGCATCATCCCCCTGGGCAACAAGCTGGCCGACTACTTCGACCGTTACCAGAGCAGCCAGGCGCACCTAAACGCCATCATCGAGTCGCTCAAGCGTGGCAAGGACGAGCTGTTGCGCGACAACGCCGCCATCGAGCAGGAGAAGGTCAACCTCTGGGGCTTGATGGAAAGGCTGGAGAAGTACGTCCACATCGGAAAAAAGCTCGATGCCGAGCTCGACGCCAAGGCCGGCGCGCTGACTGCCAGCGACCCCGAGAAGGCACGGGTCGTGCGCGAGGAAATGCTGTTCTACACGCGGCAGAAGGTGACCGACCTGTTGACGCAGATGGCAGTGAACATCCAGGGCTACCTGGCGCTGGACATGATCCGCAAGAACAACCTGGAGTTGATGAAGGGCGTGGACCGCGCCACCACCACCACCGTGAGCGCGCTGCGCACTGCAGTGATCGTGGCGCAGGCGCTGGCCAACCAAAAACTGGTGCTGGACCAGATCAGCGCACTCAACACCACCACGGGCAACCTGATCGCCAGCACCAGCGAGATGCTGCGCGACCAGAGCTCGGCCATCCACCAGCAGGCGGCCAGCAGCACCATCGACATCGCCAAGCTGCAACAGGCATTCGCCAACATCTACCAAACCATGGACGCGATTGCCGACTTCAAGGGCAAGGCCCTGGAGTCGATGCAGACCACCGTGAACGCCCTCAACAGCGAGGTCGCCAAATCGCGCACCTACCTCGACCGGGTGCGCGGGCAGGAGGCGGCGCAGCTTACCCAGGGCAACAACGGAGTGCGCTTGTGAACCTGCGGCGCGGCTGGCTGCGTGCCGGCGCCGCCGCCACGTTGAGCTTGCTGCTGCTGGGCGGCTGCGGCAAGCGCGAGATGCCGGCCAGCACGGCTGCCTCGGCGCCTGGGGTCGCGGCAGTGGGTGAATTCAGCGTGCTGGCCGGCAGCGAGTTGCGTGATATCGAGCCGTTGCTGCAGAAGGCCGCGCAGGCCGCCGGCGTGCCGCTGCGGCTGTCCTACGCCGGCGCACTGGACATCGTCGAGCGCGTGAACGCCGGCGAGCGCTTCGACGCCATCCTGCCGGCCAGCGGCGCCTACCCGGCGCTGGCGCTGGCGACCAAGCCACTGTCGCGCGAGAAGCTCTTCTATTCCCGCGTGGCGCTGGGCGTGAAGGCCACCAAACTGAAGCAGTTGGGCTGGGATACGAAAGCCCCGACCTGGGGCGACATCGCCCAAGCCGCCGGGGCCGGCAAGTTGCACTATGCGATGACCAACCCCACCAGCTCCAACACCGGCATGAGCGCGCTCTTTGCCGTGGCCTCGGCAGTGGCGGGCAAGACCGAAGACCTGGCGGCCAGCGAGGTGGATGCGGGGGTGCTGAAGGCCTTCTTGACCGGGCAGAAACTCACCGCAGGCAGTTCGGGCTGGCTGGCCGAAGCCTTCATCAAGGCGCCGGCGGGGCTGGACGCCATGGTCAACTACGAAGCCGTCATCCTGCGCAGCAACGACAAGCTGGGCCCTGCGGACAAGCTTGCCGTGGTCTATCCCAGGGACGGCGTGATCTCGGCCGACTACCCGTTGATGCTGCTCAACCCCGAGCAGCGCGCCGCTTACGACAAGCTGGTGGCGGCCATCAAATCGCCTGAAGTGCAACGTGAACTGGCCGCCAGTGCCTTCCTGCGGCCTGCGCTGCCTGACACGCCGCTGGCGCCCGGCCTGTCGGCGGCGCCGATGGCCGAACTGAGCTTTCCGAACCGGCTCGAAGTCATCGACGCGGTGCTCGCCGCCTATCAGGGCGAATGGCGCCGCCCGGCGACGTCCATCTTCGTGCTCGACGTCAGCGGCTCGATGGAAGGCCAGCGCCTGCAAGCCATGCGCAGCGCGCTGAAGATCCTCGCCGGCACCGATGCCAGCACGGCCAGCACGCGATACGCCCGCTTCCAGAGCCGCGAGCGCGTGCTGCTGATGACGTTCTCCGACCGCGTTGACGAGCCGGTGCAGGTGGACTTCGACCCCTCAGCCATGGACGCGGCGCGCGCCAAGGTCAACGCCTATGCCGATGCGCTGGAGGCGAAAGGCGGCACCGCGATCTACGGCGCCATCATGCGGGCACAGACCGAGGCCATCAGGGAACGCACACGCGACCCGGGGCGCTATGTCAGCATCGTGTTGCTCACTGACGGCGAGAACACCAGTGGCCCGGACCTCAATTCACTGCGCCAGCAGGCCGACGGCAGCACGCCCACGCGCGTGTTCCCCATCCTCTTCGGCGAAGCCAAGCCCGAAGACATGGAGTCGCTGGCCCAGCTCACCGGCGGCCGAATCTTCGACGGTCGCAAGGCCGGCCTGGGCCAGGTCTTCAAGGAGATTCGGGGTTACCAGTGACGCCAGTGACGACGCTCACCCGGGCCGCGCGCCGGCCGCTCAGGCTGCGCTTGATGCTGTTCCTCTACGGCGACGCCAACATCGCCGGCAGCGCGCTGTCCCTGCTGGGGCCGGCACTGCTGTTCGCCGGCATCATCGGCCCGGGTTGGCTGCTCATCACGGCAGGTCTGTACGCCGCGGGCTGGGCGCTGGGCTGGGCCGGCCGGCGGGCGCCCGAGATCGAACGGCTCATCGAAGCGACGCTCAACGTGGACGAGACGCTGGAACGTCTGGACAGCCTGGTGCGAAGCGTGTCGCCGCATCTCACGCCCGAGATGAACGGCCACCTGGCCAGCGTGCGCTCGTCGGTGGCCGAAGTGCTGCCCCGGCTGGTGGGCGAGCGCAGCCACGATGCCAATCTCTTCACCGTGCGCGAAACCGTGCTGCGCTACCTGCCCGAGACGCTGGCCAACTACGTGGCGCTGCCACCGGTGTTCCGCGCCACGCAGGCGCTCAAAGACGGCAAGTCGGCCCGCCAGCTGCTGGGCGAACAGCTCACCCTGCTCGACACCAAGATGCGCGAGATCGTTGCCAACGTGGCCGGCGCCGATGCTCAGGCACTGCTGGCCAACGGCAAGTTCTTGGAGATGAAGTTCCAGCAGCCTGACTTTCTGGTGCCGTAGGCCAGGCGAAAGGGCGCTTATCGCCCGCGCAGGAACAGCGTGTCCAGCTCTTTCATCGTCACCTGGCGCCAGGTGGGTCGGCCGTGGTTGCAGGTGTCGGCGCGTTCGGTGCTTTCCATCTCGCGCAACAGCGCGTTCATTTCTTCCAGCGTCAGCCGGCGGTTGGCGCGTACCGCGCCGTGGCAGGCCATGGTGGCCAGGATGTCGTCGCGCGCGCGCTGCACCACGCGGCTGGCGCCGCCGGCTTCAACGCTGCCCAGCTCGGCCAGCACCGAACGCGTCAGCTCGGCGAGGTCGGCGTCGGGCAGCGCCGCCGGCCGGCTGCGCACCACCAGCGTGCTGGCCGACAGCAGGCTCACGTCCAGCCCCAACGTATGCAAGGTGCCGGCTTCGGCCTCGGCGGTGGCCACTTCAGCCGCGGTGGCGGCAAAGCTGACGGGGATCAGCAGCGGCTGTGCGGGCAGCGCTTGTTCAGCGCCGGCACGGGCGGCGCGCTTCAGGCGTTCGTAGACGATGCGCTCGTGCGCCGCGTGCATGTCCACCACCACAAGGCCATGCTGATTTTCGGCCAGCACGTACACGCCGCCTATTTGCGCCACGGCGCGGCCCAGCGGCCAAGCGGGGGCGTCGCGCGGTGTGTCGCTTGGTTCGTCGCGTGGTGGGTGATGGGGCGGCGGCGCGTTGGCCACCCAGCGCGGCGCCGGCTCGCTGGCGATCAGCGGCGCTTCAAACAACGCCAGGCCGGGCTGCCAGGCCAGCGCGGCCGCTGCGCTGGGCTCGATTTCCAGCACCTCGGCCGCAGCACGCGTCGCGGCCAGAGCGTCTTCGATGGCCATGCGCACGGCCTGGTGCACGGCACGGCCGTCGCGAAAGCGCACCTCGATCTTGGTCGGGTGCACGTTCACGTCCACCAGTTCAGGCGCAATGCGCAAGAACAGCACATAGGCCGGCTGGCGCGCGCCGTGCAGCTGGTCTTCGTAGGCCGACCGCACCGCGTGTGCGATGAGCCGGTCGCGCACAAAGCGGCCGTTGACGAACACGTATTGCATGTCCGCGCGCGCCCTTGCCACCTCGGGCTGGCCAGCGCGGCCGCGCAGCGCCAACGGGCCGCGCTCGGCTTGCAGCGGCCGACTGGCAGCCATGAAGTCGGCACCCAGCACGTCGGCCAGCCGGGCGTCTTCGCTGCCGGCGCGCCATTGCACCACCAGGCGGCCTTCATGCCACACGGCGAAAGCCACGTCGGGCCGGGCCAGCGCGTGGCGGCGCACGGCGTCCACGGCGTGGGCCAGTTCGGTGGCGTCGGTCTTCAAAAACTTGCGCCGCGCCGGGGTGCTGAAAAACAACTCTTCCACTTCCACCGTGCTGCCCTGGGTGCGCGCAGCGGCCTGAAGCTCGCCTGTGCGGGCCAGCAACTTCCAGGCATGCGCCGCGCCTGCGATGCGGCTGGTGAGGCTGAGATCGGACACCGACGCCACGGCGGCCAGCGCTTCACCGCGAAAGCCCATCGTGAGAACCGATTCCAGGTCGGCCAGCGTGGCGATCTTGCTGGTGGCATGGCGCTTCAGGGCCAGCGGCAGGTCGGTCGGCTCGATGCCGCAGCCGTCGTCTTCCACCACGATGCTGCGCACCCCGCCAGCCATCAAACGCACCGTCACCTGGGTGGCGCCGGCGTCCAGCGCGTTGTCGACCAGTTCACGCACCACTGACGCCGGTCGTTCCACCACTTCGCCGGCAGCGATCTGGCTGACCAGCTCGTCGGGCAACTCGCGGATGCGGCGTATGGGGCGGGTGTTCCGGGCAAGCGGCTGAGTGTCTACCAGCGGCAGGTTCTGCATGCTCAATATTCTAAAAGCCACCCTTGCAAAGACGTTGCTGGTGGATTGACACGCTACGGCGCCAGAATGTGTGGCGTCTGCTGCAACCTCCGTAACCAGGAATCAACTTATGCTGCCTTTTTTCGCTGAACTGGTGATGTTGACCGACGAAGACCGCCGAGGCTTCGAAACCCACGCCACCGTGGTCGACGCCGTGGCACAAGGCATGTCGGTCGAACGCTACCGCGCGCTGCTGCTCGAGCTGTACCCCGTGGTGTGGCACTTCAACCCGGTTTGCGCCTCGGCGGCCAGCCGCCTGGGCGACGACAACACCGCCGTGCGCATGTTCTTGTACGAACACATGCATGAAGAAGCCGGCCACGAACAATGGGTGATGAACGACCTGCAGGCCGTGGGCGTGGGGCCCGACACCACGCGCGCGCACACCGCCGCACCGCACACACTGGCCCTGGTGGGCTACAACCACTGGGCCGCGGAACGCCGCCACCCTTGTTCGGTGCTGGGCATGATGTACACGCTGGAAGTCATCGCGTCGGTATACGGCGGGCCATTTTCGTCGGCCATCCGCGAGTCGCTGCTGCTGGAAGGAGACGCCGGCGTGTCCTTCATCTCGTCACACGCCAGCTTGGACGCCGAGCACATGGTGGTGTTGCGCCAGGTGCTCAACCAGGTGCAGGGCGACGAGGCCCGCTCCGCGGTGGCCGAGTCGGTGCGCGTCAATTTCCATCACTTCACGCGCATGGTGGAAGCGCTGTGACGGCGCCGTGCGCGTGAGCCGCCTGCCCGTCGCCGTGGGGGTGCCCGGACTGTTAGGCCGGCCCTACAAATTGATTCGCCTGGAGTGGAACTCCGAGTATTCGCAGTTGCGCGTGCGCACCTGTGTGCGGCCCATCCAGTGCTACAGCCTGGCCGCCATGAGCGAGCTGCGCCAGATGCTCGACGACATCACCGCCAACCCCGGCCTGGTGCGGCACTTCGTCATGACCTCTGACGTGCCGCGTGTCTTCAACTTCGGCGGCGACCTGGCGCTGTTCGTGTTGCTGGTGCGTGCGCGCGACCTCGATTCACTGAAGTTGTATGCCCGGCTGTGCGTCGACCTGGTGTGGTGGATGGAAGGCGCGGCCGAACTGGGCGTTCACACCACCGTGCTGGCGCAAGGCGACACGCTGGGCGGCGGGCTGGAATCGGTGCTGCCCTTTCACAAGGTCATCTTCGAACGCAGCGCGCAGGCCGGTTTCCCCGAGGTGCTGTTCAACCTGTTCCCCGGCATGGGCGGCTGGGACTTCACCGTGCGCAAGGCCGGCTTCGCAGTGGCCAACGAGATGATTCTTTCCGGCCGCCTCTACACCGCTGATGAACTGCACTTTCGCGGCATGGTGGACCTGGTGGTGGACGATGGGGCGGGCGACATGGCCATTGAACAGGTGGTGCGCGAGGTGGATCCGCGCCTGCGCGGCACCCTGGCCGCACTGCGGGCGCGCCGCCTGGCCGCGCCCATCCGCCTGGAGACGCTGCTGGACATCGTCGACCTGTGGGCCAGCACCGCGCTGACGCTGACCGACCGTGACCTGCGCCTCATGGAACGCCTGGCCCGCGCCCAGGCACGCAAAGCCGGCGGTGCCGACGAAGGCGCGGTGGAAGAGATCAAACGCATAGAGCTCGCCACTGCCTGGGGCGACCGCCGCACCGGCGTGGACCGGCGGGCCGAGCACATGGACGACCGGCGGGTTCGGGGGTGAACCCAGGGCACGCCGGGCGGCAAGCCGACTGCACACCGGTGCTGTCGGCTGTGGTCTGTGCGGCTGACTGAGCACATTGGCAGGGTGCGAAACCATCAAAACGCTGTTTAAAGGCGCCGGGCCCGGCACCCATTGGCACCATAACGACGCGCGAGCGCAAGGGTTGGTGGGGTCGGCACGAAGTTCAACGGTGAACGCCATCGTCAATCACATCACGGCCTATTCGCATCCGTCGCCGTACCTTTCGGTGACCAGTTCATTCGCCATCGCCAGGCGTTACGCATTGCTCGGTCCGGTGGGCCTGGCAGCGCCCTCGGCGCCAGGCTTTGTGTACGAAATCGATCTGTCGGCGATCAGCAACCCGGTGAAACTGATCGATCCGATCAAGCACATTGCGTCGCACTTCCGCGGCGCCGGAGCGCATGAGCACAACGGTGACCAGGTTCTGTTGTCGGAAATTGCCATGGGCAATCACGGTGCCAAGCCCCACGCCCAAGCGCACCAGCTCGGCGGGCACCTGGCCATGCCGGCCGTCAATGCGCAGCTCACCGCGCTTGTTTTTGCGATCAGAGATGCGGAGCTGCTCGTGTTTGGCGCCGTGCCCCACCACGCCGTGGTCCGGCGCCACGACGTGTGGTGAAAACACCCCCCAAGAGCGCCATGCCTACACAAGAGATCGACCTCCACGCCATCCAGCTCGGCGACGGGTACGTTGCCACCCATGCCTGGGTTTCCGACGGCCCCATCGTCTTGATCTCGACCTTTGACGGCACCCACCATGAAAGCAAGGCACGACTGGACACGCAGAAGTGCATGTTCATCGATGCCTTGCCGTGCCCCGTGTCGGCAGCGCACATGGACCAGCTGGTCGCCGCCGTCGTCGAGGCGCAGGCCAAGCTGGCGCTGTAAGCCCCTGCGGTGGGCGCTCGCCGACGCGCTGGATTCCACAACGGGGTTCCAGCCATGCAAGCCGCGGGCCTGCAGCCTCATGCCATTTGTCTCATGCCCATTTGCACACCGAACGACGTCCTGATCAGCGAAGTCGGCCTTCGCGACGGCCTGCAGAGCGTGAAGGCCACCATGGCCACAGCGCACAAATGCGCCTGAATCACGCGGCGCCTGTTCAAACGCGCTGCCACTCGCCGGCATCCGGGTGATCGAATTCACGCACATGGCGATGGGCCCCACCTGCGGGATGATCCTGGCTGACCTGGGCGCCGAGGTCTTCAAGATCGAACCCATCACCGACGACAACATGCGCAAGCCCTGAACCCGCGGCTGATCTGCGTGTCGCACAAGCGCTTCCTGCCCGGTCCGTATGACCAACGTACCGCGCTCGACGAAGTGGTGCAGATGATGGGCGGCCTGGCTTACATGACCGGCCCCGAAGGCCAGCCGCTGCGCGCGGGCGCCAGCGTCAACGACATCATGGGCGGCATGTTCGGCGCCATCGGCGCACTGGCCGCCTTGCAACAACGCGACAACGCGACAACGGCCAGACCGGCACCGGCCGCGGTAGCGAGGTGCACAGCGCGCTGTTCGAGAACAACGTGTTCCTGGTGGCGCAACACATGATGCAGTTCGCGGTGACCGGCTGCGCCGCCGCGCCCATGCCCGGCCGCATCAGCGCGTGGGGCGTGTACGACGTGTTCACGGTGCAGGGCGGCGAACAGATCTTCCTGGCCGCCGTCAGCAACACGCAATGGGCCGTGTTCTGCAGCGAGTTCGGCTTCGACGACCTGAGCGCCGACGCGCGGCTGAACACCAACAACCAGCGCGTGCAGTCGCGCGACTGGCTGTTGCCGATGCTGCGGGAACGCCTGGCGCCCTTCAGCGCGCAGGAACTCGGCCGCCGCTTCGAAGCCGTGGGCCTGCCTTTCGCGCCCATCACGCGGCCGCAAGACCTGTTCGACGACCCCCACCTGCTGGCCATCGACGGCGAACGTTTGCAGGTGCGCCGCGGCCCGCCGGGCCTGGGCGAGCATGGTGCGGCGTTGCTGGACAAGTTGGGCTATGACGCCCGGCAGATCAGGCAGCTGGTGGCCGACGGCGTGCTGGGCGGCGCGTCAGGCCACGATGGCCGAGGCCCGTTCGATGGTCCAGAAGGCAGCCAGCCCGCCGATGGCGTACAGGGCGGTCACGCGTGAACGCGCCAGCCACGGCCCGTCGGCCGGGGCCCAGCGGTTCAGGGCCCACATCAACAGCCCGGCCAGGCCCACCACCATCAACTGCCCGGCCTCGACCCCCAGGTTGAAGGTCAGCAGCGCCACGGCGAGGTGGTTTTCCGGCAGCCCGATCTCCTTCAGCGCGCCGGCAAAACCCAGTCCGTGAACCAGCCCGAACAGCAGCGCCACCAGGGCGGGCCATTGCCGCGACAGCGTCGGCTTGCCGTGCAGGGCTTCGGCGGCCACCAGCATGATGCTCAGCGCGATGACGGCTTCCACCGGCGGCGGGCGCAAGGTCAGCAGGCCCAGCGCGCTGAGCGCCAGCGTCAGGCTGTGCGCTGCCGTGAAGGCCGTGATGACGCCCACCAGACGGCGGTTGAATCCCACCAGAAACAGCAGGCCCAGCACGAACAGCAGGTGGTCGATGCCGCCCAGGATGTGGTCCACCCCCAGCAGGAAGTAGGCGCGGGCGATTTCGCCCACGCCGCGCTGGTCGTCGGCCGAGCCGTACAGCGTCACTTCGGGCTGACCTTTCGTCAGCGTGTACACCCGGGTGCCGCCATCGAGCCAATGGACGCGCATCAGCACGGCCGAGAACTTGTCGCCGACACCCTCCATGCCCATGCGACCGCTCAGCCCGCCGGGCCCGCAGCGCACCACGCCCTCGTCGTCGCTGCAACCCGCTGGCCAGCGGGGCCGCAGCACCGACTCGCCCGTGCGGTTGCCGGCGCCCCAGTTCCACACGAAGTCGGTGGGGCTGGCCTGGCGCAGTTCCATCTCGGCCATGCTGATCTCGTGCGCCACTGCAGGCAACGCGACCCAGCCCACGGCGAGGCCCAATGCAACGAGCCCTGCGCGCAGCAACGCTTTCACGACGGTCTTCATGGCTTGCCCGGCTCGGTCCGCACGGTGTACTTACGGGCCATCTCGCGCACCGCCGCGCTGCGCTGCTCGGACATCGTCGCGTCCTTCCAGTCCTGCAGGGCGATACCGCGCAGCTCTTCGTACGACGCCGGCTTCGCGGCCTGCAGCGAAACCAGGCGGAAGACACGCCAGCCGTCGCGCTGCGGCAGCGCCGTCCAGCGGCCCGGCTCCATCGCGGCCAGGGACTTGGCGAGGTCTTCGCCGTAGCTCTGGACGAGGTTGCCGCGCGGCCGGTCCTTGAACACGCGCAGGCCGGCCTTGGCGTCGCCGGAGGCACCGGCGTTCAAGGCCGACGCGAAAGACCGTGCCGCTTCTTCGCCGCTGTCGCCGGCCAGCACGGCTTCTTCGAAGTCGTAGCGTTCGGGCGCGTCGTAGCGCGCACGGTTCTTCTCGAACCAGTCACGCAGCACGGCGTCGTCCAGCGCCGGCAGCGCCAGGCCGGCGTTGATCATCGCCAGCGCCTTGAAGATCACGCGGTCCTTGATCATCGGGTCGCCGCGGTCCATCTGCAGCGCCAGGCCCTCGCGGTAGAGCACTTCGTTGTCCAGCCAGACGCGGCGCAACGCAAACAATTCTTCTTCGTTGGGCGCACGACCGCGTGCCGCCTTGAAGACGTCGATGGCCTGGCGATCGACGACCTCGTCGATGACGATGACGTGCGGGTCTGCGGTGCGCGATGCCACCCAGGCATCGACGGCAAACAGCGCCAAACCGATGAGCAGGAAGTGCAGCAGCGGCTCGCGCAGCCAGCGTGCCTTGGGTTTGGCGACGGGCAGCTTGGCGATGGTTTGTGTCATGAGGTCGGCGAACAAAAAACTAAAAAAGGCGCCGCGTGTTGCCGCGCGGCGCCGTGTGCAGAAAGCGGCGCCAGGCCGCTCGGGTGGTCAGCGAACGCCAGCCACCGCGGTCGAGCCAGCCACCTCGACGAAGATCGGGTTGCTGTAGAACCACAGGTCGGCCCAGGCTGCGACATCCAGACCCACCATGCGTTGGCCGTTGACGATGGGCAGGTGGCTAGGGCAACCGTTGATGCCCGAACCGCTGAACAACTCCGTGCCCGGCGCGTTGGTGGCCACCGTGGTGCACGCGATGCGCAGGAAGGCGTTTTCGGGGAACTCGATCGCGGTGCTGGTCTTGGCCTGGATCGCCCCGGTGTTGGTCCACAGGTCGGCAAGCGGGTTACCCGCGGCGTCGGTCTCGAAAGGCACGGCCGCCGGCATGTTGGTGCCACGCAAGCGCACGTACTGCGAGGCTGCCACCGCCGGGATGCGGAAGGTCATGCGCTTCCACTCGGTCTGCCCCGGCACCGTGGTCCAGGTGCTGGCGTTGAAGGTTCTGATCACGGCCGCGCTCAGATTCTTGGCGGCAGCGGGCACGCTGGTCAGCGCACGCAGTTGCTGCGGGTTGGCGCGGTCCACCCAGTCGTCGGGCCAAACACCGCTGTAGTCGGCCGCGCCGGGCTGCTTCAAGCCCGTGACCAGGCCCTGGATGACATCCACGTGGTCCAGCACCGGCTTGTCCAGCGGCTGATTGATGCCGACCTGCAGCAGCGACGGGTTGGGGAAACTGTAGGGCGAGTAGCTCGCGCCGGCCGGGTCGCGCACCACCACCGACACCACGATGTCGGCACCGCGGCGCACCTTGAGCTTCTCGCCCATGGTGGCGCAACCGGCCACGTCGGTGTCGGTGTTGCCCTGCGCGGCACGCAGCGCCAGCGCTTCGACTGACGCATTGCTGCGCGCGGCCAGGCCGGGATAAGACGCGCAGGCCACGAAAGCCAGGCGGTCGATCAACTGCCCTGAATCGACCCAGGTGTTGCCGCTGCGCAGGCCGTCGACGATCTGTTGCGGGTTCATCCTGCCGCCGCCGTGGCGCACCAGGCTGTAGTTGCGCTGGTACTCGCCAGGCCAGAAGTCGTTGTCGCTGCGGCGGTCGTCGACGCTGAAGGCGCCGCGTGAATGCCAGTCGGAACTGGCGAAAAACCACCAGTTTCGGCCCTCGCCGAGCAGGGCGTCCCACACGCCGCCGACTGCGGCCGCATAGATGCCGGTGCCGCCGTAAGTGGTGCCGCCGACGGAGTCGAATCGCACCGCTGGCGTGCCGATCGAGTTGCGACGCAGGTTGTACTCACCGCGGCGGTCCGACGCCCCATGCCCGGGCTGGCTTTCGAAGCCGAAGGCCACGGCCGGGCCGGCGTTGTTGAAGTTGCGCAGGTGCTCGACGTTGAAGCCGTTGTTGCCGGCTGCATTGAACGGGCCGGCTCGTTCCAGGTGGGCGGGCACGTAATAGCTGCCGTTGGGGTGAAAGGCCGCCATCCACTTGATGCCTTCCAGCGTCTTGGTGTGGCCCAGCGTGCCGTTGGCGCCGTTGAGCTTGGCGCCAGCAGCGTTCCAGTCCGGCGCGCCCGCGTTCAGGCTGCCGGGCACCGAGCAGTCCCAGTTGTTGCCCTGGAAAGTGTTGACGTTGCCGGGCTGCGTGGTGAGGTTGCCGCGGCTGGTGTCGCCGCCGTTGCCGCGGTCGAAGCAGTACGCCCACATGGCCAGAGCGTTGGCGTTGCCCAGGGCGGTGTAGCCGGGCGTGGTGGGCAGCGACTGCGTGTAGACCGAGGCCGGTATCTGGCCCGTGATGACGCCCATCGACGTGTGCTCGTGGCCGGCCACCACCGATTCCAGGCCGATGAACAGCGGCTCGTTGCGCAAGGCCGCCAGGTACTCCATCAACGGGTACTGGTAGGTCTGGATGCCTTCCCAGCGCCACATGTTCTGGCTGGGTGCCGTGCCCGAAATGTTGCCGCGCGGCTGGACCGGCGGCACCGAGTTCTGCCACGTCGTGTTGGGGCCAAGAACGCCGCCGCCCGCGATGGTGACCAGCGGGTAGGCCGGCGTGGCGAAGGTGGCATCTTCAGCCAGCGTGCAGTTGCGGTTGCCGGTGCCGCCATGGCCGGCTTGCACGAACCAGTCCAGGCCCCAGGGCGTGGTGGCATTGCGGTTCATCGATTTGGCCACCTTTTTTTGCAAGGACACGGCGCCGTCTGAACAAGTGCTGTGGTTGTGGAAGTCGCCCGCCGCGTAGGTGCCGGCCACCTTCTGGGCGCTGGCCTGCTGCGGCAGCGCCACCGCCGCCAGAGAGCCCAGCGCAGCCACCGCTGCCAGGGCAACGGGGCTCCTCAGGAAATCTTTGATCATCTCGTTCACTCCTCGTTGTGACCCGCCGGTGATGCGACGCCAGAAAATGCCGGCACCGTCCAACACCTGCGGGCTATAAAAATCGTTGTGTCGTGAAGTCCACGCTCAGGCGCGCCAGCACCGTGCCCGAGCGCTCGAATTCCAGCGTCAGCGCGTATTCGCGGCCGACCTGGAGCGCATGCTTCAGCCCGGTCAGCCGCACGTGCACACCGTCTTCGCTCAGCTCGGTCACGGTATCGGCAGGCACGGGAATGCTCACCGCCAGGCCGGTCTGGGCGCCACCCATCTCGGCGCCGGTGGCCACCGGCGTGCTGACGCCGATCAAGCGGTCGGCGGTGGTGACTTCGTCCAGACGCATGCACAGCACGGCGGTGGTGGCGTGGGCTGTGGTGGCGCGCGTCCACGGGTGGATGACGCGCAGCAGGCCGGTGTAGATCTCGCAGGCGCGCGCCTGCGGCCAAGCCCAACCCAGGCAGGCAGCCGATGCCGCCTGCAAGGCAAGTCGACGTTGGCGCTTGATCAATTCCTGGTCCATGGAGTTGGTTTGTAGGTCCGTGCGGACCCACCATGGGACCCGTTTGATGACGCTTCGAACCGTAGGCGGGCTGTGTGAAGCCAGCGTGACAAATCGAGCCGATCGACTCGGTTTACGCGTATTCCCGGGGTGGGTTCGAAGTAGCGCGCCTGTCACGGTGTCGTCGCAATGGGCTTCCTAAACTCAAGCCGAATTCCCATTCGCGCCCAGCCCATCGGCTGCGGGCGCACTAGTTCAATCCCACGGAGCAACCCCATGAAACACGCTTTCGCACTGACCGCCCTGTTGATGTCCTTTGGCGCGGCGACGCCGGCGCTGGCGCAACTGGTGCTCGTCACCTTCGAGACGCCCACCAGCTTTGCTTCCATCAACACGCACTACGCTGGCGGCACCGATTCGGCGGGCGTGTCGGGCGCCAATCTCGGGGTGTCCTTTGGCGGCGACGCCGTGGCCGTGCAGAACGACGCGCTCGGGCCGTACTTTTCCAACGCACCCTCGTTGCTCGGCGTGATGGCACCGGTGGGCCCTGACGCGTTCATGAACGTGCCGGTCGGCTTCACCGACCTCAGCTTCTTCTATTCGTCCAACGCCGCCGTGGTGGGTGCGGTCAAGGTTTGGAGCGGTCTGGGCGGCACAGGCACGCTGCTGGCGTCGCTGTCCCTGGCCAACAACGCGCAGTTTCGCTGCAGCAGCGCCCCGTTCTGCCGCTTCGACAATTTGAGCACCACCTTCTCCGGCGTCGCCCGGTCTGTGGGCTTTGGCGACGCTGCCAACGTGGCCGGGTTTGACAACGTGAGCATCACCGCGGTGCCCGAGCCGACCACACTGGTGTTGATGGCCCTCGGGCTGGCTGGCGTCGTGGGCTTTGCCCGCCGCCGCTGAACGGGCTGAACCCGCGTCTGCGCTCGCACCTGCACCTGAGTCCGTAACTGAGTCCGCACCGTGGCTGCCGCACTCGGGCGGCGGCCTCATCATCCCGACATGGACCAATTGATCGGGCTGTTCCCGACCCCCTTTCTGCGTGCGCCCCAGGCGCTGGACGCCGGTTTGGTCGCCGGCTTGGTGGAGCACCTCGCTGCGCGGGTCGACCGCGAAAACAGTTCTTCGCAGAACCTGTCGCACACGTCGCTGCTGACGCCCGCCGACAGCCCGCTGCTGGTGGTGGCAGCCGGCCTCATCACCCC
>ENA-OBIT01000347-OBIT01000347.1-metagenomes-genome-assembly--contig:-NODE-347-length-20472-cov-4.44296_pt1 | contig 20472 bp, 19 predicted proteins | sample MGYA00153386_OBIT01 | MGnify analysis MGYA00153386
CCGCCGACCGCATTGATTAGCAGGGTGCCGATCGGAAAACCGGCCCCGCTGGCGTTCTAACTGAGTCCGGCGCGCCAGCGCAGCAAGGCGCCGAGCGCAACACCCCGCGCCACCGCCGAGCCCTGCAACCAGGCCGGCGCGCGTCTCATTGCGCCGCGTTGGCGCCGGCCAGCCCCCAGCGCGCCAGCGCCTCGTCATCGCTGACGCGGGCGTCGACCCAGCGCGCGCCGGCGGGTGTCTGTTCCTTCTTCCAGAACGGCGCCTGCGTCTTCAGGTAGTCCATCAGGAATTCGCAGGCCTGAAAGGCCTGACCGCGGTGCGACGCGGTCACGACGACCAGCACGATCTGGTCGTGCGGCTGCAGCACGCCGACCCGGTGAATGACACGCGCGGCGCGGATCTCGAAGCGCGCCACGGCGGCGTCGATCATCGACTCGATGGCGCGCTCGGTCATGCCGGGATAGTGCTCGAGCTCCATCGCGCTGACGCCCTGCCCGTCGTTGCGGTCACGCACCGTGCCGATAAAGGCCGCCACCGCGCCGACCGCGGCATCGCCCGAGCGCAGCGCGGCGACTTCGGCGCCGAGGTCGAAGTCGGCGGTCTGGATGGTGGCGCGCGCCACGCTGCCCATCGATTCAACCACCCGTCACCGGCGGAAAGAACGCGAGTTCTGCGCCGTTCGTGAGCGGCTCGGTTTCGCCGCACAAGGTCTGGTTCAAAGCGCAACGCAGCGGCCGGCCGCGTGACACGGCCGACGCGTGCGGCTCGCCGCGGGCGATCAGCAAATCGCGCAGCTCACCCACCGTCGTGCCCTCGGCAACCTCGAGGGCCTCGCCCGGGCCGAGCGCTTCGCGGATCGAGGCGAAATAGCGCAGCGACACCTTCATGACAGCCATTCCGAAAACGGCAGGTAATGGGCCGTGTCGCCTGCCGCGATCGGCTGATTCGCCGGGTTGTCGATCACGCCATCGGCCCACACCACCGAGGTCAGCACGCCGGAACTCTGGTTCGGGTACAGGTCCAGTCCACCTTGGTCGTTGCGCCGCACGCGCAGGAATTCGCGGCGCCGGTCGGGCCGCGGCCAGTCGAAATCAGCGCGCATCGGCCAGCCGCGCGGTTGCAACTCGGTGGCACCTTGCAGCTTCAGCAGCACCGGCCGCACCGCCAGCAGGAACGTGACGAAGCTCGACACCGGGTTGCCGGGCAGGCCGATGTAATGCGCGGCGGTGCCGTCACCGCGCCGCACTTCGCCGAACGCCAGCGGCTTGCCGGGCTTGATGGCGATCTGCCACAAGTCGATGCGGCCCTCGGCCCGCACGGCAGGGCGCAGGTGGTCTTCCTCGCCGACCGACACGCCGCCGGACGTGACGATCAGATCCGACCGCGCGGCAGCCTCGCGCAGCGCGGCACGCGTGGCGTCCAGGTCGTCGGGCACGATGCCCAGGTCGATGCAATCGCAGCCCAGCGCACGCACCAAACCGCTCAGCGTGAACCGGCTCGAGTTGTAGATCGCCCCCGGCTTGAGTGGCTCGCCCGGCATCACGAGTTCGTCGCCGGTCGAAAACAGCGCGACCCGCGGCCGCTGCGACACGGTCAGCCGGGCCGCGCCGACCGAGGCCGCCAGCCCGAGCGCCTGTGGCGTCAGGCGCAGCCCGGCGCCCAGCACCACCGAGCCGGACTGCACGTCCTCGCCGCGCCGTCGCACCCATTGGCCGGGCTCGGGCACGGTGTTGATCTGAACGTCGCTGCCGCACGCTTCGCACGACTCCTGCATCACCACGGCATCGGCGCCGGCGGGCACCTGCGCGCCGGTGAACACGCGCGCCGCGGTGCCTGGCTGCAGCGGTGTGCCGACCACGCCGGCGGGAATGCGCTGGCTGACCGGCAGCACGGCGCCGCTGAATGTCACATCGGCGCTGCGCAGCGCGTAGCCGTCCATCGAGGTGTTGTCGGCCGGCGGCACATCGAGCGCCGAGCGCACATCTGCGGCCAGCACGCGACCGAGCGCGTCGAAGGTAGAGAGCGACTCAGTCGCCGGCAGCGGGTGCACCGCGCCCAACAGCCGCTGCAGCGCTTCTTCCAGCGTCAACATCGGCGCGCGGCTCGGTGAGGTCGGCGTGATCGGTGTGGTAGTCATAGCGGCCAGGGTTTCCGAGCAGGAAGTCGGCCACGGATTCGGGGCGGTTGAGGTCGAGGATCGGCAACCCGGTGGGCTCCGGCAAACGGGACGCGTCGTCGGTGCAGACGGCCACCACGAACGGGTCGTGCGGGTACTGCACCGGCTGGCCGGTGGCGGCGCGCCAGACCTCGATCTTGAGCAGATCGGCGTGTTTGAAACCTTCCACCAGCACCCAGTCGCAATCGACCAGCTCGGCGATCAACTGGTGCACGGTGGGCTCGCACGGCTGCTCGAACTCGCGCATCTTGGCCAGCCGGCGGTTCGACGCGATCACGACCTCGAAGGCGCCAGCCTGCCGATGCCGCCACGAGTCCTTGCCGGCATGGTCGATGTCGAAGTCGTGGTGCGCGTGCTTGACCACCGAGACGCGCTGGCCCGCCCGGCGCAGGTGCGTGATGAGCTGCTCGACCAGCGTGGTCTTGCCGGACCCCGACCAGGCGCTGAAGCCGACCACCTTCATTCACGCGTGCTCGACGATGTACTGCTTGACCGCGAGCGCATCGACCGGCATCACCTCGAAGCGCTTGGGCAGGCTTTCGATGCCGGCCATCGCGGCCGGACGGTCGGGCTCGCGGCCGATCGCTTCGACGATGGTCGAGGCGAACTTGGCCGGCAATGCGGTTTCCAGCACGATCATCGGTACGCCCGGCTCGCGGTGCTCGCGTCCCACCTTCAGGCCGTCGGCGGTGTGCGTGTCGACCACCTTGCCGAAGCGGCCGTGGGTGTCGCGGATCGCCGCGATGCGGTCTGCATGGGTGCTGGTGCCGGACACGAATCCGTAGTTCTGGATGCGGGCAAATTCATCGGCCGTCAGCGTGAACGAGCCGCGCTGTTCGACTTCGACCTTGAACAGCGCGCGGGTGCGTTCGGCATCGCGGCCGAGCAGGTCGAACACGAAACGCTCGAAGTTGCTGGCCTTGCTGATGTCCATCGACGGGCTCGAGGTTTCGTGCGTCTCGGTGCTGCGACGCACCCGGTAGGTGCCGGTGCGGAAGAACTCGTCGAGCACGTTGTTCTCGTTGGTGGCGGCCACCAGCCGGCGGATCGGAAGTCCCATCATGCGCGCTACATGGCCGGCGCAAACGTTGCCGAAGTTGCCGGTCGGCACCGCGAAGCTGACCTGGGGAAGTGCACCGCCTGGCGCCGCCAACATGCCGCCCACGGGGGGTACCGCAGCGGAGCTGCGGTCAAGGGAAGTCGCCTGGAAATAGCCCGCGAAGTAGTACACGACCTGCGCCAGCAGCCGCGCCCAGTTGATCGAGTTGACCGTGCCGATGCGATGCCGCCGCTTGAACTCGAGATCGCTAGAGACCGCCTTGACGATGTCCTGGCAGTCGTCGAAGACGCCCTGCACCGCGATGTTGTGAATGTTCGGGTCCTGCAGGCTGAACATCTGCGCCTGCTGGAACGGGCTCATGCGGCCCAACGGCGACAGCATGAACACGTTCACGCCGTGCTTGCCGCGCATGGCGTATTCGGCCGCACTGCCGGTGTCGCCCGATGTCGCTCCCAGGATGTTGAGCGTCTGTCCGCGGCGTGCCAGTTCATATTCGAACAGGTTGCCCAGCAGCTGCATCGCCATGTCCTTGAAGGCCAGCGTCGGGCCGTTCGACAGCGCCTGCAAGTACACGCCGGGCTCGAGCGGCATCAGTGGAGTGATCTCGACGCTGCCGAACACCGCGGCGGTGTAGGTCTGGTCGACCAGGCGGCGCAGGTCGGTGGCCGGGATGTCGTCGATGTAGAGCGACAGGATCTCGAACGCCAGCGACGCATACGACAGGCCGCGCCAGCGCGCCAGCGTGGCGGCATCGACCTGCGGGTAGCGCTGCGGCAGGTACAGACCACCGTCGGGCGCCAGGCCTTCGAGCAGGATTTCGCTGAAGCCGCGTGGAGCTTCACCGCGGGTGGCATCGCCGCGAGTGCTGATGTACTTCATCGCAGTGCTTGCCAAACCGCCGCAACGGCGAGTTGCGTTGCAGCAGGGCCACGAGCCTGCAGGTTGCTCATGACAGCTCCTCCTTGCGGATGCGCACGATCGGCGCCAGCACCGTGGGCAGCGCCTGCATCTGCGCAATCGCCTTGTTCATTTCGCCCTCGACAGTGTCGTGAGTCAGGATGATGACGTCGGTCGGCGAATCGCCTTCGGCCCGCGCCTCGAAGGAGGCGCCTTCGTCGCCCGGGCGCTGCAGCAGCGCGTCGATCGAGATGCCGAGCTCGGCCAGGATGCCAGTGATGCGCGCCAACACCCCGGCCTGGTCGGCCACCTGCAGCCGCAGGTAGAACGAGGTCACCACCTCGGCGATCGGCAGGATCGGCGTGTCCTGCATCGCGCCGTGCTGGAACGCCAGGTGCGGCACGCGGTGGTCGGGGTCGGCGCTGTGCAGTCGTGTGATGTCGACCAGGTCGGCGATCACGGCAGACGCGGTCGGCTCGGAGCCCGCGCCCTTGCCGTAGTACAGCGTGGTGCCGACGGCGTCGCCGTGCACCACCACCGCGTTCATCGCACCTTCCACGTTCGCGATCAGCCGCTTGGCCGGCACCAGGGTCGGATGCACGCGCAATTCGATGCCGCGGTCACGCCGCTTCGTGATGCCGAGCAGCTTGATGCGGTAGCCCAGCTGCTCGGCATAGGTGATGTCGGCGGCCTGCAGGTTGGTGATGCCCTCGATGTGGGCCTTGGCGAACTGCACCGGCACGCCAAAGGCGATCGCGCTCATCAGCGTGACCTTGTGGCCCGCGTCGACGCCCTCGATGTCGAAGGTGGGATCGGCCTCGGCATAGCCGAGCCGCTGCGCCTCCTTCAACACCACGTCAAAGGCCAGCCCTTTGGCGCGCATCTCCGACAGGATGAAGTTGGTCGTGCCATTGATGATGCCGGCAATCCACTCGATGCGGTTCGCGGTCAGGCCCTCGCGCAGCGCCTTGATGATCGGAATACCGCCGGCCACCGCGGCTTCGAAAGCGACCACGACGCCCTTGCGTCGCGCGGCCTCGAAGATCTCGGTGCCGTGCACTGCCAGCAGCGCCTTGTTGGCCGTCACGACATGCTTGCCGGCGGCAATCGCCTCGAGCACCAGCGTGCGGGCGATGCCGTAGCCGCCGATCAACTCGATGATGATGTCGATGTCGGGGTTGGCGATCACGGCGCGGGCATCGCCCACCACCTGCGCGGCGTCGCCCACCGCGGCGCGCGCGCGCTCGGTGTCGAGGTCGGCCACCATCGTGATCTGGATGCCCCGCCCGGCCCGGCGCGTGATCTCCAGCTGGTTGCGTTGCAGCACGTTGAACGTGCCGCTGCCGACGGTGCCTGCGCCGAGCAGGCCTGCTTGGATCGGTTTCATGGATCGTGCCCGCGAGGGCCCTTGCTGAAAAGGCGCTGTGTGAGCGCCGGGCGACCGACACCGTGTCACTGCGAGTGGCGCTTGCGGTAATGCTCGAGGAATCGCGCGATGCGTCCGATCGCCTCGGCGAGGTCGTCCGAGTTCGGCAGGAAGACGAGCCGGAAATGGTCGGGCCGCGGCCAGTTGAAGCCGGTGCCCTGCACGATCAGCACCTTCTCCTCGGCCAGCAATTCGTAGGCGAACTGCTGATCGTCTTCGATCGGGTACATCTGCGGGTCGAGCCGCGGAAACATGTAGAGCGCGGCCTTCGGCTTGACCACGCTGACGCCGGGAATTTCCATGAGCAGCTTGTAGGCCAGGTCGCGCTGCCGGCACAGCCTGCCGTTCGGAGCAACCAGATCCTTGATGCTCTGGTAGCCGCCGAGCGCAGTCTGGATCGCCAGTTGCCCGGGCGTGTTCGAGCACAGGCGCATCGAGGCAAGCATGTTGAGGCCTTCGATGTAGTCACGCGCATGGCGCTTCTCGCCCGACACCACCATCCATCCGGCGCGGTAGCCGCACGAGCGGTAATTCTTCGACAGGCCGTTGAAGGTGACGAACAGCACGTCGTCGGCCAGCGACGCGATGCTGGTGTGGGTTTCGCCGTCGTACAGCGTCTTGTCGTAGATTTCGTCGGCGAACACGATCAACTGATGCTGCCGCGCCAGCTCGACGATTTGCAGCAGCACGCTGGCGGGATACAGCGCGCCGGTCGGGTTGTTCGGGTTGATGACGACGATGGCACGCGTGTTCAGCGTGATCTTGCGGCGCATGTCGTCGAGGTCGGGCATCCATCCGGAAGCCTCGTCGCACAGGTAATGCACCGGCGTGCCGCCCGACAATGCAACCGAGGCGGTCCACAGCGGATAGTCGGGCGCCGGCACCAGCACTTCGTCGCCGTCGTTGAGCAGGCCGTTCATGCTCATCGTGATCAGCTCGGACGCGCCATTGCCCAGGTACACGTCGTCGACCGTGACACCCTGGATCAACTTTTCCTGCGTGTAATGCACGACCGCTTTGCGCGGCGCGAACAAGCCCTTGCTGTCGGTGTAACCGGCGCTGTGCGGCATGTTGCGGATCATGTCCTGCACGATCTCGTCGGGCGGCTCGAGCCCGAACACCGCCAGGTTGCCGATGTTGAGCTTGATGATCTTGTGGCCTTCTTCCTCCATCTGGCGGGCCTTGTCCAGCACCGGCCCGCGGATGTCGTAACACACATTGGCGAGCTTGCTCGACTTCGCGATCGGTCTCAAGAAATCTCCTCCAAGCACCACTGAACTTAGAATTTAACCACAGGGGTTGCGGTGCGGCGGCCAGCGCCCCGCAGTTCGCGACCGCCGCCTTCATCACTCGCAATGACATGAAACTGCAAGCAGACCGAATCGACGGGTTGAACGCCATTTCGCGTCATGGCCCAGGCGGCATCATCGTCAACGGTACGCCCTTCCGCCACAGTGTGATCGTCCCTTGGACCGGCGCCGTGAGCGCATGGCCGGTGAATCAGTTCGATGCACTCACCGAGCAGCATTTCGAGTCGCTGGTGAAGCTGGAACCGGAGATCGTGATTTTTGGCAGCGGTGCCAAGTTGCGTTTCGCTCAACCCGGCCTGATGCGGCTGTTGATTCAGCGCCGGATCGGCATGGAAACCATGGACACGGCGGCGGCCTGCCGCACCTACAACGTGCTGCTGCAGGAAGGACGCGCGGTGCTGGCTGCACTTTTGTTCGAGGACATGGGAAACGAGTTGCCCTGAGAGCGTGCACGCCACCGGCCGCCGGTGCGGCGCATGGTCTGGGACTGCGTTGACCAACCCTATAATTCATGGTTATGCCTTCGGCTCCAGAGAACAGATAACCCCATGACGCCAGCTCTCAATAAACCACTCCCGGATTTTGAAGCGCACGCCACCGGTGGTCTGAAATTCACGCCACAAGCTTATCTCGGCAAACTGGTCGTCCTCTACTTCTACCCCAAGGACAACACGCCCGGCTGCACCACCGAAGCCATGCAGTTTCGTGACCACCACAAGGACTTCATCAAAGCTGGCGCCGTTGTTTTTGGCGTGTCACGCGACAACATGGCATCGCACGACAGGTTCAAGCAAAGCCTGGAATTACCGTTTGAGCTGATCGCCGACACCGAGGAAAAGCTCTGTCACATGTTTGGTGTGGTCAAGAACAAGATCATGTACGGCAAGAAAGTGAAGGGCATCGAGCGCAGCACGTTTCTGATCGATACCGCTGGTGTTTTGCGCAACGAGTGGCGCGGGCTCAAAGTGGCTGGCCACGTCGAGGAAGTGTTGCAGGCCGTCAAGGTTCTCAACAAGGAAGCCTGATCGAAGGCTCGATGAGCCGGGCCGAATGGCGCTGCATCGACCGCACCACCCAGATACCTTTACAAAATTGTCACGCTGCAGGGCAACGTCCGTCATCTCCCAGGTACAAGCCGCACCGCCCAACGTGCGGCTTGTTTGCTTTTCAGCCCACATAAGGCCCAACGAATCGCCATGCCATTGCCCAAGCCGCCAGCCAAACGCGCCGCCGTGTTGTCCGCAGCCGACTTCGAATCTCACCCTGCCGCCAAGTCTTCGCCACCCGCGCGAAGGTTGGCGAAGACAACCCAAAGCAAGGCGCCCGCGTCGGTGGCCGCACTCGAGTTGTATGCACCGCCTGAAGCAGCGCCGGTCGTCAATGTCAGGCCAGCTCCGGTAAAGGCAGCGACGCCGCCCCCGACCAAACCGCGGTCGGTCGTGGAATCCCGCCTGCGAAAGCTGCGTGGCACGGGCCCGGCCAGTCTGTTCGTGCTCGATACCAACGTGTTGATGCACGACCCGACCTCGCTGTTCCGGTTCGACGAGCACGACATCTATCTGCCGATGATCACGCTGGAGGAACTCGACGGCCACAAGCGCGGCATGACGGAAGTGGCCCGCAACGCACGCCAGGTCAGCCGCGACCTGGATTCGCTCGCTGCCAAGATGCCAACCCGCGATCTGTCCGGCATGTCCGACGGGCTGCCGCTGAACGCCACGGGGCACCGCGAGGCGGGTGGAAAGCTGTACTTCCAGACCAACCTTGTGAATGTGACATTGCCTGCCGGACTGCCGATCGGCAAGGCCGACAACCAGATCCTGGGCGTGGTGCAGGCGCTTCGTGAACAGCAGCCCGGGCGCGACGTGGTGCTGGTGTCGAAAGACATCAACATGCGCATCAAGGCACGCGCGCTCGGATTGCCCGCTGAAGATTACTTCAACGACAAGACGTTGGAGGACGGCGACCTCCTCTACACCGGCCTGCTGCAGCTGCCCGCCGATTTCTGGGAAAAACATGGCAAGACGATGGAAAGCTGGCAGCAGGGCGGCCTGACCTACTACCGCATCAGCGGACCGATGGTGCCGGTGCTGCTGATCAATCAGTTCGTCTACCTCGAGGGCGAGGGTGCGGCGCCGTTGTATGCCAAGGTCACCGAGATCACCGGCAAGACCGCGGTGCTGCGCACCTTGAAGGAATACACCCACCAGAAGAACGCGGTGTGGGGTGTCACGGCGCGCAACCGCGAACAGAATTTCGCGCTCAACCTGCTGATGGATCCCGACTGCGATTTCGTCACGCTGGCCGGCACGGCCGGCACCGGCAAGACGCTGATGACGCTGGCCGCCGGCCTGTCGCAGGTGATGGACGACCGCCGCTACACCGAGATCATCGTCACGCGCGTGACGGTGCCGGTCGGCGAAGACATCGGCTTCCTGCCGGGCACGGAAGAGGAAAAGATGAGCCCCTGGATGGGAGCGCTGGACGACAACCTCGAGGTGCTGTCAAAGACCGACGGCGGCGCCGGCGAGTGGGGCCGCGCGGCGACGAATGATTTGGTGCGCAGCAAGATCAAGATCAAGAGCATGAATTTCATGCGCGGCCGCACCTTCCTGAACAAGTTCGTGCTGATCGACGAGGCGCAGAACCTGACACCCAAGCAGATGAAGACGCTGATCACGCGGGCCGGGCCGGGCACCAAGATCGTCTGCCTGGGCAACCTGGCACAGATCGACACGCCCTACCTCACGGAAGGCAGTTCGGGCCTGACCTACGCCGTCGACCGTTTCAAGGGCTGGCCGCATTCGGGCCACATCACGCTGGCGCGTGGCGAGCGCTCGCGGCTGGCCGATTTCGCCTCGGAAGTGCTCTGAGGCAGGGTTGCGCTTAGCGTGCCCGCTGTTCGATGGGCACGGTCACCGAGCTGACCCATCAGACCGCGGTGACCGGCGCATAGCGGCAACGCACGCCGACGCGATCAGCCCGCCTCGACCGGCTGATTCCGGTCAGGCGACTTTGCCGTCGATCAGCGCCTGAATTTGCGCCAGCGCCGCGGGGTCGTCCATCGTCGTCAGATCACCCGGGTCGCGATGTTCACACACAGCCTGCAGAGCGCGGCGCAGCATCTTGCCCGATCGCGTCTTCGGCAGCATCGTGACCACGAACACCCGCGCGGGACGCGCCACGGCACCGAGTTGGCCATCCACGGTCTTCATGATCTCGCCTTCGAAGCGCAACCGGGCCGGTGCGTCGGTCAGCGACAAGGCGTCCCTGGCCACCACAAACGCCATCGCCACCTGTCCCTTCAACACATCGGCCACGCCGACCACCGCCACTTCGGCCACGTTCGCATGGCTGGAGATGCTTTCCTCGATCTCGCGCGTGCCGAGCCGGTGGCCGGCGACGTTGATCACGTCGTCGGTGCGGCCCAGGATGAAGAAGTAGCCGTCTTCGTCGCGGATGCCCCAGTCGAAGGTGCTGTAGAGCATGCGACCCGGGATGCTCTGCCAGTACGTCTTGACGAAGCGGGCGTCGTCGCGCCAAACGGTCTGCATGCACCCCGGCGGCAACGGGCCTTCGATGGCCACCACGCCTTTCTGGTTCGGGGCCGTCAGTTCCTGGCCCGTGAACTCGTCGATCAGCTTGACGTCGTAGCCGTACATCGCCACGCCGGGACTGCCGAATTTTGACGGCGCCGGCGCCACGCCGTTGGCGATCGTCAGGATCGGCCAGCCGGTTTCAGTCTGCCAATAGTTGTCGATGATCGGCTTGCCGAGCGCCGCGGCAATCCATTGCGCGGTGGGCTCATCGAGCGGCTCACCGGCCAGGTACAACGCCCGCAGCGAGCTCAGGTCGTACTTGCGCAGGAATTTCTCGTCGTGCTTCTTCAGCACCCGCACCGCAGTGGGAGCGCTGAACATCGCGGTGACTTTGTACTTTTCGACCAGGCTCCACCAGATGCCGGCGTCGGGCCGGGTCGGCAATCCTTCGAACATGATCGTGGCCATGCCGGCAATCAGCGGACCATAGACGATGTAGCTGTGGCCCACCACCCAACCGATGTCGCTGGTGGAGAAGAAGGTCTCGCCCGGCTGGCCGCAGAAGATGTGCTTCATGCTGGCCGCCAAGGCCACCGCGTAGCCGCCGATGTCGCGCTGCACGCCCTTCGGCTTGCCGGTGGTGCCGCTGGTGTAGAGCGTGTAGCTCGGCTGGTTCGATTCGAGCCAGACGCACGGTACCTGTGCCCCGAGGTGACGCTCGCGCAGAACCGCGTAATCGACATCGCGCTGCGGCGCCATTGGCATCGGGCTCAGGCCGCGGTCGACCATCAGCACCCTGGCCGGCTTGTGTTTCGCCAGGCCAATGGCTTCGTCGAGCAAGGGCTTGTACGGCACCACCTTGCCCGAGCGGCTGCCGGCATCGGCACTGACGATCACAGTCGGCTCGGCATCGTCGATGCGGCTGGCCAAGCTGACGCTGGCGAAGCCTCCAAACACGACAGAGTGGATCGCACCGATGCGGGCGCACGCGAGCATCGCGAATGCCGCCTCGGGAATCATCGGCATGTAGACGAGCACACGGTCGCCCTGCCGGACGCCGAGTTCCCGCAGGATAGCGGCCATGCGCTGCACTTCGACGTGCAGTTCGCGGAAGCTGTAGACATGCTCCTGATTCGTTTCTGTCGAGACGAATATCAGCGCGTTGGCATCAGGCCGCGCAGCGGCGTGCCGATCGACCGCGTTGTGGCACAGGTTGGTAAGGCCACCTACGAACCAGCGCGCAAACGGCGGCTGGCTGTAGTCGCACACCTGCCCGAACGGCTGATGCCAATCGATCAGGCGAGCCTGCTCGGACCAGAAACCGTCGCGGTCGGCCAGCGAACGCTGATGGAATTCGGCATAGGGCGTCATTGATGGTCTCCCAAGGCGTATTTGCCCGTCGGTGCAGTTGCCGGGCAGCCGACCGCTGCACCACTGCCCGGCTCACATTTCATGCCGGAGCTCTTACGAGCCACTGACATTGCCCGCACTCGGGGTTAGCCGATGCCGACCACCACCCGGCCACGAAGCTTGCCCGCCATCAACTCGTGAGCGCTTTGCACCGCCGCTTCGAGCCGCACCTCTTGCACGATTTCCTCGAGCCGGGCCGGATCGAGGTCGCGGGCCAATCGTTGCCACGCCTGCTGGCGCAGCACCAGCGGCACCATCACGCTCTCGATGCCGGCCAGAGTGATGCTGCGAAGGATGAACGGCATCACGCTCGCCGGAAAATCACCGCCCTGGGCCAGGCCGCATGCCGCCACGACACCGCCGTAGCGGGTCTGCGCGCAGGCATTGACCAGCGTGTGACTGCCCACGGCGTCGATCACCGCGGCCCAGCGCTCCTTCTGGAGCGGCTTGCCCGGCGCCGAAAGCTCGGCGCGGTCCATCACCGCCGCAGCGCCGAGCCGTTTCAGATAAGGACCCTCATCTGATTTGCCGGTCGACGCAGTCACGCGGTGGCCCAGCGCCGCCAGCAGCATCGTCGCGACGCTGCCCACGCCGCCGGTGGCGCCGGTCACCAGCACGTCACCATCGCCCGGTTTCACACCGTGACGCTCCAGCGCCAGCACGCACAACATCGCGGTGTAGCCTGCCGTGCCGACGGCCATCGCCTGCCGCGTCGTGAAAGCCGACGGCAGCGCGACCAGCCATTCACCCTTCAGACGCGCGCGCTCGGCCAGGCAGCCCCAACGCGTTTCGCCGACGCCCCAGCCGTTGTGCACGACCCTGTCGCCGACCTGCCACGCGGGATGGCTGCTCTGCAGCACCACGCCGGCACCGTCGATGCCGGCCACCATCGGCCAGCTGCGCACGATCGGTGCCCGGTTGGTGATCGCCAGCCCGTCCTTGTAGTTCAGCGTGGAATGTTCGACGGCGATCAACACGTCGCCTTCGGGCAGCTGACCTTCGTCCACGGACTGGATGCCAGCCTGAAAGCCCGCATCGGTCTTCTCGAGCAGCAACGCCTTGAACATGGTGACTCTCCAGCAGCGGTTGGACAGAAATGATCGCAGCGAATGGCAACCGGCAGCTAGTGATTTTCCTTGGCGTGGTTGATCGAGTACTTGGGGATCTCGATCGTCACGTCCTGCAGTGACAGGATGGCCTGGCAAGACAGCCGTGACATGGGCTCCAGGCCCCAGGCGCGGTCGAGCAGGTCTTCCTCGCTCTCATCGATCTCACCGAGCGACTCGAAGCCTGATCTCACCACGACATGGCAAGTGGTGCAGGCACAGCTGAGTTCGCAGGCGTGCTCGATTTCGATGTCGTGCTCGAGCAGCGCCTCGCAGATCGACGTGCCGGACGGCGCGCTGATCTGGGCACCGGCAGGGCAATATTCGGGGTGGGGCAGGATCTTGATGATGGGCATGGGCTTCAGACGTCGTCGATCCGCCGGCCTTGCAGGGCCAGACGAATGCTTCGGTTCATGCGTTCGGCGGCGAACGCTTCGGTGCCCTTGGCGAGCGCCTCCACCGCGGCGTCGATGACAGGGTGGTCTGCGCTGCTGCGGCTCGTTTCCAACGCGGCCAGCAAGGTGGCAACCGAATCGCGCTCTGCCTTGCTCAGCAGGTCGCTGTCGGCCTTCAGGGCCGCGCGCGTGGCCAGCAGCATGCGCTCGGCCTCGACCCGCGATTCGCGCAGGCTGCGCTCGCGCATGTCCTGCTCGGCGGTGCTGAAGCTCTCGGTCAGCATGCGCGTGATGTCGCTGTCTTCCAGGCCGTAGCTGGGCTTGACGGTGATCGAGGCCTCGACCCCGGAGACCTGCTCGCGTGCGCTGACGCTGAGCAGGCCGTCGGCGTCGACCTGGAAACTGACCCGGATGCGCGCAGCGCCGGCCACCATGGGCGGAATGCCGCGCAATTCGAAACGAGCCAGCGAGCGGCAATCGCTCACCACTTCGCGCTCGCCCTGCACGACATGGATCGCCAGAGCGGTCTGGCCGTCCTTGAACGTCGTGAAGTCTTGTGCCCGGGCGGTCGGGATCGTGCTGTTGCGCGGAATGATGCGCTCGACCAGACCACCCATTGTCTCGAGTCCGAGCGACAGTGGAATCACGTCGAGCAGCAGCAACTCGTCCGCGCCGGCATTGCCCGCCAACGCATCAGCCTGGATCGCCGCGCCGAGTGCCACCACTTCGTCGGGATTCAAATTGGTCAGCGGCGTCTGGCCGAAGAAGCCGGCCATTGCTGCCTGCACCATCGGCATGCGGGTCGAGCCCCCGACCATCACGACACCCTGCACCTCGGCCTTGTCGGTGCGCGCGTCGCGCAGCACCTTGCGTACCGCGGCCAGCGTGCGCGCCAGCAATGGTTGAGCCAACGCCTCGAACTGCTCGCGTGACACGCGCACCGCCAAATCGCCGCCGGACAGCGGACAGGCCAGCACAGCATGGTCCGCATTCGACAGCTTTTCCTTGGCTGCGCGGGCCGCCACCTGCACGGCGCGCTTGTCCTGCGGCGTGCGCGCACACAGCCCGGCGTTGCCCAGCGCCCACTCGGCCAGCATCGCATCGAAGTCGTCACCGCCCAGGGCCGAATCACCGCCAGTGGCCACCACCTCGAACACACCGGCGGTCAATCGCAGCAGCGAGATGTCGAAGGTGCCGCCGCCCAAGTCGTAGACCGCGTACAAACCCTGCGAACCGTGTTCGAGGCCATAGGCGATCGCGGCGGCGGTCGGTTCGCTGATCAGGCGCAGCACGTTGAGCCCCGCCAGTTGCGCCGCGTCCTTGGTGGCCTGCCGTTGCGCGTCATCGAAATAAGCGGGCACCGTGACGACAGCGCCGAACACGTCGTCTGCGAAGGTGTCCTCCGCCCGAAAGCGCAGCGTGCTGAGGATGTCGGCCGAGACTTCGACGGGCGATTTGACGCCGTCCACGGTGCGTATCTGAACCATGCCGGGCGAATCGACAAATTCATACGGCAGCCGTTCGCGGTTGGCAATGTCGCAAAGCCCGCGGCCCATGAAACGCTTGACCGACACGATCGTGTTGCCAGGGTCCGCGGCCGCTTCGGCCAACGCGTCGTGGCCGATCTGCCGCCGCCCGCCAGGCAGGTAGCGCACAGCGGACGGCAAGATCACGCGTCCGGCCGCATCGGGCAGACATTCGGCCACACCGTGACGCACCGCGGCCACGAGGGAATGGGTGGTGCCGAGGTCGATGCCGACGGCGATGCGCCGCTGGTGCGGATCGGGCGCGCCCCCCGGTTCTGAAATCTGCAGCAGCGCCATCGTCAGGTTTCCAGCGCTTCGCGACGCTCGTCGACGTCGGCCGCAAAGCGCTCGACGAACATCAGCGCGCGCACCTGCTGGGCGGCGGCGGGGTAATCGCGGCGCTCGTCCAACATCTGCTGCAGCGACCGAAGCGCCTCGTCGTGGTGGCGCCCGACTGCGGCATGCAGCGATTCGACTTGAGCGGAACCGCGCGCCTCATCGAGCGCTTCGCGCCATTCCATTTGCTGCATCAAGAACCCCGCGGGCATCGCGGTGTTGTTTTCGGCGTCGATCGACGCACCCTGCAGTTCGCACAGGTAGGCGGCACGGCGCAGCGGATCCTTCAATCGCTGGTACGCCTCGTTCACGCGCACAGCCCATTGCATCGCCAGACGCTGCGCCGCAGCGCCATCGGAGGCGAAGCGGTCGGGGTGCACTTTTGCCTGCAGGTCGCGCCACCGCTCATCCAGCTGAGCGCGGTCCTGCGACTGGCGGCGCGGAACGCCGAACAATTCGAAATCGTCGCTGTCGAGTTTCATGACACGGAGAAGAAGGCGCCGCGGAGCAACGCTGGGAGAATGAGCGAGCAATGCACACGGCACGTCCTGAAACAAAAAGCGCGACCGGGGCCGCGCATGTCGGGGACCGCATGGCGGTTGCTCAAACGCGGAACGATTCGCCGCATCCGCAACGGTCTTTCTCGCGCGGGTTGTGAAACTTGAAACCCTCGTTCAGGCCTTCGCGCACGAAGTCGAGCTCGGTGCCGTCGAGATAAGGCAAGCTCTTGGGATCGATCAGCACCTTGACGCCGTGCCCTTCAAAGACAACGTCTTCGGGCGCCTGCTCGTCTGCGTATTCAAGCTTGTAGGCGAGCCCCGAGCATCCGGTCGTCTTGACGCCCAAGCGCACACCGACGCCTCTGCCGCGCTTGACGATGTAGCGTGACACGTGCCGCGCGGCTGCTTCGGTCAGGGTGACTGCCATGGCTCAATGCGTGGTGGTTGCAGCCGGCACCGCGTGCTTGGCCCGGTAGTCGCTGACGGCTGCCTTGATGGCATCTTCGGCGAGGATCGAGCAGTGGATCTTGACGGGCGGCAGCGCCAGTTCGTCGGCGATGTGCGTGTTCTTGATCGTCAGCGCCTCGTCGAGCGATTTGCCCTTGACCCACTCGGTGACCAGCGAACTCGAAGCGATCGCCGAGCCGCAGCCGTAAGTCTTGAACTTGGCATCCTCGATCAGGCCGGTGAGCGGGTTCACCTTGATCTGCAGTTTCATCACGTCGCCGCAGGCCGGGGCGCCGACCATGCCGGTCCCGACGTTGTCGTCACCCTTGTCGAGCGAGCCTACGTTGCGGGGGTTTTCATAATGCTCGACAACTTTTTCACTGTATGCCATGGTAATTCTCCTCTGCCTTTTTGAACGTGCTTATTGATCCCGGCCAGGGCGGCGTGGATCGGACGTGTCTCAGTGCGCTGCCCACTGAATGGTGCTGATGTCCACGCCTTCCTTGAACATGTCCCACAGCGGCGACAACTCGCGCAGCTTGGCCACCCGCTCCTTCAATGTGGTCACGACGTAGTCGATCTCTTCCTCGTTGGTGTAGCGGCCGATCGTCATGCGCAGGCTGGAGTGCGCCAGCTCATCACTGCGACCGAGCGCGCGCAACACGTAACTGGGCTCCAGGCTGGCCGAGGTACACGCCGAGCCCGATGACACGGCGATGCCCTTGATGCCCATGATCAGCGACTCGCCCTCAACGAAGTTGAACGACATGTTCAGGTTGTGCGGCACGCGCTGCGTTGGATGACCGTTCAGAAACGTCTGGTCGATGTCTTTGAGTCCGCCGAGCAGGCGCCTTTGCAACATGCGAATGCGCTCAATCTCGCTGCCCATCTCGACGCGCGCGATCCGGAAGGCCTCGCCCATACCGACGATCTGGTGGGTGGGCAACGTGCCAGAGCGCATGCCGCGCTCGTGCCCGCCACCGTGCATCTGTGCCTCGATTCGTACGCGCGGCTTGCGGCGAACATACAGCGCGCCGATGCCCTTGGGGCCGTAGCTCTTGTGCGAGGCCAGACTCATCAAATCGACCGGCAATGTGGCCAGATCGATCGTCACCTTGCCGGTGGCCTGCGCCGCATCGACGTGAAAAATGATGCCGCGCTCGCGACACATCGCACCGATCGCTGGAATGTCCTGAATGACACCGATCTCGTTATTGACGAACATGACCGACACCAGGATCGTGTCGGGGCGCATCGCGTCCTTCAGCCGATCCAGGTCGAGCAGTCCGTCGTCCTGCACGTCAAGGTAGGTCACCTCGAAGCCCTGACGCTCCAGTTCGCGCATCGTGTCGAGCACGGCTTTGTGCTCGGTCTTCACTGTGATCAGGTGCTTTCCGCGCGTTTTGTAAAACTGCGCGGCGCCCTTGATTGCCAGATTGTTCGACTCTGTAGCGCCTGACGTCCACACGATCTCGCGAGGGTCGGCACCAATCAGCTCGGCCACGTCGGCGCGCGACTTCTCGACGATCTCCTCGGCCTCCCAACCCCACGCATGGCTGCGCGAAGCCGGGTTGCCGAAGTGCTCGCGCAGCCACGGGATCATCGCGTCGACCACACGTTGATCCACCGGGTTGGTGGATGCGTAGTCCATATAGATCGGAAAATGCGGCGTCATGTCCATGTTGCTATTTTCAGAAAAAAGCTTGAGTCAAGTTGGGATCAGGGTCTGGTGGGGTGAGCGAAACGTCGGAAATGCTTATTTCAAAAAGCCACTGCCGAACGCGAACACCGAATTCGGCGCCGTGATCTTGATTGGCTTGACCACCGGCTGGCTGGAAATGGCGCGCTTGACCGGGTGCTCCTCGATCGACACGCCCTTGGCGAGTTGCTCTTCGACCAGCTTGCGCAACGACACGGAATCGAGGAATTCGATCATCTTGGAATTCAGGCTCGACCACAGATCGTGTGTCATGCAGCGACCGACGTCCCCGCCCATGCAGTTCTCTTTACCAGCGCAGCCCGTGGCGTCGATGGGCTCATCGACCGCCACGATGATGTCGGCCACGGTAATTTCGTCGGCCTTGCGTCCGAGCGAATAGCCACCGCCCGGGCCGCGCGTGCTCTCCACCAGCTCATGCCGCCGAAGCTTGCCGAAAAGTTGCTCCAGGTACGACAGCGAAATCTGCTGTCTGGCGCTGATGGCTGCCAGCGCCACCGGGCCCGAGTTCTCACGCAGTGCGAGATCGATCATGGCGGTGACCGCGAATCTACCTTTGGTTGTCAGACGCATAAATATCTCCTATGGCCGATTCCGGCACGACAAAAAAAAGACCTGTCTAACGGCTTTCTCTTCGAACCGTACTCATCAACAAGACCTGCCGGCTTTCGGCAAACGGCTTATACCTGAGTGGATTGCTCGACTATATCTGAAGCCGACTTTTTTGGTCGACATTGAGCCGGGAAGTTCCGTGGATATTGCCGGCGCGACTCAAGCTTTCGTGGCCATGGGCCGGATCGGCACCACGATGTTGTCGTGTCCGGCGGCGCCGAATGCCTGTTCGCGCAAGTGCGCCAATTGATCGCGCAGCCGCGCCGCCTTCTCAAATTCCAGGCTGCGAGCGTGCTCCTGCATCTGCTTTTCCAGCAGCTTGATGCGTTTGCCCAGGTCCTTTTCGCTCAACGCCTCGATTGCCGCCGATTCACTCGCGGCCTTCAGGTCGTCTTTGGCGCCCTTCTCGCCGTAGACGCCGTCGATCAGGTCGCGCACTTTCTTGACGACACTGCGCGGCGTGATGCCGAGCGCAGCGTTGTGGGCAGTCTGCCTGGCGCGGCGCCGCTCGGTCTCGTCGATCGCCTTGCGCATCGACTCGGTGACTTTGTCGGCGTAAAGAATCGCCTTGCCGTTGACGTTGCGCGCGGCGCGCCCGATGGTCTGGATCAGGCTGCGCTCGGAGCGCAGAAAGCCTTCCTTGTCGGCGTCAAGAATGGCCACCAGCGAAACCTCCGGCACATCCAGGCCTTCGCGCAGCAGGTTGATGCCGACCAGCACGTCAAACGTGCCGAGCCGCAGGTCGCGCAGGATCTCTACCCGCTCGACAGTGTCGACATCGCTGTGCAGGTAGCGCACCTTCACGCCGTTGTCGGAGAGGTAGTCGGTCAACTGCTCGGCCATTCGTTTGGTCAGTGTCGTGATGAACACGCGCTCGCCGAGGTCGACCCGAATGCGGATTTCCTGCAGCACGTCGTCGACCTGATGGGTGGCAGGACGGACCTCCAGGATCGGGTCGACCAGCCCGGTCGGCCGGACCAGCTGTTCGACCACTTTTCCGGTGGTCTGCTGCTCGTAGGCGGCCGGCGTGGCCGACACGTAAACCGCCTGTCGCATCTTGCTTTCGAACTCGGCGAACTTCAGCGGCCGGTTGTCGAGCGCGCTTGGCAGGCGAAAGCCGTATTCGACCAATGTGGTCTTGCGGGCGCGGTCACCGTTGTACATGCCGCCGAACTGTCCGATCAGGATGTGGCTCTCGTCAAGAAACATTAGCGCGTCCGAGGCCAGGTAATCGATCAGCGTGGCCGGAGGCTCACCGGGCTGCGCGCCTGAAAGGTGGCGGGTGTAGTTCTCGATGCCCTTGCAGTGGCCGATCTCCTGCAACATCTCGAGGTCAAAGCGAGTGCGCTGCTCGAGCCGCTGCGCCTCGACGAGCTTGCCCATGCCGACCAATTCAGCGCTGCGGGAGCGCAACTCCTCTTTGATGGTGGTGACCGCGGCGACGACGCGCTCGCGCGGCGTCACATAGTGACTGCTGGGATAGACGGTAAAGCGTGGAATCTTCTGCCGGATCCGCCCGGTGAGCGGATCGAACAGCTGCAGCGTCTCGACCTCGTCGTCAAACAGCTCGATGCGGATCGCCAGCTCGGAATGCTCGGCCGGGAACACATCGATCGTGTCGCCGCGCACACGAAAAGTGCCTCGGCTGAAGTCGGTTTCGTTGCGCTGGTACTGCATGCGGATCAACTGGGCGATCACGTCGCGCTGGCCCAACTTGTCGTGCACGCGCAGCGTCATCACCATCTGGTGGTAGGCGGCCGGCTCTCCGATGCCGTAGATGGCCGACACGCTGGCCACGATCACGACGTCGCGGCGCTCCAGCAAGCTTTTGGTGGCGCTCAGCCGCATCTGTTCGATGTGCTCGTTGATCGCGCTGTCCTTTTCGATAAACAAATCGCGCTGCGGCACGTAGGCTTCGGGCTGGTAGTAGTCGTAGTAGCTGACGAAGTACTCGACGGCGTTCTTCGGAAAGAAGTCGCGCATCTCGCTGTACAGCTGCGCGGCCAGGGTCTTGT
>ENA-OBIT01000348-OBIT01000348.1-metagenomes-genome-assembly--contig:-NODE-348-length-20434-cov-7.32941_pt1 | contig 20434 bp, 21 predicted proteins | sample MGYA00153386_OBIT01 | MGnify analysis MGYA00153386
AGCTGGGCTGCGTTGATGATGACGATAAAGTCACCCGTGTCGACGTGAGGCGTGTAAATGGCCTTGTGTTTGCCGCGTAAACGGAGAGCAACTTCGCTGGCTACTCGTCCGAGGACCTTGTCGGTCGCGTCAATCACAAACCACTCGTGCACCACGTCAGCGGGTTTTGCGCTGAAGGTTTTCATGAGTTTTCTCTTTTAAAAAGAAGGGTTTGGCGGGTTCTTTTCTGCGGTCGGCGTTCCTCTGACGGGAACCTCTTAGGCAGTAATCGCTTGAAGCGCGGCCTTGGAGCCATACAACATGCGACTTCGCCGCGGAACCACATTTGCGCTGCGAAGCCCGTGATTATATGAAGAATCAAGGACTTAGGTCAATTTTGACGGGTCAGAAGGTCACTCACTGAGGAATTAAAGGCGAAAATAGCCCCATGTTTTCCTACCGCCACGCCTTTCACGCCGGCAACCACGCCGACGTCCTCAAACACACCACGCTGATTGCGCTGTGCAAATACCTGTGCGGCAAAGACACCGCCTTGAGCGTGATCGACACCCATGCCGGCGCGGGGCTGTACCGGCTGGACGGCGACTACACCGAGACCAGTGGCGAGGCAAAAGACGGTGTTTTCAGGTTATTTCAGGCATCAAATCAGCCCTCAGACCAGCAAATACGGTCGCATACAGCTCCTAAAAAAGTAGCGTCTAAAGCAACTGCCGAGACCATCACGCCTGATGACTTTTGCCCTGCCCTGCAAGATTACGCCAAGATTTTGCGCGATTTGAATCTCAAATTTCTAGAGACTGGCGATGCGGGCCAGCTGAAAATCTACCCTGGCTCGCCCTTCATCACCCAAAAGTTTTTAGAAGGCCGCGACAGGCTCAAGCTGTTTGAACTGCACCCGACCGACTTCAAGTCGCTTTCGGGCAACATTGCGCAACTGGGCGCAGGCAGACAAGTCAGCGTGGCGCGTGAGGATGGTTTTGAGGCGCTCAAGCCGTTTTTGCCCCCACCGTCACGGCGGGCCATGGTGTTTTGTGACCCGAGTTATGAGATGAAAAGCGACTACGCCCGGGTCAGCAACTGCATGCTTGACGCCGTCAAGCGCTTTGCGACTGGCACGTATGTCGTGTGGTATCCGGTGATTCCAAGGCCAGAAGCGCACGATTTGCCGCGCAAACTGAAAACACTCGCCGTGAAAGCTGGTCGACCTTGGTTAAACGCCGTTTTAACTGTCAAATCAAGCAAATTACTGACGGACAACGAAGGTGAAGTTGTCCGGCCCGGCCTGCCTGCCAGCGGCATGTTCATCATCAACCCACCGCACACGCTAAAGGCGCAATTGCAGCTGGCGCTGCCGCAAATGGTGCAACTGCTGGGCCAGGACCGCAACGCCGGGTTCACGCTGGACAGCGGCGGCTGAACGCTGCATTCATGCAGCTTTTTCTTGATCTGTCAGATCAATTTACCTGCCTGCCTGCACACTTGCCGACATAGCGACTCGCGTCAGGCGCCCGGTACCTGCGCGAGTTCCAGCTCGCTCTTTTCCTGGCAATCGACGCACCGCTCTGCCTCAGGTGCCGCATGCAGACGCGCAACAGCGATGTCGACACCGCACGCCGCACACTGACCGTACGTTCCGCTTTTGATACGTTGCAAGGCGGCATCGACGGCCACCAGTTCGGCGGTTTCACGTGCATCCAGTGCCAGCTCCAGATCGCGGGCGGTATTGGTTTGTGCCCGGTTGTCTTCTGACTTGCCAAAATGTTCTGCGGATGCCTCGGCACGGCCCACATCGCCGCCACGCAAGTCTGCGATCTGGGCCAGCAGGTTGGCGCGTTGAAGCAGCAGAGTCTCCTGCAGGGATGCGGCGAGTTGTTTGTCCATGAATGAATCCGGTGAGGTAAAGAGCCCATCATGCTTCAGGCGGCGCCAGCGGCTTTTGACATGGCGCAATGAATTCTCAGCTTTTCAGTATCAGCAGGGCCAAGCCGATGCCCGCAGCAGTCAGGGTCATGCCCAAGGCGCAACGCTTGGCCAGTAGCGGGCCGCCGATGAAAAACACCAGTCCCAATTTAAAGCTGATGTTGGAGATGATTCCCAGGCCAATGGCCGTCACTGCATCAAAGGCTGGCAGCTTGCCCAGCCCAAAGAGGCGCAGGCTGGACAGGGTGATGGTGTCGACATCTGTCAAACCGGAACCAAAGCGACCACGTACAGGCCGCCGCTACCGGCAATGTCTGACAACCAGGCCGCAAAAAACAGCACCATGGCTTAGAGCAGACCGAACCCGATTGCCGTGCGAAGCTCTGTCGGGTTACTGACCTCCGGGATCGGCACATCGCTTTGCTGGCGCAACTGGTACCACCAGAAAGCTGCCGCCGCCAGACCAAACGCCAGTCCACTGCCTAGCACCGGCAGCAGCTGCGGCAGTAGCGCCGGCGCAATGACGGCGCTGACAATGCAAAGCCTGACCAGCACCACCACGTTGGCGAGCAGAATCACGACCGCGGCAAGTCGACCCAGACCCTCGCTCTCGCTGCCACGGCGTGCATAAACCAGCGTTGTGGCGGTGCTTGAAGCCAGTCCGCCAAAGATACCGAGCAGCGCAACGCCATAGCGCTGCCCGATAAAGCGCAGCGCAACATAGCCGGCAAGGCTGACGCCAGAGATAAGCACCACCATCGGCCAAATCTGTCGCGGGTTCAGGGCGTCATAGGGGCCAAAATTCTGGTCGGGCAAGATGGGCAGAATGATGAAAGAAAGCAGGCAAATTGCAGCATCGACGTCAGGTCGCGCCGGCTGAAGTTCTGGGTCATGCCGCGCAGTTCGGCCTTGAAGTAAAGCAGCAGGGTGGTAACAATGGCCAGCGTCACCGCCAGGGCTGAATGGCCATGCCAGATCATCGCCCCCAGGCCGTAGCACACGACCACGGCGGCAACGGTTGTGGTGCCGGGGTCTGCGTTTACCTCCCGCTCATGCCAGTAGGCGGCGATGATCATCAGGCCAACGACCAGCAAGCCGCCTGTCAGTACCCATGGCGTTGCGATTTCTTCTGACAGCATTGCCGCGACCGTGCCAAACAGCACGACCAGTGCAAAAGTACGCAAGCTTGCCTTGGCCGCCTCGTCCTTCAAAGAGCAGCAGTTTTTAAGCGGTAGCGACAAGCGCATGACTTGCCACGCAAGCTGAAAACATTGGCGGTAAAGGCAGGTAAAAGCCGGCTTACGCGGCGCTAACGGTTACATCAAGCAAACGACTGACAGACATCGAAGACCAAGCGGTGCAGCCAGGTCTGCCTGCCAGCGGTGTGTTCACCGTCAATTTGCCGCGCACATTGAAAGCACAACTCCAGCTGGTGCTGCCGCAAATGGTCGCGGTGTTGGGACAGGATCGGTATGCCGGGTTTGTGCCGGACAGTGGCGGCTGACTGTTTCGCCAGGTTTAGATGTCCAACAACATTCAACGCCGCCTGCGCTTTGGCAACTCAGCCGGTTGGGTGACCGCGTCGCCCTCGGCGAGAGACAACGCAACTTGCTTGAAGCCAAGACTCAACATGTCCAGCTCAACTGCCGCAGCGCGGCTCAGGTCGATGACGCGGTTGCGGATGAACGGGCCGCGGTCAGTGATACGCACCAACACTTCGCGGCCATTGACCAGGCTTTTGACCCGCACCATGGTACCGAAGGGCAGGGTTTTGTGGGCCGCGGTGAAGGCGTTCATGTCGTAGCGCTCGCCGTTGGCCGTGCGCCTGCCGTGAAACCGTAGGCCGTACCACGACGCGCCGCCGCGTTCGACTTCACGCTCTGGGCTGACGGTGTAGCGCTCTGGCTGCACAGCACCATTTAAAGGCAGTTCAGAAGGTAATCTATCAGCTGAATCTTCGTTTACCGCTGGCGGCGGCTCTGCTTTCGGTTTGGCAATGGAGTTAACAGTCGGGTTAGAAGGGCTGCCTGGGCCCGCTGGCGGTGCGGTGGAACAGGCAACTAATGCCGCCGTGCTGACAACCATCACCCACTTGAGAAGTTGCAGTGTCAACAACCTGGCCATTGCATCGGTGCGTTCAAAGCGGCTGCAGTCGCCGAACCACCTCAAGCGTGGGAGCGCTTTGGTTCATGCTGTAAAAGTGCAAACCGGGTACGCCGCCGTTGCGCAACTGGTCGCACAAATCGGTAGTGACATCTAGGCCGAAACTTTTAATCGATGCGGTGTCGTCGCCAAAACCCTGCAAACGCAAGCGAATCCAGCGGGGCACTTCAGCGCCGCACGCGTCTGAAAACCGGAGCAACTGCGATGAGTTGGTAATCGGCATGATGCCTGGCACCACAGGCACATCAACGCCCAACTTGTAAGCGTCGTCAACAAACCTGAAGTAAGCATCAGAGTTGAAAAAATACTGCGTGATGGCTGAATCAGCGCCTGCCTTGACTTTGGTGACGTAAGCGTTCAGGTCATCGTGGGCAGATTTTGCCTGCGGGTGCACTTCTGGGTACGCGCCGACTTCAATATGAAACGCGTTGCCTGTTTCGGCACGAATGAAGGCCACCAGGTCGCTGGCGTAATGAAACTCGCCGCCGCCGCCGTAGCCACTGGGCAAGTCGCCGCGCAGCGCCACCAGGCGCTGGACGCCCATGCTTTGCAGGATGGCCAGCTGTTTGCGCACCGCCGCTTTGGTTGCACCCACGCACGAGAAGTGGCAGGCGGCGTGCATGCCTTCAGCCAAAATTTCACCAACAGCGTTAAAAGTGCCATCTTGCGTCGAACCGCCTGCACCGAAAGTGACTGAGCAGAACTCGGGTTTCAGCGCGTACAGCGCCTGGCGAGTGGCACGCAGTTTTTCAGCGCCTTCAGGCGTTTTGGGTGGAAAAAACTCGATGCTGATCGGCAAGGTCATTGTCAAATGCTCAATAAATACGTTAGCGATTTCTGGGCGACTTTGTCAGTCGTCAGACTGCGATTTGTCCCGCTGCTTGCGCCGCGCTGGGCCGTGCTGGCCCGCATGCGCTTCTTCAGAGTCTTCATGTGCAGCGTGCAGGGCGCGCGTTTCAGCCCGGGGCGTGCGTTTTACGGCTTTGCGCGGTGGTGCGGCGGGCAAAGGCTTGTCGTCCAACCCCAGGTCACTGCCTTTTTTACCGTGAATAAAGAACTCGCGGTTGCCATCGCCACCTGAAATAGCTGATTCCATCCAACCGAGTACGTCAACGCCCAGCTCCGCGCAGGTATCACGCAGGCGTTTTTCAACAAACTCAAAATGTGCTGGGTCACGCACAACACCGCCCTTGCCGATTTGGCCGGGCTGCAGTTCAAATTGCGGCTTGACCAGCATCAGCAGGTGGCCGTCGGCTTTGAGTAGACGCACGACTGCGGGCAGCACCAGCGTCAAGGAGATGAACGACAAGTCGCCGGTCAAAAAATCAAAGATGGGATCGATTTCAAATCCATCATCAAGTGGGTCTTCAACGTCGAATTGGCCTGAAGCTCCCATTTCACGGGCGCAAGCAGCTATTAAATCAGTAGCAGTTAACGACCGGGCGTTGATGCCTTCCAGACACACCACGCGGTCATCGTCGCGCATGGTGGCATGCAACTGGCCGTGGCCCACGTCAACTCCGACCACTTGGACAGCGCCGTGTTGCAGCAGGCAGTCGGTAAAGCCGCCGGTGGATTGACCGACATCAAGGCAGCGCAAACCTGTCACGTCAAACCCGGTGGCCTTCAAGGCACCTTCGAGCTTCAAGCCGCCGCGCGAGATGTACTTGGCTTCGGTGTTGTCGAGCACTTCGACTTCAGCGTTGTCAGCAATCTCGTCACCGTTTTTGGCGACTCGCTTCCACGGCGCCTTAACTCCGAGTTTTTCCTCCACCTCATCAACCACCACACGCCACTGCACACCCGAGCCAATCAGGCGCTGGGCCTGGGAGCGGGTGGTGGCAAAGCCATGTTCAACGAGGAAGAGATCAGCTCGCATTGGAATGTTTCTGCCTATTTCAGGCGGTACCAAGGGCGTAGCGAGCAGCCCGAGAGCAAGGCGCGGGTGTCAGGCAAACGGAGTGCACTTCAGGTGCATGAGGATTCCCTGAACGGGACCCGCAACGCCGTTATCGGGTTGCGCAGTAGCCCCGTGAATCAATAACGGTAAGCGTTGGCCTTGTAAGGGCCAGCTTTGTTCACGCCAATGTAGTCAGCCTGCTCCTGGCTCATTTCAGTCAGCATCGCGCCAACTTTCTTGAGGTGCAAGCGGGCAACTTTTTCGTCCAGATGTTTTGGCAGCACATAGACTTCGCCGACTTTGTACTCGGCTTGCTTGGTGAACAGCTCGATTTGCGCCAGCACCTGGTTGGCAAAGCTGGACGACATCACGAAGCTTGGGTGGCCGGTGCCGCAGCCCAGGTTCACCAAGCGGCCCTTGGCCAGCATGATGATGCGCTTGCCGTCCGGGAAAATCACATGGTCGACTTGCGGCTTGATCTCTTCCCAGGTGCATTTCTCAAGGGATACCACATCGATTTCATTGTCAAAGTGACCAATATTGCAAACAATGGCTTGGTCTTTCATCGCTGCCATGTGGGCGTAGGTGATGACGTTCTTGTTGCCGGTGGCAGACACAAAAATGTCGCACTTGTCAGCGGCGTATTCCATCGTCACGACTTTGTAGCCTTCCATGGCGGCTTGCAGCGCGTTGATTGGGTCAATCTCAGTCACCCACACTTGTGCGCTCAATGCGCGCAACGCTTGGGCTGAGCCCTTGCCCACGTCTCCGTAACCAGCAACCACAGCAACTTTTCCAGCAATCATCACGTCGGTGGCGCGCTTGACGGCGTCAACCAAGGACTCGCGGCAGCCGTACAGGTTGTCAAACTTGGACTTGGTCACGGAGTCGTTGACGTTGATGGCGCGAATGACCAGCGTGCCCTTGGCCGACATTTCATTCAATCGCAGCACGCCGGTGGTGGTTTCTTCGGTCACGCCAACGATGTTATTCAGGCGGCGGCTGTACCAGGTGGGGTCAATCGCCAGCTTGGCTTTGATGGAGTTGAACAGGCAGATTTCTTCTTCGCTGCCTGGAGACGCGATCACTGAAAGATCTTTTTCAGCTTTGGTGCCGAGGTGCATGAGCAACGTGGCATCGCCGCCGTCGTCCAAAATCATGTTCGGGCCTTCTTCAGCTGTGCCTTTAACAACATCTTCGCCGCCGAATTCAAAAATGCGGTGGGTGTAGTCCCAGTAATCAGCCAGCGACTCGCCCTTTACGGCGAACACGGGTGTGCCGACAGCAGCCAGCGCAGCAGCAGCATGGTCTTGTGTCGAGTAAATATTGCATGAAGCCCAACGCACTTCCGCGCCCAGAGCTTGCAATGTTTCAACCAGCACGCCGGTTTGAATCGTCATGTGGATGGAGCCAGTGATGCGGGCGCCTTTGAGGGGTTGCTCTTTGGCAAATTCTTCGCGCATGGCCATCAGGCCGGGCATTTCGGTTTCAGCGATTTTGATTTCTTTGCGGCCCCAAGCGGCGAGCGACAAATCGGCAATCACGTAATCAGAAAAAGGCGCTACAGCGGCAAGCGTTGGCTTCAATACGGCGTTCATACGGTTCTCCAAATTCAAACATCAATTGGGCAAAATAGCCACGAGCACATGCTTGGTTAGCCAAAATATTCGGGGGAATTTTTCGACTCACCCGGCTAGAAAAGCACATGCGGGTGAGCGTGGTTGCTGGGGTCACTGGTGTGTGAATCTTGAGCCTAATCCACATGCCGTGGGTTGCAACGCTCCTCAAGAATTGCGTATTGTACAGACATGCGACACTTTCGTCATGCTCCCTCTAAATGCGTGGCCGTCGTCAGCCCGAGGACGAATCACAGGTGTATTGACCGACATTGACGACACACTGACCACAGAAGGCGCGATCACGCCAGATGCGCTGAATGCGCTGGGTGCACTGAAGGCGGCAGGTTTGAGCGTCATCGCGATTACCGGCCGTCCCGTCGGCTGGAGTGAGCCGTTTGCCATCCGCTGGCCCGTCGACGCAATCGTGGCTGAAAATGGTGCTGTTTTGCTCCAAAATACCAGTAAAAAAGGCTTGCAGCGCAATGAATACGGGCGCGAGCAGCTATTAAAATCATACCAGCTAAGCGATAGTGAACGCAGGGAAAACTGCGCACGCATGCAGCGCATCGGCCAACGCATCCTGAGCGACGTGCCCGGCACAGGTCTGGCCCGGGACAGCGCCGGGCGCGAGACCGACATGGCAATTGACCACAGCGAATTCACGCGGTTGCCTGTAGAGAAAATTGCGCAAGTCGTCGCCATCATGCAAAGCGAGGGCATGACGGCAACGGTCAGCTCCATCCACATCAATGGCTGGTTTGGTGCGCACAACAAGCTGACAGGCGCGCGCTGGGCGGTGCGCGAGCTGTTTGGCCGCGACCTGAATACGGAGATGAACCACTGGGTTTATGTAGGCGACTCAACCAACGACCAACTGATGTTTGAAGCCTTTGCGCAGTCGGTCGGCGTGGCCAACGTGCGGCGCTTTGAATCGCAGCTAGCCACCTTGCCGCGCTTCATCACGGATGAAGAGCGTGGTGCGGGGTTTGCTGAGGTGGCAAAGGCGGTTTTATCCGCCCAGGCTGATTAAGCACTTTTAACCTACCTCAGCTTTTCGACGGTCGCTTGAGCCTTGCAGCTCGTCTGCAACGGCTGCACTTACCAGTTGGCGAGCGCGGCTTACTAACCTCGAAGAAGCTCGTGGTTAAGCGCTGCAAAAGCTTTGGCAAAAACTGCATTTCGGATTGCATAGGTGCATCGCGCCTCCCCCATAAATTGCGCATACGCAGGGCCGAAGTCGAATGCCAGCGTAACGCTGGTTTGTGGCGCTACCCGGCGATGCGCGTTTTGCGCCCAGGCACCCGTCAAGCTGCTAAAGGCAATCAACAAGAAAAACAGCACCACCACCAGTGGCAGCGGAAATCCTGGGCGACCAATGTCGCGCAAGGCTGCCGGTAAAAAAACAGATGCCATGAAAATCGAGCCGAACCCCGAAACCGTCAATCCGGTGGCCAGGCTTACCACGACGCGTTGGCGCAAGGTCAGCGCGCGGCGTTCGTGTTCATGTTGCGCGATGCATTCATCGCAATATGGCACCTCGGCTTGCTCGACCTGATAGCTGGTCACGCTGTCACCTGTAACAGACGTCAGGCGAAACGCCTTTTGTACCAAAATGCGCTGTGACGCGGTTTTGCCGCAATTAGGGCAAAGCGCAGGGTAATCCAGCCCGGCCGGGTTTTGTACCAGCACCATCCGGTGCGGGTGACTGAAAAGATCTGCCGCTGAATCCTGAGGCTGGAAAATGGGCCATTTGTTCATCCCGCTTTCCTGCCAACGACCTGCAATAGTTCGTTGGGCCCCGCCCAGCCAGACGCTGTACCAAACACCTCCAGCTGTCTGGTTATGTCGTTCCACGCCGCTTGCCGGGCGACGCTGGACAACGGCGCCAAAATTTCAATGATGGGAGACGCTGACGACCGGAGAAAGTCAACGTAATGTGCCGCACTCGGGGCATGAAAAGGTGCCGACACGGCGCGCACCGCCACATGGGTAAAGCCAGCAGTTAGCAGCAGTGCTTTGAGCAAGTCCGGTTGTCCCAGGCTCATCAACATACCGGGTTCAAACGCGCTGGTGGGCCCGCTTGCCGAGCCATTGGCCAAGCCCGCATGTTTGCGTGCCGTGGCGAGCGTGATCGTCAAACACGGGTTGTGCTCGGGCGGCCCAAATACCAATGCGCTGAAACGTCCAAATGCTCGAAGCGCGTCACGAATTTCGTGCAGCGCCGTCAGCGGTGAGCGGCAGAACATCAGGCCCAGCCTGCACACTGCGGCGTCAAAGTCAGCACCCGCCAGGCCCAGCGATTGGGCATCTGCCACCCGGGTGCTGATCTGTGTGAAGCCTGCAGCCTCAGCGTTTTTCTGTGCCAAAGACAAGATGGCAGGCGACACATCCGTGGCAAGTACCCAGCCACTGGAACCGACACGGCGCGCTATGTCCAGAGTCTGGTCACCCGCGCCGGCCGCGACGTCGAGGACGCGCGCACCCGGCCCAATGTGCGCTTCGTCCAGCATGGTCCGCGTTGCATCGAGCAGCCAGTTGTGGATGAGCGCGCCATGGTGGTTCCACCCTTCAGCCGCTGCGTCCCAGGGATGGGGACGTCCTTCTGCTGCCGCTCCGGCGATCACTTTTCCTGTAGACAAAGCCATCATTGCGCCTTTACTCCGGTTGCCAGAATGATTGGCTGCCAATACCGTTGCTCTTGCGCGATGCGGTTGGCAAGAGCCGCAGGCGTGCTGGAAACCGCCAACATGCCGGAGTCGGCGAAAGCCGCGCCCAGTTCGGGGCGGGCGATGGCTTGCTGCACAGCTTGCGATACCGCTTCTATGGTGGCAGCTGGCACGCGGGCTGGCATGAAAAACGCAAACCACTCGCGCACAACCAGGCTGCGGTAGCGCTGCTCAACAAAGGTGGCCACATCCGGAAAATAGGTGCTGCGCTGCGCACCCGATGTTGCCAGCACCCGCAGCTTGCCAGTGGCTTTGTGCTGGCGAAAAAGCCCTTCGGGCAGCACCAGGGCCGCAATTTGCCCGCCGAGCAAATCCACCAGAGCTGGCGGGCCGCCGGCATACACCACGTGCTGCCAGGGCACATTCGCTTCGCGAAACAGCATCACCTCCAGCAGGTGCGGCAAGGTCCCGGTTCCGGGGGAAGCCACGTTGGCAAGCCTGGGATTGCTGCGCATCCAGTCGATCAGCTCCTGGACATTTTTTACGCTCTCCGGAACAGCCGGCCCGACGGCCAGCGCCAGCGTCATCTCGCCGGCCATCGACACCGGCTGCAAATCAATGATCGGGTCGTAGGCGAGCTTTTCATACAGGTAGGGATAAACAGTAGCAACGGCACCTTGGGCCAGCAATACCGTTGCACCGTCCGGCGCTGACGCTTTCAATGCGTTGACGGCAATCTGGCCAGCAGCTCCCGGGCGGTTGTCAACCACTACCCCCTGTGGATATTGCCGTACCAATTGTTCAGCAACGCGCCTGGCCACAATGTCTGGAATGCTGCCAGCCGGGCCCGAACAGAGGATGCGTAATTGGCCAATGGCGGGACTAGCGGCGAACTGCGCGCTGACCGGGCGGACAATACCCAACCCGAGAAGCGACGCGGTCGCCGCAAAGCCATAACGTAAAGCCAAACGGCGCGAACCAGCGGCAGCTACAGAGGTGGTGGTGGTCATGCAATGCTCCTTGTGCAAACGTGTTGTCGATGGAGTGAATACTCGCAGAGCGCGCCCGTTTGTGTGAAGATGCGCGATGAAGCAGCCTGATGTCGGCTGTGCATCACGCAAGGGCCTTTCATGCGACTTCAAGCGATTGAACAATTCATTGCCGTGGTGGATGCGGGCAGCATTCGCGGGGCGGCACGCCAGCTCGAAATGTCGCAACCCGCATTGACCCGCGCCCTGCAGCAGCTGGAAGAAGAACTGGGCGTGCAGTTGATGGACCGCAGCGGCCGCGGCGTCACACCCACCGCAGCGGGTAGTGCTTTTTTATCGCGTGCGCGGGTGGCTGAGGCCGAGCTGCGCAAGGCCGCGGAAGAAGCCAAAAAAACCGTGGGTGACAGCACGCGGTTGCTCGCGCTGGGGGTATCGCCCGTGGGCGCCAGCCTTTTGCTGCCAGAGCTTGCCATCGTGCTGCGACGCTTGCACCCCACAACCCGCATACGCATTTTGGAGACCACGCCCAGCGCGTTGCTGTCGTTGGTGCGTGATGAGGTGATGGACCTGGCAGTCACCCAGCGCACCCGCATTCACCTGGACGCCGGTCTGGACTACCGGCCGCTGGCAGAAATTCAGATGCGCATGGCCGTGCGCCCCGGCCACCCCCTGCTCAACAAGGCGGGCAAAAAAGGTGGGTGCAGCCTGCAAGATATCGTGGGCGCGGAATGGCTGTACATGACGGCGCACGACAGCTCTGACGACATTGTGAGCAGGTCGTTCATTGCCAGCGGTTTGCCCGTGCCACTTGCTGCGGTGCACTGCGGCTCTTACTTTGTGGCGCTTGATCTGATCGCTTCAACCGACATGGTGGGTGTGTTGCCGCCAGCGCTGCTTCGCTCGTGCATGCGGTCGGGGCAACTGGTTGAGCTGGTGCTGGCCCAAGCTTTGATACCCATTCAGCTCGGTATGTACACACGGTCTGGCTCGCCGCCCACTGCACCGGCAAAGTCTGCTGCAGCAGCCGTCATCGCTATCTCAAAGCGAATCACGTCGACTGGCGAGCTTCGCAGTACGGCTCCTTTGAAACTCTGATGGGCTGAAGTCCAGCGCAAAAACCTATTACTTCAGCAGCCCCAGCTTTTCAACCAGCGCTTTCTCACGCACAAAAGTGTCTTGCGCAAACTTTAAATATGCCGCAGAGCTCATGTACATCGGCTGCATGTCGTATTTAGCCAGGGCTGACGTGTAGCTGGCTTGCTCCATCGCCTGCTTGAAGGCGTCGTGCAGGCGCTTGACGACTGCTGGTGGCGTATCGCGCGGCGCTGCAATGCCGAAAGGCGAGTTTTGCACCAAACCCAAGCCGAGTTCCTTGAGTGTGGGCGCATCGGGAAACTTTGCCAGTCGCTCGGCTCCCCAGGTGTTGAGCACCCGCAGTTTGCCAGCTTCAACTTGCGGTGCAAAGCCGGTTGAATCCGCTGCTGCCATGATGTTGCCGCCCAAAATGGACTGCATCAGATCGGCGCTGCCTTTGTACGGCACGTGCAGCAGCTCAATACCGAGTTTTTGCGCAATCAGCTCCATCGTCAGGTGCGGACTGGTCATGGTACCGGTAGAGCCATAACTCAGCTTGCCGGGGTTGGCTTTGGCCCAGCCAACGAAATGCGTCCAGCTTTTCAGGGGTGAATCGGCGGGTACGACCAGGCCAAAAGCGTAGCCGGTCACGTTCAGCACATAGGCCAAATCTTTAATAGGGTCCCACGTCATTTTGGTGGTGTACGGCATGCGAAAAACGCCCAGCGGTACCTGCGCCAGCGTGTAGCCGTCAGCCGCCGAGGTTTGCAAACCCTGCGCGGGCAGCGTGCCGCCTGCGCCGGGCTTATTTTCAATGACCACGGCCTGACCCAGAATTTTCGAGGCGTTGTCTGCCAGCACGCGCATTGTGACGTCGGTGGGACCACCGGCCGGGAAGGCGATGACCAGCTTGATGGGTTTGGCGGGAAAAGCTTGGGCGCTTGCCAATGCAGCCAAGCTTGGGGTGGTTAACAAGGCGGCGGATTGGAGAAGCTGACGACGCTGCATGGTGATTTCCTTTAAGGGGCGTTTTACGAAATACTTGATTAATGATGCCGCAAGCCTGGTCGCAGCGCACTAGGGCTTTGCCCTGCGGATATTTTTACCAGTAATATTAGGGCATGAAATTGCCTTCAAAATTTTGGGCCGACCTTACGTCGCGCCATTTCTCGCAGCTGGCCGGAAGCAGCGTGATTGACCAAACCGTGGCAGTGCTGCCAGTGGCCGCGATTGAGCAACACGGCCCGCACTTGCCGGTGAGTGTGGATACGTCGCTGGTCAACGGCGTGATTGAAGCGGCGCTGCCGCACCTGCCAGACTCACTTTCCGTGCTGTTCATGCCGACCCAGCAAGTGGGCAAAAGCAATGAGCACATCCGCTACCCGGGCACGCTGACATTGAGCGCGCAAACGCTGATCAGCGTGTGGATGGAGCTGGGCGCCTGCGTGGCGCGCGCTGGCATTAAAAAGCTGGTACTGTTCAATAGCCATGGTGGCCAGGTGGGCGTGATGGACATCGTTGCGCGTGACCTGCGCACAGCGCACGACTTGTTGGTGGTTTCAAGCAATTGGTACACGCTGCCGCTGGGCGATGACGTAATGAACTTGTTCACGCCAGCAGAGCACCGCTTTGGTATTCATGCGGGGGATATGGAAACCTCCATGATGCTGGCGCTTCGGGAAAAGTATGTAGATATGCAGCACGCCCAACACTTTCATACCCAAGCCGAAGAACGGGCAAAAAACTACCCGATTTTGGGCAACGGCACCTCCGCCAAGCTTGGCTGGCAAGTGCAAGATTACAACCCGTACGGCGCAGCGGGTGATGCGAGTTGTGCCACCGCAGCCAAAGGCCATGCGGTGATCAATGCAGCCGGCCTGCAGTTGGCGCGGCTTTTGCAAGAGGTCAGCAGCCTGCCCATGTCAACCTTGAATCCTCAACCCAATTTCTCGACTTTCCCCAACCAAGCTGTATGAGCGCACTGCTTGAACTGCGCAGCGTTGAGAAACGCTACGACAATGGTACGTTGGCGCTGGAGCGGGTTGACTTGAGCATCGGCGCGCACGAGTTTGTCAGCTTGCTCGGGCCATCGGGCTGCGGCAAGAGCACGGCACTCAAAATGATTGCGGGTTTGCTGCCGCTGACCTCGGGCAGCATCAACTGGCCCGGCGGCAACACTGCGCAGGCCAAAGACATCAGTTTTGTTTTTCAAGAACCCACCTTGATGCCCTGGACAAAAGTGTTCGAAAACGTCTGGCTGCCACTGCGGCTAAAAGGCGTTCTACGGGCGACGGCAAAGCCGCAGATTGATGCAGTGCTGGGCAAAGTCGGGCTTGCGCAATTCGCACATGTCTACCCGCGCGAGTTGTCGGGCGGCATGAAAATGCGCGTGTCGATTGCCCGGGCCATGGTGACCGAGCCACGTCTGCTGCTGATGGATGAGCCTTTTGCAGCGCTGGACGAAATGACGCGCTTCCGCTTGAACAACGACACGCTGGCGCTCTGGCAGGCCAAGCAGTTCACCACCATTTTTGTAACCCACAGCGTGTATGAAAGCGTGTACCTCAGCAACCGCATCATTGTGATGGCGGCGCGCCCCGGACGCGTGATTGCCGACATTGCAGTCGATGAGCCCTACCCGCGTACAGACAGCTTTAGAAACACGCCGCGCTACGCCGAGCTGTGCGTGAAAGTTTCACAAGCGCTGCAAAAAGCCGGAGACCACCATGGCTGAGCCGGTACAGGACTTGCGTGAAAGTGCTCCCGCTTTAATAGCTGCTAGTGCCCGAAAACAGAAGGCTATAAGCCAATTTATTCAAAAAATACTGCCATTTTTCGTATTTGGCCTGGCACTGCTGGCCTGGGAGCTGACAGTACGCATCAACAATATTCCGCACTACATCTTGCCCGCGCCCACGCTGGTGGCCAAAACGCTGTGGGACAACCTGGGCTCGCTCATGGTGAGCTGGCTGTACACCATGAAAATTACTTTTGGCGCGCTGCTGCTGGCAGTGGTGGGCGGCGTGGCGCTGGCCATGCTGTTTGCGCTGAACAAATGGGTGGAGCTGTGCCTGTTTCCGTTTGCCATTGTGCTGCAGGTTACGCCGATTGTGGCTATCGCCCCCTTGATTCTGATTTTTATCGACAGCACCACCGCTGCGCTATTGCTGTGCGCCTGGATTGTGGCGTTCTTTCCGATTTTGTCGAACACCGTGGTGGGCCTGAGAAGCGCTGACCACAACCTGCGCGATCTGTTCACGCTGTACCGCGCATCGCCGTGGCAAACGCTGCGGTTTTTGCTGGTTCCGTCGGCCATGCCGTACTTCATTGCCGGTTTGAAAATCGCTGGCGGCTTGAGCCTGATTGGCGCGGTGGTGGCTGAATTTACCGCAGGCGCAGCGGGAAAGGAAACCGGCTTGGCTTCGCGGATTCTGGAAGCCAGCTTTCGCACTGAGATTCCGAAAATGTTTGCCGCGCTGGTGCTGGTCTCGCTGACGGGCATCATCATTTATCTGGTGTTTATGTGGGTTTCAAAGCTCGTGCTGGGCAAGTGGCACGAGAGCGAAATCAAGAGCAGCCGCTAGCCAGCAAGTCAACGCCGTAGACGCCGTGCAACTTGAGAACGTGATCATCCCCGCCTGCGTGCGCGGTTTTTCCTCAAACGCTGTGCGCTTCGACGTTTTTATACAAAACAGTGCTGTAGTCCAAATAACACCGGCGCAGGCAGCTCCTGATTCAATAGCATCTGGCACGCTTATTCCTTGCCTGGTAGACGCGCATGTACACATCGACAAAACCTACGTGGTCAATGAGGTTGGCGCTGCTGACGGCGACCTGGGCAAAGCCATCGAGCTGATGGGCAAGCACCGCGCGAAGTGGACGGTAACGGACATCACGCAGCGCATGGAGCGCGCATTGCAGGATGCATACCACCACGGCACACGCGCCATGCGCACCCACCTTGACTGGGTGGACGATGGGGTGCCGGATGCCGCAGGCGTTTTTGAAACGCTGCGCCAAAAATGGCGTGGCCGCCTGGTGCTGCAGTGCGTGTCGCTCACGCCTCTTGACAAGTTCGACAGCCCCGCCGCTGGCCAATCGATAGCCCAAGAGCTTGCGCGCATGAACCGCACGGGCGACGCGCTCGCTGGCGAGGCAGCATTGCTGGGTGCCTTTGTTTACCGCAACGCGGATATGCGGGCCAAGCTTCAGCGTGTATTTGACTTGGCCACAGCGCACGATTTACGCCTGGATTTTCATGTAGACGAGGGCCTGGATACCGACGCCTGCGGCCTCAAAATGGTTGCCGAATTGACGATTGCCAACGGCTACCAAGGCAAGGTGACTTGCGGCCACTGCTGCTCATTGAGCGTCCAGCCGCGCAATGAAGCGCAAGCCACGCTCGAATTGTGTCTGGAGGCCGGAATTTTCCTGATCGCCCTGCCCACCACCAACCTGTACCTGCAAGGCGCGTGGGACGCAACACCGGTAGAACGCGGCATAACGCGTCTGAAAGAGGCATTAGCGCTTGGAATGCGGGCGGCAGTAGCTACTGATAACGTAGCAGATGGTTTCTATCCGTATGGTAGCTACAACTTGATGGAAAGCTATGGCCTGGCGGTACAGATGGGCCATTTGAGCCCACCTGACGAGGCGATAGCAACCGTCACCACGCACCCGGCGCTTGTCATGGGGTTGCCGTGGGACGGAAAAATCCAAGTCGGCTGCCCGGCCGACTTGTTGCTGCTTTGCGCAACCAGCTCGTACGAGCTGGTTACATCCGGCTTGGGCTCAGCGAAACGCTGTAGTTGGTACGGGCAGCCAGCGCCTTCACGCCTTCTTGCCTGACTTCAGCACGGTCACGCGTGGTCGGTGCCGATGCCGCTTTGAACTCACCAGTGTTGTTTGCTACGTGCAGACTGCCATCAGCACGCGCTTTGGCATATTCGGCCATGACTTGCGCGCGGCTCACAGAGCTGGTCGTGCCTGGCGTAATCGCTTCAAAAGTGTCGGCAAACGCGACGGTTGCGCCCAATGAAGACAAAGCGATAACGGTGGCGGCAATAAATTTCGAATTCATGATGGATTTCCTTAAAAATTAACGATAAAAAGTGGTGCCTGCTATCTCAATCAATACGCCCAATAGCTGCAGGCCGCTGGATGTTTGCGGACCAAAAGAGCCGCTTAACTTTAAGTAGCTCGATCGGACCGGCGGTTTAGTCGATTAGTACGTCTCGTAGCCGGCTTTGTCATAGTCCGACTGCGCTGCGCGCGCTGCCAAAACGCCTTCTTTACGGACCTCAGCGCGGCTCAAGGTGCTGGACGTTGGGTTTGCTGCAACTTTGAATTGACCGATTTCGTTAGAAACTTGCAAAGTGCCGTCGGATTTGGCTTTTGCCAAGTCGACCATCACTGCTGCACGGGTAGTTGAGGTTGCAGTGTTTGGCGTAATCACTTCAAAAGTGTCAGCAAACGCGGCGGTTGCGCCCAATGAAGACAAAGCGATAACGGTGGCGGCAATAAATTTCGAGTTCATGATGAGTTTCCTTAAAAAATTAACAATAAAAAGTCGTATCGACCATTTCAAACAACCCGCTTGCTGGCCAGCTTTTGAAATTTGGCCTTGAGCGGGTTGCCCGTCTCGGTGAGCAGCTTGTTTACTTGCATCTCATCGATGGAATGAACTTTAAGCCAGTAATCGTGATTTACTAACCCGTTGGTCAGCAATGCACTATTGTGAAATACGCAATAGAATTCAAAAAATCAATTTAATTACCTACTTACCGTTACCTTTTACGACTAACGGGTTACGATTTAAACGATACAGGCCGTTTTATGGACAGACTTCTTTCAATGCGCGTATTTCAAAAAGTCATTGATGAGGGCGGATTTGCTGCGGCGGCCCGCGCAATGGACATGTCACCCGCAGGCGTAACGCGCTTGGTCACCGACCTGGAGCAGCACTTGGGTGCCCGGCTGATGCAGCGCACTACCCGCAAGCTGCTGCTCACCGACGCGGGCGAGGCGTATTTACTGCGCGTGCGCGCGATTTTGGCCGAGGTCGACGATGCAGAAGCCTGCGCCAGCCAGAGCGCCAGCGCTTTAAAGGGCGTTGTGCGCGTGCTGGCCCCACCGCTGTTTGCCAACCGGTTTTTTGCCTACGAGATCAAGCACTGGCACAGCCGCTACCCGAACGTATGCGTTGACCTGCAAATCGATCCGTTTCCGCAATCGCGCGTGGAGGAATTTGATGTCACGTTTTTAACCGTTGCAGAGGGCACTGACCTCAACATCGTGGCGCGCAAGATTGCCTCCACGCAGTGGATTGTGTGCGCCAGCCCCAGCTACTTGAAGCGCTACGGCACGCCAAAGCAACCCGCCGACCTTGAGCGGCATTTGTATCTGAGCTTTCCGTGGCATGTTGTGTCGTCCGCGCAAGCGCACCGGGGGCTGCGCTTGACCCCGCTGAGCGGCGAAGGCGAAGCTGTAGACGCGCCGATCCAAACCGTTTTGCACTCACCCAGTCTGGACATGCTTTTCAACGCCGCCATCGACGGCGCAGGCATTACGGTAATGCCGAAATTTCCAGCAAAGAATTACCTGTCCGCTGGCGCGCTCACACATATCTTGCCGGAGTGGATTTTTGGCGACTTTGCGCTGTACGCTGCACTACCCACCCGCAAGCTGATCCCGGCGCGAACACGGGCTTTTCTGGACTTCGCCACCGAGATGACCTTCAAGCCGATTGACTCGCCACCATCCGCCATCCAGGCAACTTGAACGGTGGTAAATTAGATCTGATGATTGATTTCACCAACCGACTTGCGGCGCTGCAACACTTCTTGGCCGACATCGCGCCCATTGAATCGAGCCAAAACGCAGCGGAAGTCGCAGCCAAATCGCGCGACTTTTTTTGGTACAGTCCGATCCTGACGGAATTGCTGGACGGCAAAGTGGGCGATATGGTGGTCTCGCCGCGCTCCCAAGCTGAGGTGGTTCGCGTTGCTGCGGCCTGCGCCAAACACCGCATTAACATCACGGTGCGTGGCGGCGGCACGGGCAATTACGGCCAGTGCGTACCGATGCAGGGCGGCATTGTTCTGGACATCACGCAGCTGAGCAGGGTACTAAAAATCGAAGCTGGCGCGGTGACCTGTGAAGCCGGTATTTTGATTGCCGACCTAGAGCGCGCGGTGCGTGCAGACAACGCAGTTGCCGGTGGGCAAGAGATTTTGATGTACCCCAGCACGCGTGATATTGCCACCATTGGCGGCTTCATTGCTGGCGGCTACGCGGGCGCTGGCAGCGTGCGCAACGGAATTTTGAAAGATGCAGGCAACGTCACCATGGTTCGGGTGGTCACGCTGGAAGAAAATCCGCAAATCATCGAACTTCACGGTGCAGACATCCAAAAAGTGCACCACGCGTATGGCACCAACGGCATCATCACTGCCCTTACGCTGCGCTTGAAACCCGCCGTTGATTGGGTGCACCACATCGGCCTGTTTGACAGCTACCGCGCGGCGCTGCGCTTTGGCTGCGAAGCGACTGAAGCCATCGGTGGCGATGTTGATGCGTTTTTAATTACTGCGGTTGAACGCCGTATTGCGCCCTACTACACCAGCAGTTTTGGCGAGCGCTTTCCGGCGAATAAAGATGCGGTGTTTTCAATGGTGAACCCGGCACACCTGGCGGCGTGGCGGGCACTTGTGACCAAGCATGGCGGCAGTGAATCCATGGCCTTCAATGAGCAGGAAGTTAACGCGCACAACCTGCACCCCGCCTTTGAATGCGCTTACAACCACACCACGCTGATGGCGCTCAAAGTCGACAAAAGCTGGACCAATTTGCAAACCGTTGCGCCCTGGGTGTCGGGCGTGGGCATTGACATTGCGCTGGTTGAAAAGCAAATGCAGCGCTGGGGCGACGAGGTGCTGCAGCACCACGAATTCGGCCGCCAGTACGGAGGTTGCGTAGCGTTTGGCTTGCCGCTGGTCAGCTACCTCGACAAGGAGCGGCTGTACGAAATCATGGCCGAGTTTGAAGCCGACGGCTGCCAGGTGTTTGACAACCACGTCATCACGATTGAAGACGGCGGCATGA
>ENA-OBIT01000352-OBIT01000352.1-metagenomes-genome-assembly--contig:-NODE-352-length-20244-cov-12.0757_pt1 | contig 20244 bp, 15 predicted proteins | sample MGYA00153386_OBIT01 | MGnify analysis MGYA00153386
GCGCGGAAGTTGTGCATTATCCGGTTTGACAACCCTGTTTTAACTTGGGAAATATTGCGGGTTTTTTACAAAATTTTCTCGGCTTGGGCGGATTGGCGAAGTTAGCGGGCGATCGGGCTTTAGAACAGTTTTTCTTGCTTGCTTGATTTAGGTGAATGGTGGCAATCTTAAAGATGTTAAAGGTGATTTATTGCAGGATTTTTCGCTCTAATTGTGCCTACTTTTATAACCATTATTACGTTTGTAGTAAGGACGAATAGTCCTTATTCACGCAAACTATAAGGACAGACACCCTAACTACCAACATATAACTGTTTGTAGTTGGGTGTTATGTTTTATTGGAAAGATCCGCTCAAGTTCCCGTGAGTTCCACTAGCGCCTTAGCCAAATATTCATATTGTGGCAAAGTATTGTAAAACTGAGCCGAAATTCTTACCAACCGCTTGCTAGCATCCGGCCAAGGAATCACGGGCACTTCAATCTTAAAAATCTCCCACAGCGCCTCTTGCAAAAGTGGAATTCCGACCTTTGAAACCGCATCAGACTTTTGATCTGTCAGCGGTACAACTGCCATCGAACCGACCATTTCATCGGGACAAGGCAGTGGCAAATCTAATTTATCCGCCAATATTTGTCTCCCAGCCAATGCCAAAGCATGATTTTTTGCCATCAATTCCGGCCAGCCACCATCTAACAAAGAACCCATAAAATCAATGGCTACAGGGACGCACAAATAAGGACTAGGATCGACTGTTCCCATCCAGTCAAATTCTAATTGAAAGCGCGATTTATCAGTGCGGGGCGAATTAGCACCGTGACTGATAGTAGTTGGCCGAATGGCAGCTTGCTTGTCGCGCCGCACGTACAAAAAGCCCGCACCTTTTGGCGCGCACAGCCATTTGTGGCAATTTCCAGTATAGTAAGCTGCGCCAATTTCATCTAAATTCAGCGCTACCATTCCCGGCGCGTGAGCTCCATCTACCAAGACATCCACGCCGCGATTAGCTAACTCGCCGACCAACTGTTTGATGGGAAATATTAAGCCTGTTTGGCTGACAATGTGGTCTAATAAAGCTAACTTTGTTTGCGGCGAAACGCACTTAATTATTGCTTCTATAATTTGTTCTGGCGACTCAATTGGAAAGGGGATTTCCGCGACTATGACTTTAGCACCTGTGCGGCTTGCTACAAAATCAATTGCGTTGCGACAAGCGTTGTATTCCTGATTTGTTGTTAGCAATTCGTCGCCGGGAGCAAAAGAGAGCGATCGCAAAACTGCATTGACTCCCGTCGTCGCATTCGGCACAAATGCCAACTCCTCCTCACCCGCACCGATAAATGCCGCTAACTGATTTCTGGCATGATCCAACAATGGCTCAAATTCCCGCATTAAAAAGCGAAGTGGTTCTCTTTCGAGTTGTTCTCGAAAACTGCTCTGCGCTTCGAGTACGGGAATCGGACAGGCCCCAAAAGAACCGTGATTGAGGAAAGTGATATCGCGATCGAGCAACCAATATTCGTTAATCATAGTTGTTAGTCATTAGTCAGCAGTCATTAGTCAACCGCTACCCATTTTACCTTTTAATTGCTCAAATTCTTCTAATGTATTGCAATTCAATAACATTACTGCTTCTGGTTCCCCCACAGGTAGAGGAATTGCCGAAATTTGATTTAACCACGCTTGAAAGGAACGTCCCCCTTGGTCAATAAAACTTTGCAAACTGGGCAGAGATTGTTGGCGGTAGAAGCCGCACAAAGGTTCCCAGCGCGAATTTTGATAAGGTACAACTGCTAAGGTTGATTGGGGAAAGTTTGTTAACTGATTTGCCCAATTCTGGATAATCCGGGCATCCAGCAAAGGCAAATCGCAAGCTAACAGTAAAATCCAGTCGGCGGCAATTTCTGTCAATCCCTGAGTCAATGCCACCAAGGGCCCGGAGCCCGGATTGTACTCTATCAGAAATTGGGATTGTTCGGTTAAGGTCGATCGATAGCGATCGGGCCAAGCAGTCAGAACATAAACTTGTGGCGTTACAGTTGCTGCAACTTCCAACGCCCGCTGCAATAGGCTTTTACCCTCAATTTCCAGCAGAGCTTTATCCTGGCCCATCCGCGAACTTTGACCGCCTGCTAGCACAATTACTGCAATTTTATGATTAGTCATTAGTCAGTTGTCATTAGTCAGTTGTCCGTAGTCAGTTGTCCGTAGTCAGTGGTGAGCTTTCCAGCCAACAGCGAACTGTCAACTGTCAACTGTCATTAGCACAAAACCTCATTAATCATTCTCAATTCAAAGCACTAACGGCTTTGCTAACCTTCTCAAGTTTTTCTACAACTTGACCGCTGCTTAATAAAGTTTCAGCTTCAATTAAACCCGAGTTGATATCACAACAAACTCCGCTGCGCCATAGATGAAATCCGCCGTTCCAGATAGCAGATTGCATCAATTCCGACGGTTTTCCCAGCAAAACTTCCTGCATTTGTTTGAATAACTCAGATGCTGATTCAAAAGCTGGATTTGTGTTGCTAAAACCATAATCTCCGTGGGCCAAAAGCACTCGCTCGAACTCAGTATCCGGTTTAGAAATGCCGATAATCGCAGTACGATCGCGCGGCAAATCGCAGCTTCCCTCCAATCCTTTGACTGTGGTATAATTTTTGACTCCCCGTAACTCAAAGGCTTTTTGAAACATACCCTCTGTCGGCGGATGGACGTAGCCGGAGATGATATTAACATCGCCTGCACAGGGACACCACATCAATTCCATTGTCGCAAAAGGTGGCCGTTTGCCGATTTCGCGGCGGTAGGGTACTAAAGCGGCTGCTTGAGGAAAATGCTTGGGAAGGTAAACAAAACCTAAACCCGTACTGTCAAAAACTTGCTGGACTTTTTCTAAACTAAGTTTTCTCCAGTCAACTCCCAAACCGCGCCAAACTTCAATCAGGGGAATGCCTTCTTTCGTTGGCATGATATCGCCCCCGTGCATGACGGCTGGGACGCCCCTAGCGGCTAAAATTAGGGCTGTTAGAGGGCTAATTGGAGCTGTGCGCGATCGCCCGTCGTAAGCAACTCCAAACACGGCAACGCTAGATACTGCAAACCCTTTTTCTCGGTTGGGAGGAGCAAGCATCGGCCCCAATTCTTCATAAGCATCGAGCATTCCGGCTAATTCTTCGCCCGTTGGCCGTTTGATGCGGTGGGAGATCATAAAAGCTCCGATTTGAGCCGGTGTTGCTTCTTGCAGCAGCATCATCCGCGTGGCTGCTGCTGCTTCGGATCTGGTTAAATTTTCTCCTGTGTGTACTCCACTGCCAATTTTTCGCAGCAATTCTCTAAATGCGTTACTCATAATTTGGGTTATTGGGAATGGGGAATTGGGAATGGGGAATGGGGAATGGGGAATTGGGAATGGGGAATCGGGAATTGGGAATTGGTTATTTGTTATTTGTTATTTGTGATTAGAAAGAGAACAGTTAACAGACAACAGTCAACAGTTAACAGTCAACTAAAAAATATGATAACTGGCGAATTAAATTCATGAATTTTCGAGCTTGATTAAATCAAATTGCGGTGGCACAAATTCGCGTACTAATTGGCAAAAATGGGCGATCGGCGGAATTTGCATTCGATCGTGAGTTGTCACTAACACAACTTCGCGAGTCCAAGTCGGATCGATCGCCGATTGACCGATTGCCGAAACCTTGGAATTTGCACTCTCGCTGGCGATCGACCGAATTGCTAAAGTGCGATCGGCCACAGCCTCAAGTAAAGCCGAATGCGGCAGCAAAGCAATCAATTCTCCTTGCCGCACCACACCCCGAAAAGCATCTAGAGTGTTGAGTTCCAAAACAGCATGAAGTTTAGCACCGATACGTCCAAATTGCTCTTGCACCATCCGCTGCATTCCGTACCCGTCCTTAAACACCACTTGCGGGTAACAAATCAATTCCGGCCAAGGTACTCGATCGAACTGGGCCAGGGGATGACCCGCCGCCATCAACACCTCGATCGGCTCATTGTAGAGCACCTGAACCAACATTTCCGGGGCTTGAGTAAAATAGCGGTTGTTCATCACCACGGCGATATCCACCAAACCGTCTTTGAGAACTTTCAGAGCTCGATCGCTGCCCAAGGAAGTCACCCGCAACTGCACGTTAGGATAGTTGTGGCAAAACTTTTGCAGCACAGGCGGCAAATAAGCAGCACAAACCGAGTGAATCGCCGCCACGCACAATTCCGGCTGCTTTCCCGCCAGCAAATCTTCCAATTCTTCAGCAGCATTTTGCCAAGTCTGACAGATTTTGCGAGCGTGAGGTAGCAGGCGTTCCCCTCCCACAGTCAGCTTTGCGTGGGCACTGCGGTGAAACAGCGACAAACCCACTTCCGCTTCGAGTCCCTGCACCTGACGGCTAATCGTCGATTGAGTAACGCCGCATTTCCGCGCCGCTTGCTGAAAGCTACCAGTTTCAGCAACTGAAAGAAATGCTTGAAGCTGCTCTAAGCGCATGGATGTTTAATGGGAGATGGTTTCAGACATTTTCATCGAGGATCATCAGAGAGATTAACCGATTTAGTAGAAGAATTTAGTAGATTTTGATACAGGTACAGATTAGTTTTGATTCCGGGGCGAGACAGGGGGACGCTTGAGTCTGCGAATCAACTTGCTCGAATCGAATTTCCGATCGCCAAAGTAGAGGTCTATTATCCAATATTGAATGGATTTTTGCATCTGCAAACTTATTAAAAAACCGATTCAATCAAGATTAATTAACAGATATTTCCCAGCTTGTATCTAAAGGATTTGAAGCAATTACGACTCGGCAATTGCTTGATGAATTGCGCTAATTTTCTGCGTTTTTTGCTAAGCTTTGAACTCAAAAAATAGGATTTAATTTCTTACCTCCCCGGGCTTTATAGTACCTTACAGTGCCTAAACCTGTCAATAAATGTACGAGTATTGCAAACAGGTTTTAACCAGAGGTGAACTTTGATCCCCGGACTCACGTCACTGTTATTTTATGTTTGTTTCTGTATACACTAGGAATTAGCCCGCTAGCAACAAAAGTGCAAGTACGATCGATCGCAAGGGATAGAATGGCTGAAAGGATTGATTTTTGGTACGTTACATGAATTTCTTAAGATTATGTCATTTAACCACAATTCTATTCCTCAAGGTGGATGTTGTCAGTGGCAACCGCAGTTATTAGGACTGCACGCAGTCAGCGATTTGTTAATTGCCTTGGCTTGTTACTCAATTCCAGCGATGCTGACATACTACTTTGCCCGGAATCCGCAGCGAAACGTGCCTGCGAGCAAGGGGTTTCTCCTATTGGGAGGCTGGTTTTTCTGCGCCGGCACAACTCACCTGATGCAGGTTTGGAGGCTGGCGCATCCGGGCGAATGGCTGTCAAGTTCGATCGCCGCCGTTACCGCTGTCATCTCTGTGTGGGCTGTAGCGGAACTGATACCCTCGCTTTCTCAACTGTTGGCTGGGGCTTGGGTGACACAATTAGCAGCAAATACAGGGCTGGAAACTGAAAAGACCGATCGACCGCAAGCCGACTCTACCATTAAAAATCCCGCCACCTCTCAAATAACCGAACTCCAACAAATTAACCAGCAATTGCTTGCAGAAATAGCGCAGCGCGAGCGAGTCGAGGAACTCCTGCTTAACACTGTAGACAAACTGCAAGAAAGCCAAGAACGCTTCCGCGTTTTTCAGGAATTATCCCTAGACGGATTTAACGTGTTCCGCAGCATTCGCGACGGCTCCAAAATTGTGGATTTTGAATGGGAATACGTCAATCCCGCAGCGGCAAAAATTCAGCAAAGCACCCCGGGCAAATTAACCGGCAAGCGATTGCTGCAAGTGTTGCCCGGTCATAAAGATAACAGTTTGTTCGATCGTTACGTGCAAGTTTTAGAAACAGGAATTCCCCTCGATACCGAGATTTCTTACAACAGCGAAGGCATTGTCGGCTGGTTTCGGATTATGACGGTTAAATTGGGCGACGGGATTGCTATTTCTTTCAGCGATATTACTGGGCGCAAGCAAGTAGAAGCATCCCTGCGCGACGCGCTGCAAAAACTCACTTCTCATTTTAAAAATACGCCTCTAGCGGTGATAGAGTCGGATGAAAACTTTCGGATTAGCGGGTGGTCGCCGGCGGCCGAGAAGATTTTTGGGTGGAATGCAACAGAAGTTTTAGGCAAGCATTTTAGCGAATGGAAATTTATTGGTGAGGGCGATGCTGAAAATGTACGATCGGCAATTTATAGTTTAAAAAACCCACAGGCTCGGTGCAATGTAGTTCGCAACAGCAATTACGACAAGTACGGTTCACTGCTGCACTGCGAGTGGTACAATTCGGCTTTTTACAGCGATTCGGGACAGTTGATATCGGTGCTGTCTCTGGTTTTGGACGTGACGGAACGCTTTAAATTTATGGAAGTGCTGCGACAGTCTGAAGAGCGGTTTCGGATTGCGGCAGAAAGTGCCAGCGATTTGATTTACGAATGGGATATCGAGACCGACATCTTGCTGTGGTTCGGTCATGTAGACGAACATTTGGAGTACGAAAAAGGCGGATTTCCGAGGACGAGAGCAGCTTGGAACAGTATCTTGCACCCGATCGACCGCGATCGAGTTTTGGCCGCGGTCGATCAATATTTGAGCGCACCAGACAGTTCTGCAACCCCATTTTTTCAGGAATACCGCGTGCAGTGCCGAGGCGGCCGCTGGCTCCACTGGATCGATCGGGGCAAAGCAGTGCTTGACTCTCAAGGCAATCCCTGCAAATGGATCGGCGCAATTAGCGACATCAGCGATCGCAAAGAAGCCGAAGCACAGCGAAATCTAGCATTGGCGCGGGAACAGGCCGCCCGCCGCGAAGCCGAAGCCAGCGAACACCTTTACCGCGTCCTCGCTGAAGCCATCCCGCAGATAGTTTGGACTGCTTTGCCCGACGGCTGGATCGACTACTATAACCAGCGCTGGTTTGAATATACCGGCATGACGCTTGCGGAAACTCAAGGCTGGGGGTGGCAGCCAGTTTTGCATCCAGATGACGTGGAAAACTGCCTAGAACGCTGGAAAACCTCGGTGCAGACGGGGGGGACTTATGAGGTGGAATACCGCTTTAAACGGGCATCGGACGGGGCTTACCGCTGGCATCTGGGTCGGGCATTGCCCGTGCGGGATGCTGAGGGGAAAATTATCAAGTGGTTCGGGACTTATACCGATATTGACGATCGCCAGCGAGCGACCCAAACAGCGGATTTCCGCGCGCGAGCTTTGGCTTTGCTGTCGTCGGCTTCCCTCGATTACCAGGAAGCGCTGCAAGGTTTGGCAGATTTAGCAGTGCCGGGGCTGGGGGATTGGTGCTGCGTGCATTTAATCGAGGCCGACGGCTCGATCCGCTTGCAAGCAGTTGCCCACTCCGATCCGAGCAAAGTCACTCTGCTGTGGCAAATCGACCGGCGCTTGCCGGTAGACCCCCAAGGACGCCACGGAGTGGCAAAGGTGCTGCGGACTGGGGAGTCGAAGCTTTACCCAGAAATACCGGACTGGGTGATCGAGGCGGTTGTGTCGGACAGGGAACTGCTGGAAGTCCTGCGCTCCCAGACCCCGCTGTCAGCCATCTGCGTACCCCTGATGGCTCGCGGGCGGACGCTGGGAGTGATTTCACTGCTGTGCGGGGAGTCCGGCCGCCGCTGCGGAGAAGGCGATTTGGTGTTGCTGGAGGATTTGGCGCGGGATGCGGCGGTGGTGATCGACAATGCGCGGCTTTACCGGGAAGCGGCGGAGGCCAACCGGATTAAAGACGAGTTTTTGGCAACGCTTTCTCACGAGTTGCGGACGCCTCTCAACGCGGTTGTGGGCTGGGCCCAGATACTGCGGCAGCGCAAGTTGAGTGCTGAAAAAACGGCTGTGGCTTTGGAGACGATCGAGCGAAACGGGCGCTTGCAGACTCAGATGATTGAGGATTTGCTGGACGTTTCTCGGATTGTGAGCGGCAAAGTGTGTTTGAAGCTGTGTCCGGTGAATTTGGTGCGGATTGTAGAAACGGCCGTGAAGGCGCTGAGTCCTGATGCTGAAGCTCGGGGAATTGAATTGGCGACTTTTTACGGCGAAGGGGTGAGCGCCGTGAGGGGCGATGCTACTCGTTTGCAGCAGGTGGTGTGGAATTTGCTCTCGAATGCGATTAAGTTTACGCCTCCGGGAGGTCGCGTGGAAATCCGGCTCTCGGAGGAGGGGGAACTGGTGCAAGCTGGTAGCGCCCTGCTGTCTCCCAGGTCTGGGGTTCACTCTGTGAAGATCGCCGTCAGCGATACGGGAATTGGCATTAGCAAGGAGTTTTTGCCGTTTGTGTTCGATCGCTTCCGCCAAGCTGACAGCACTTCTACGCGCAATTACGGGGGCTTGGGGCTGGGATTGGCGATCGTCCGCCATCTCGTGGAACTCCACGGCGGCACTGTCTGGGCCGAAAGTCCCGGCGAAGGACTAGGCTCGACTTTCGGAGTGCGCCTGCCAATTTAGCCAGTTGTTAAGTTTTAAGTTTTAAATTTTCAGTTTGTAGTGAGGACTTTAGTCCTGATAATCTGAGGACTAAAGTCCTCACTACAAACTGTCTTAATTTTCCTGCCATTCTTGCAGGGCGATCGCAATTCCCTCTTTCAATCTCGGTTCGAGACTCTCTTGCTTAACTAAACTTTCTAATTGCTGTCTGGCTTCGATCGCACTGAGCTGTTTGAGCGCCGCCGTGCAGTGCAGTCTGACGCTGTTGTCTGCGTCGCCCAACATTGAAATCAGAGCATCTAGCGCTCTCATATCTCCTAACTTTCCTAACCCTAAAGCTAAAGATTGTTTGATTCCCGTAAACTCCACAGCGGGATGATTGCTTGCGAGCAAATCGCTCAGAATTTCAGCAGCTAAATCTTTTAATTCCGGCTTTTCTACTCTCCCTAAAACAGTGACAATTTCTTGACAAACAAGAGAGTTTGTGTTGTGAATTTCGGCAATTAAGGTTTGCTGCAAATATTCTAAAGCGGTTGCGGTTTCGCTCCAGCTTAAGGCGCGCACAGTTTCGATTTGCAATTCCACCGGAGTTGCGGGATGAAGCAGCAATTCAAATAAAGCAGCCGCCGCAGCATCGGTTTTCAGCCGCCCAAGAGCGATCGCCGCAGACTGACAAACCTCCAAACGGATATCCCAAAGCAAAGGTTTGAGCAAGTTAACTAAGTCTAATTCTGCGTCTAAATAGGCGCGCACTCCCAGAGCTCGCACCGCTTCTTTTCGGACTGCTGTCGCCGGATCTTTGAGCGCGGATACCAGTACCGGCGGGATGCGGGAGTCGTGAAAGCTGCTCAAAGCCTCGATCGCAGCCACCCGCACCCCAACTTTAGAATCTCCGACTACAGTCAACAGCGGTGGGATGGTTTCGGTGCGCCGAATTTGCGCGAGTGCTGCTGTCGCAAACTGTCGCGACTCTTCTTGTAGTAGGAGATTTGCAAGGGATTCTATGGCTGTCGTGCCGAAATTCCCTAGGGTTTCTGCCGCGATTTGGCTCAATTCTTCATCGGAATTTTTGACTAATGTTACTAATGCTTGAATCACTTCGGGGCGATCGAACTTTCCGAGAATCCGGGCAGCGAACCACCGGGGCTCGGTATCTGCGTCTTCGTCTTCGAGCACGGCAATTAAAGGTGCGATCGCGCAATTTCCTAGATTGGGGAATACTTTAGCAATTTCCCAGCGGTCTTGAAAATCGCCCCATTCTAAGGCTTGTATTGCTAAATTGACAGCCTGCTCTAAAATGTGTTGTTCCTGCGGCTGGCTACCGTTTGTAGTCACTTGCTGCAAGCATTCGACTAACTCAGGCCAGTTTTGGCGATCGGCAGCGACTTGCGCTTGTTCTAAAATATTAGACATAATTTTAATTTAGCTTTTGTCGATCGGCGAGATTGTTTGCTGCTACCCCAGAGCCGGACGTATTTTTTAGCAATCTTTTGCTACAGTTATCCATTTTTTGACATTTTTGTCAATCCATCATCAGCAGTAAAATGGAAATAAAGCATTAATTTCATCCAGTTAAGCCATCAAGTTATACTTTTGGTAATTAAACACGCTCAATATTCCCAATGAAAAATTAACAAATGAAGAAAGCTCTACTTTTAGTCAACCAGCACTCCCGAAAAGGGAAAAAGCTATTATCTCAAGCCACTGTAGAATTGCAAGCACTGGATTTTGAGTTAATTGTAGAATCTACAGACAGCGCCCGCGAACTTTCCGACACAATTCGGCGCTACCAAAATGGAGTCGAATTAGTCATCATCGGCGGCGGCGACGGCACTCTCAACAGCGCCATAGAAAGTTTGACAGACACCAAGTTACCCTTGGGTATTTTGCCGATGGGAACAGCTAACGACCTAGCGCGCACTCTCGGAATTCCTACCGATTTATCCGCAGCTTGTCAAGTAATTGCCAGCGGTAAAACTCGGCTCATAGACTTGGGTTGGGTAAACGGACAGTATTTTTTTAATGTAGCGAGTTTGGGATTGAGCGTGCAAATTACCCAGCGGCTGACTAAAGACGTAAAGCAGCGCTGGGGAGTTTTTGCTTATGCTTTTACTGCTTTGCAGACACTTTTGTCAGCGCGACCTTTCAGAGCAGAAATCAAGGTAAACAACCAATGTTTTAATGTTAAAACTCTTCAAATTGCCATTGGCAACGGCCGCTATTACGGCGGCGGCATGACAGTTGCCGAGGATGCCACAATCGACGACAACCGACTGGATTTGTACAGTTTGGAAACAAAAAATTGGTGGGAAATCCTGACTTTGCTTCCAGCTATGAGGCAAGGCAATCATACCGATTGGCCTAACGTTCGCGCCTTACACGCTCAAGAATTTGAGGTTAATACTAGCAAACGCCGTCCGATTAATACCGACGGTGAAATCACAACTCATACGCCAGCAAAATTCCGAGTCATTCCCCAAGCTTTAGCCGTTATCGCTCCTTCATAACTAATAACTTATATAATTATGTTGTGGAACAGGCCGGAAAGCCTGTTCATATATCAGCCACGGGCAAGATGCCCGTGCCACAATTAATCAATTAATTAATAATCGCCTCCAGCGCCGTATTGCCACGCTTCAACCAATCGGTGAAAATAGTATTGCTGCTTTGCTGCTAAATTTTTCACCTGCGGTTCTACCGCTTTCCCCAAAGGCTGCAATCCCGTATAAATTCCTAAATTTACATAATGAACTATCCAATCGAGCAAATTAGCTATTCCTACCTGCGGGATAATTTTCATCACTAATACCGGATGGCTAATTGCTGTTTTCAACAGAGTTTTTGACAAAGCCGGAAACAGCACGATATCTTGAAGAAACGGTTTGAGCACCGGTTCTCCCAACTCTTCCATTACCTGAAATACAGCAGCCAAAAGTTGATTGATTTGATCGGGGTCTATTTTCTGATTCATCGCAGCACTCATCGAACGCTGAAACAACCAGGTAACTGATAGATTCGGCTGGTACGGTTGCAAAAGTGCGAGGGAATTTTTGTCGAGACTGTCGCTTGTCAAAGCTTCGTCAATTCCGAGAGTTAAGCGTTTGAGGTGGCGCACCATTGCTCCGAAACCGCCGAAGCTGAGGGGCGATTGGCTACCGCTGCTATCTCCGACTGGGAGTATGCGATTCCAAGGCGTTTTTAGCGGGCTTTGGCGATAGCAGGGAAAGAATCCGTAGAGTGCTCTTTGGAATTTTAACTGTTCGAGTTCGACGTTTTGATATTGGGGAAGCAAGCGTAAATAGTCTTCAAATAGTGTTTCTAAACTGAATCTTTCTGTGTCGGCGTCTATGTAGGTAAATAGGTAAGTTGTGCGGCCATCTCGTGCGGGAAATGCTTCCCAAAAGTATTGGCACTGATTTTGCATTGGGGTGAAGGATGCAAATATATCGCCGGTTTCGTTTTGGTCAAATCCTTGCGCGCAACTACCGACTACTAAACATACGGCGTCGGGTTTTTTGCGTTGTCTTGCTTGGCGGACAATGGGCGAGAAATGTCCCATTGCGTCTAAGAATAATCGGGTTTTAAATAAATTTGCCGCAGTTGGTGTATCGGTACTTGCAGATTCTACGGCGACTCCGTTGGGGTGAATTGTTGCTGTTTTAAATGGTGTGTTTTCAAATAGTTTGCCTCCGGCTTCTAGGAATCGCTGTTTGAGGGTTTCGAGGAGATAAACTGGGTCGATTCCAATGTTTAGTACGCCGCGCACCCAGATGTCGGGGGTGTTGGAAAAGCTGATGCGGGCTGGGTTGTATTCGGTGGCGATCGCATTTTCGAGTTCTGCAACCGACAGTAAATTTAGTTCTACGAATGCGTCTAATTCTTTGCGGGAAATGTTCCATTCTTGCTCGCGCCCGCGCAGGATGCCGCGTTCGAGTAAGGCTACTCGCCAACCCCGCACGGCTAAGGCTGTACCGATTAATATTCCTAGGGTTCCGCCACCGATAACTATGTCGAAATCGAGGTTTTCGAGGGGTTGTTGGCTGTGTTTGACTGCTTGGGCTGCTGGTGCGGTGTTTTGTTTGAGGTTTTCCCAGAGTCGATCGACCTTTCGCAGGCCTGTGAGGGCGTCTCCTGGTAATTGGGAGAGAATTTTTTCAGTGAGGGACATTGGGTTTTAATATAAAAAATTGGTTGATTTTATTTAATTTAGCTTAGATTAATACTTTCGAGAGTTTCAAGGCCTACACATCAAGAGGCTAGAAACCTGGTTTATGAGGCTTGTGTGCGATTCAAACAGAGAAACCCGGTTTCTGAAAAAAAACCGGGTTTTTATCCCCCGTCGGTAAGTCTGGGGAGTTATTTTCAATCAGCCGTGCTTAATTCTTCTACTTGCAGTCGATCGCACAAAATCCGCTCGCACACAACACCACCCGTCTCGGTATTCCTGCAAACTTCTAACTGAGCCGACGGCACCGCTTCAAACAACAAACGTTCTCCCGGAAACACCGTCCGCTCAAAATACCAGTTAGGAATGTTGGTAATCCGAGCTATTTGCACTTTGTTGGTAGTATTGAGATACCAACACAAAATGCGCGTATTAGGTTCAGCAATTACCTCAGTTAGTGTCAAATTCATTTTTTTAACTTGTTTGTGAAATTGTGCGAGTCATTGATGACTGGTCTAAACTTAAGATAGCATATTACCAGTTAAAACAAATTTTTTTTAACATTTTTTTGATTAATTAACAAATGCGCCAGCAGAAACCTTTACGCCTTCGGCGTGTTCCCAAGAAGGTGCAAAAGGCGGCATTGCTAAAGCGCAAGATTTCCATCCTCCCCGAACAGGTGCGTTCAACAATTGACAGTGACCCACGGCACCTCTTTGCAGTTTGTAGTGGCCACAAAAAGTACACTTAGAAGTAGGATTGTAGCCGCGATCGCTAATTGCTAGAGTCGGATTGCTGTCGATGTTGTTACGTTCGAGAGTCAGAGTTTCCATTAAAGTATTTTTTAAATGTTCACTCTCAAGTATGACAGCCAGATTTCAGTTTCTGTGTCTATCTTTAGGCTTAGTTCGCCTTTAAGTTTTATTGAGGGATCGCTACAAAGCATATTGTTTTTGACTGTATAAGAACAGGGAGCGATTTAATTTGCTTCCAGTCGAATTGGCGAGCTGGGCTTTACTGCCGATCGGCTTGCTTGGCAATGTACTTCCTTATACAGAGCTAATTATCCTCCCCTAACTTGCTGAACAAATCGGCTAAAATCGTATTAGAAAATAAAAAACCTTCAGGATCGCTCAACCGCAAATTTCCAGAAAGCGGCAGTTGCGCGCCCTCATCTAAAGCTGCGATAACTCCGTCCTCGGTCATAATTTCCACCCATCGAAGCCGCCAGTAGGGCTGCAAACAACACCAAATTTTATCAACCGTTTGCTGCGTAAACTTTGTAGTGAGCGCCGACAGGCTAACTCCTTCTGTTAAACGCAAACCTAGCATCAACGTTTCTAACAAAACGTCATTTTCTGAGACTTGAAAATTTTGCTCGATTACTGGTTGAATATCTGGCTGAGTTTCCCCCGCAAGTTTTGAATTAGCTTCCGAAGTGACGGAAGAGATCGATCGCACCCACTGATAATATTCTTGAGTTTTGCGAGGTCGTGTCAACCTCCGGCCTTGGACATAACTCGCCGCCCCCATTCCTAAGCCATAATAAGGGCGATTTTCCCAATAAACGCGATTATGAAGACATTGATAGCCATCGCGAGCATAATTACAAATTTCGTAATGTTCGTAGCCAGCATCGGTCAAGATTTCCCCTGCTAAACGGTACATCTGAGCAGCAGTTTCATCTGCTGGTAGCGGCTCTGCGCCCGGTTCAAAGTAGCGCCCAAAAGCAGTTCCCTGCTCAACAATTAAGTCATAACTCGACAGGTGAGTCGGCGCAATTTCCACTGCCGATTTTAGGGAAGTTTCCCACTGTTCTAATGTTTGGTGTGGTAGTCCTGAAATTAGGTCTAAACTGAAATTGACAATCCCAGCCGATCGCACTATTTCTACTGCTTCAAAAATTTCGGCTACAGAGTGCGATCGTCCGCAAGCTTGCAGCAATTCATCCTGAAAAGCTTGCACTCCCAAACTAACTCGATTTACTCCCGCCGCTGCATATCCCCGCAACTGTTCTAAAGTAAAAGTACCGGGGTCTATTTCGATAGAAATTTCCGCCCCAGCAGCAATCCCAAATTTACCGTCGATAGTCTCTAAAATATTGCTCAACTGACTGACAGAAAGCAGCGAAGGGGTGCCGCCACCAAAAAAAACTGTTTTCAGAGATGCGCCTAAATTTGGAGTTTCTTGAATTTCTTGACACAATACAGCAACGTATTGCACAATTGTGCCGGAATTCTCGCCATTTTTGCGATCGCCCACCACAAAAACCGGAAAATCGCAGTAGTAACAGCGGCGACGACAAAAAGGTATGTGTAAGTAAGCCGAAGTAGGAATAGCAAAGTTTTCTGCTACTTGTGCACTTTTTTTAAATTCAAATGTTAAATCATCTGTGGTAGCGCTCATCACATCTTCAGCCAAAAGTGCAAGTTCAAATCTAAAGTTTTCATTAAACTATCATAAATAATTATGTATATTATGACATTTTTTGAGTAAAAATGTACTAAGAACGATGGCGTCCCGCCCCGCAAGCTACGGCTATTTTAGTTTGATCTCAACAAAGTTTCGAGCGGCAGTAATTCCCGAACAGCCCACAGGGCAATCTATTGGCAGCTTGTAGAGACCATCGGTGCAGCGCGAAATGCTAGCAATACTCGATCGCACATCCCCCAAAGGGTACAACCGCGAAATATAAGTTCATGAAAATCCCTCAGCAAATATAGCGATATCCGACCAAAAGATGAACACAAGTATCAGCACGGGAAAGATATAATGTGAACAAATTCATTAACCTAGAAAAATGCTAGACGCAATCATAATTATCTCATTCATCATCGCAGGCGGAGGCATCGGTTATTACGGAGTCGAACTCCTGCCGAGCAACCTGCTGGAGCAAGTTACAAATACACAAGGTTTAAGCTCCGTACTAGGCTCGTTTGGAGCATTAATCGGCTTTGTGTTCGGATTAGTGGCTCAAACAACCTATAGGCGGGTAGAGAAGCAAGTCGGCGATATGCCAGTGGAAATGCTGCTGACGCGGGCGATCGGCTTAATCATCGGACTGCTAGTCGCGAATTTAATGCTGGCCCCGCTGTTCCTGCTACCAATTCCCCAGGAGTTCGGCTTCATCAAACCTCTAGTCGCAGTTTTAGGAAGCGTCATGTTTGGCTTCACAGGTGTCAGCTTAACAGACACTCACGGCCGCGCTTTCTTGCGATTGATCAACCCCAAAAGCTTAGACACAGTGTTGGTAGCCGAAGGTACTTTCAAACCAGCTTCTGCCAAAGTAGTCGATACAAGCTGCATAATTGACGGCCGGATTGAAAACCTGCTAGAAACAGGTTTCCTCGAAGGTCAAATTATCATCCCGCAATTCGTACTCCAAGAACTGCAACTGGTAGCCGATTCCGCCAACGATCAAAAACGAGTGCGCGGGCGTCGCGGCTTAGATGTACTCAACCGCATCAAAGAAGCATATTCAGAACGGATTCAAATTCACTCGGCTGACTACGAAGATATTGCCACAGTAGATGCAAAATTAGTCCGATTCGCCTTGGATATCGACGGCATTTTGCTCACCAACGATTACAACTTATCGAAAGTAGCTACCCTCCAAAAACTGCAAGTTTTAAATATCAACGATTTGACTCATGCAGTGCGCCCGACTTATTTGCCTGGAGATACGATCGAACTGAAGATCCGCAAAGAAGGCAAAGAACCATCTCAAGGAATCGGCTACTTGGATGACGGCACAATGGTAGTAGTAGAAGCAGGTAGCAGCTACGTTGGTGCTGAAGCCCGAGTCGTAGTCACCAGCGCCCTACAAACCAGCGCCGGCCGCATGATATTCGCCCGCCCTCAAGAGTCCGTAATTGCTTGAAACAAAGTAACAATGGCCAGAGCAATCAGAATCAAATGTTGCGATCGCTGTTCCCAATCTGCCCCGATTCTCTACCGCGCCCGGTATGAAGAGTCGGGGCATTGGTTTTTTTTGTGTCTTAAATGTTGGGAATCAGTAAGTAAAAATAATCCTTTTTACTTCTACGGCGGCACTTGGAAAGCTAACAAGAAAAAATAGTAATAATATCAATTCCGGCTGCGCCAGAATAATATAGAGGACACTGCACGTGCCGTTTCCCTACCGCGATTTATTGTAGGGATACGGCACTGCCGTTTCCTGATTTCGGGTTAGATTAATTCCGGCTGCGCCAGAATAATATAGAGGAGACTGCACGTGCCGTTTCCCTACCGCGACTTATGGATAATTAACTAGACTTGGAATGGCATCTTCATACAAATCCTCGATCGCACAGCTAAAATTAACGCTAGAAAACTGAACTTCTTGCCCTTGAGTGTAAGGATAAAGCACCCACAAACCCTCAGCATTCCGGCGAAAACACTCTACACTAACTCTTTCTTGATTGATTAACACATACTCTTGCAAACTTTCGGAAGTACGGTAATCGGCAAACTTTTCACCTCTGTCAAAAGCCGCTGTAGTCGGCGATAAAACTTCCACGATTAAGCGCGGATAGATAATGAAATCTTCATCATCAGCATTTCTGTCCCGTTCATCGCAAGTCACCGCTACATCGGGATAGTAATAACAATTTGCTGCCTCAATCCGAACTTTTATGTCTGCCATGTAAGTTATGCAGCCACTTCCCCGAAGATGGTTTCTCAACAAAGTTGCTGTATTGACACTAATGATGACATGAGCTTTTTTTGCCCCTGCCATTGCATAGATTTCACCTTGTCTGTACTCGTGTTTGATCGGACTGACTTTCTCGCCTGCTAAATAATCTTCAGGGGAGACGTAGGTGTCGCTTTTATTCGCTGTCATATAATTTTGAGGTGGTTAATCAGTTGACAGTTGACAGTTGACAGCTACCCATAGCCGTCGATAGAAGAGGATTGAAGCAATGAATCATTTTGTTTGATTTCCCCCTAAACAGAGAGGCTTCAAACCCAATCTTCAGGCGTGAGGATTACACAATTATAGCCGTAGCTTGCGGGGCGGGACGCGATCGCCCTTTTTTACCTTTCAGCCCAAGTTTCAACGACGGCGCGGAGTCGGAAGCCGAAGATTACCAGTTGGCGGTTGCGGTTTTTCTTGCAGCTTCATTGTCAAACTAACCCGCTTTAGCTTCTCATTCACCTCCAAAACCCGCACTTTCACAACTTGTCCGACTTTCACAATCTGTGTAGGATCGTCCACAAAGCGATCGGCTAATTGAGAAACATGAACCAAACCATCTTGATGCACTCCCACATCAACAAAGGCTCCAAACTTCGCTACATTCGTGATTATGCCTTCCAATTCCATCCCAACTAGCAAATCGGAGATTTCTTTGATTCCGGCTTGGAAAGTAGCATATTTAAACTCGGCACGCGGGTCTCTTCCCGGTTTTTCGAGTTCGGAAATAATGTCTCGCAGCGTTGGTTCGCCGACTTTCTCTGTCACATATTTCTTAATGTTTACAGTCTTGATTTTTTCCGATATTTCGGTTATTCCAGTCAGTGGCAAGCTTAAATCTTTGGCGATCGCCTGGACTACAGGATAACTTTCTGGATGAACTGCTGTATTGTCCAGGGGATTTTCGCCGCCGCGAATGCGCAGAAATCCGGCTGCTTGTTCAAAAGCTTTTGGCCCGAGTTTGGGAACTTTTAGGAGTTGGCGGCGATTTTTAAACGCGCCGTTTTCGTTGCGGTAATTAACGATATTTTTGGCAACTGTTGCTGTCATTCCCGACACAAATGTCAGCAGTTCTTTGGAGGCTGTGTTTAGGTCAACTCCGACGTAGTTAACGCAGCTTTCGACTGTTTCGTCGAGTTTCTTTTTGAGCAGTTTTTGGTCAACATCGTGCTGATATTGACCGACTCCTATGGATTTCGGGTCAATTTTCACAAGTTCGGCTAAAGGGTCTTGCAAGCGCCGCCCGATGCTGACTGCGCCGCGAATTGTGATGTCGAGGTCGGGAAATTCGGCGATCGCCACATCACTCGCTGAATAAATCGATGCACCGGATTCGTTCACCATGACTTTAATCGGTTTTCTGTCCATTTCTGCCAAAACTTCGGAAACAAATTCGTCTGTTTCGCGGGAAGCTGTACCGTTGCCGATCGCGATCAATTCAATTTTATATTTTTCAATCAAATGCTTGACAATTTTACCAGCTTGCTGTCTTTGACCTACGGCTTGGTGGGGGAAAATTGCTTGATATTCCAAAAATTGTCCAGTTTCGTCGAGGGCGGAAACTTTGCAGCCCGTGCGAAATCCCGGATCGATCGCCAGTGTCGGTTTCATTCCCGCCGGCGCCGACAGCAGCAACTCGCGGAGGTTGGTTTCAAAAGTGGCGATGGACTCGATATCGGCGGCGGCTTTGTTGTGCGATCGCACTTCCGTAATTAACGAAGTCTTCATCAGTCGGTTGAAGGCATCCTTCAAGGTCGATTGATAAAACTCTTTAACTTCAGGTATCCTAGTTCTAATTTCGCGATCGTCCAAATAAGCCATCACCGCCGATTCATCAAAGGCCAGTTCCAAATCTAAAACCCCTTCCGTTTCCCCGCGAAACAGCGCTAACATATTGTGCGATTGAACATTTCTCGCTGCAATTTGGTAATTGCGATACATTTCAAATTTAGTGCTTCCTTCCGGGAAATCATCTTTAATTTTCGAGACAAAAACCCCACTTTTCATCAAGAAATCTCGCAAATAAGCCCGCAATTCTGCCTTTTCCGAAACCGCTTCCGCCAAAATATCCCCAGCACCTTTGAGAGCTTCTTCTGCTGTTTTAACGCCCTTTTCTTCCGAAATATATTGAGCTGCTTCCGCTTCAATATCGGCTGGTTTAGCTGTCGGAACATTCAGAGATTTGATAAATTCTGCCAGCCCTTCTAAACCTTTCTCTCTAGCAATTGTCGCCCGCGTCCGGCGCTTCGGCTTGTAAGGCAGATAAAGGTCTTCGAGTTCATTTTTTTGCAAACAAGATTCAATTTTAGCTTGCAGTTCTTCCGTGAGTTTTCCCTGAGAGCTGATCGTTTCTAAAATCGACTTTTTGCGGTCTTCGATTTCCGTTAAATAGGTAAAGCGATCGGAGATATCCCGCAAATGAATTTCGTTGAGGGAATCCGTACGTTCTTTGCGGTAGCGGGCAATAAACGGAATAGTTGCTCCCTCAGCGAAAAGTTCCAGAGCATTATTGACTTGGGAGAGATTGATGGAAAGTTCTTTAGCAATCAGTTGAGGAATGTCGATCATAGTGCAGAAGTTCGGGTCAGTCGATTTGAGATTTGAGATTTGAGATTGACTTCACGAAAGAGAGGAACAAAAGGAAATCATCCCGATTTTGTTAAAATCGCTTTCTAGGAGTACGATCTTCCCACACAGCACAGCCTATACATCTCGCTTCTAGCTCTCCGGCTTGCACTCCCGTCAAAGCTTTGATGGGGATCACTCCGTATGTTAGCATAATTGCAGTCATTTCTCAATCCGATCAGTTGCCTTTTCAATATGCTATGCGGCGGCCAAGCGATTCGGCGCGATCGCCCGCCAGA
>ENA-OBIT01000358-OBIT01000358.1-metagenomes-genome-assembly--contig:-NODE-358-length-20175-cov-6.03738_pt1 | contig 20175 bp, 19 predicted proteins | sample MGYA00153386_OBIT01 | MGnify analysis MGYA00153386
GGGGCAACTCCTTACATTCCTGCTGCAGCTGCCTCGCCAGCGCGAAAAGTCGCGCTTTTTGCTTAAACCCAACCCGCACGTTATCCAAAATTACTCAGGCATTCCCGCCGCAAGCCACTGCGCGATTCTCGCTGAATCCGCTACGTTCAAAGCCTGCGCGGGCATCCGCACCACGCCCCACACCCCTTGCGATCCATTTTTGATCCTGCCCGCCAGCAGCGTGGCTGCATCGGGCTGGGCTTTGTAGCGCGCTGCAATATCTTTAAATGATGGGCCAAGCAGATTGTTTTCAAGACCGTGGCAAGTGGTGCAGCTGTTTTTGTCAAGCAGGGGTTTGATTTGCGTTAATTTAACTGGCGCATTGATCGCTACTACTTCAGGAGCTGCTTGCGCCAGTATTGATTGGTCTGGAACAGAATTAAGCGTTGAATCCTGCACTACTTTCACAGCTCCGGTTGCCAGCCCGCGGCTCGGGCCAATGCTTCTTGATTGCTCTGCCAGATTGCCGTGAGCAGGTTTGGCGTACTCAGGCAGCGTGCTTTTAACAACGACATCAAGCCCGCAATCGCGCATGCAGCTTGAGCCTTGCACGTCTGGCTTTTGGTTACCGCCCAACTCGCTTCCAGGCCACAAGCCGTGCACGGTGGATTTGCCCAGCCGATTCGGCAGCATGGCCTGCACGGCTGGCATGTTTTGGTTGGACAGCACAAAATCTGCCGGCAAAATATTCCCCAGATGCAGGATGTAGGCTGTGGCTGCATACACTTCATCACTGCTGAGGGATTTCGGGCTGTTCCACGGCATGGCGCGGTTGATGTAGTCCCACAACGTTGACAAGCTCGACAGCTTCATGAGCGTGGTGCGTTGCGGCTGGTTGGCACCAGGCAGCAGGCTTTTTACGCGGCCGGTTTTCATGTCTTCAGCAGTTGTGCCGCCTGCGATTGGGGTGAAATATTCAGACGACTCCCCAAAGAGGCCGTGACACGACTGGCACTGCGCCTCCCACAACACCTCACCCTGCTTCACAGAGCCTTGGCCAGCGGGCAGGCCTTTGAAGTCGGCTCGCACGTCGATGTCCCAGGCTTTGATTTCATGTGGGGTAGCGGTGCGGCCAACGTTTGGAAATTTCGCCGTTTGCGCCAATACAAGCAACGGTGACAAAAAAATCAGTGCAACGCTAACCGACTTGAACATTCTTCACCTCGCCGTTTTCGCTCAAAAGCCACGACGCAATTGCGTTGTTGTGATAAATACTGCGCGCCCCACGTACCGCCCGCAGCGCAGCGTAAGTGGCCTGCACTTGGCCGGTGTCATCAAGTGCCCGGCTTTGCAAAATCTGCGGCTTGCCGTCCCACACAAAATCAGTATTGAAGCGGGTCAGGCATTTGGACAACACCGGGTTTTCAAGCCGCGCGGCCTTCCAGTTGCGGCCGCCGTCAATCGACACATCAACTTTCTTAACCGCACCGCGCCCACTCCACGCCAACCCGGTGATGCTGTGAAAACCCTTTTGCAGCACCACCTGCCCGCCGCTGGGCGAAGTGATGACGCTTTTGACTTCTTGCACGGTGGTGTACTGGCGGTGCGTGCCATCAGGCATCAAATCGATGTAGTGCAGCGTCTCGTCTTTGGCGGCGTAGGGCATGTCGCCCACTTCAATGCGCCGCAGGTATTTCACCCAGCTGACGCCTTGGGTGCCCGGCACCACCAGGCGCAGCGGGTAGCCGTTTTCAGGGCGCAGCATTTCACCGTTTTGCCCATAGGCCACCAGCACTTCGCCGCTTTTGACGAGGCTCATGGGAATGGTGCGCGTCATGCTGGAGCCATCAGCGCCCTCGGCCAAAATGAACCTGCCTTTGGTTAAATCTGCGCCGCACATCTCAAGTAGCGTAATGAGCGGCACGCCGGTAAATTCACTACAGCTGAGCATGCCATGTGTGTACTGCACAGTGGGCACGGCGGTGTTGCCCCACTCCATTGCGGTGTTGGCACCGCATTCAACAAAGCACATACGGCTCACACTGGGCAAGCGCATGATGTCGTCCATGTCAAACACCATCGGGCGCTTGAGCATGGCGGGATCAGAGCCATTGACCATCAAGCGGTGTTTGCTGGGGTCAATGTCCCACCAGCCTTGGTGGTGCCGCTCAAAATGCAGGCCACTCGGCGTGATGATGCCGAACATCGATTGAAGCGGGGAAAAGCTAACGCTGGCAGCGCCCACTCGCGTCAGGCCGGGGCTTTCGCGCCGCTGCAAGTTCTTCTCAAATTCGCTGGGCAAGCCGTAAGGCCGCGCCGCTACTGGTTGCCCCAAGCCCTTTGTGTGGGCGGGCAAGTTAAGGATGTTGGGGTCGCCTGCACCCAGTGGACTTTGAGTTTGAGCCTGCACACCCACAACCGCCGATGCCAGTGCGCCCGCCATAAAACCGCGCCTGCCTGCTTTGAGCTGGCTGACGTGTTGCGCCGTCAAAAAATTTTCCGGTGCCTTTTGAATGAATTTATTAAACATGGCCAGCGCCTTCATCAACGCACACCGGCTGCAGCGCAAGCGTTTGCCTCGCGGCGGTTGCATCGGGGTCGTCCATCTCAATCGCGATTTGCGTGCACACGCTGCGGCACAGCGCCACGGCTTTTTCACTTTGCACCCGATAAAAAACTTGCGTTCCCACCTTGCGCTTGGCCAGCACGCCTGTGCGGAACAACACCGCCAGGTGCTGCGACAAATTCGGCTGCGTCGTGTCGATTTCAAGCAGCAATTGGTTCACCGACTTTTCTCGGCTGCACACGGCACTCAGCACCCGAAGGCGCATGGGGGCAGCCAGCACCGCAAAAAGCGCGGCGGCAGATTCAAAAATCTGCGTTTGCTCGGCTTGATTGGCGGTTTGCTGGTGCGTTGGCATTGGGCTTGGTTAATATAAGTATTGACTGATATTAATTGCGCTGCCAACCTCATCGAAATCCGTGCTTACCCTCACTCAAAAACCACGTTGTAGGCCAAGCGCGTGACTTTGCCGCTTGCAGGCTTTGCGCACCGCCAAATCGGCTTTTGGCCTACAACAGCTGCGGCTTGCCAAGCCTAAGCTGGATCTTTTATCAATCTGGACGCGTAATATCCCGAACTTACCGTTCGCAATGGAGTTTATTCATGAATAAAGCTGAGAGCCAAACCTCCACCACCGCCAAAAAAACCGCGGCCGCACCTCTGCGCACACCTACCGACCTGAAACCCGCCGCGACCAAAGACATTGCCGTGGCCATGAATGGCGTGTTGGCCGATGTGTTTGCGCTGTATTTCAAAACCAAAAACTTTCATTGGCACATGTCAGGCCCGCACTTTCGTGACTACCACGTGATGCTGGACGAGCAGGCCGCAGAGCTGTACGCCATGACCGACCCGGTGGCCGAGCGCATTCGCAAACTTGGCGGCAGCACACTGCGTTCAATCGGTCACATTGGCCGCCTGCAAAGCATTAAAGATAACGATAGCGAATTTGTGTCTCCATCAGACATGTTGGGCGAACTGTGCGACGACAACAAAGCTATGGTCACCAGCCTTCGCGAGGCGCACAGCGTGTGCGAAAAGCACGACGACATCGCCACCACCAGCCTGATTGAAAACTACATCGACCAGACCGAAGAGCGCACCTGGTTTTTGTTTGAAGCCAGCAGGCCGCAAGATGAAGCTGGGCATTAAGTTTGCATTGAACCGATAGTGAACGAGGCGCAAGCAAAACATTAAAAATAATAGCTGCTTGCGCACGTGTTTATTGGGCCAGGTCCGTTTTTGATACAAATTTGTGCTTTAACGAAAGCCCTGACGCTGAAATCCGAAAACGCCTTAAAGCACGGAGCCGCTGCAGACATGACCAATGCCGAACACACGCACATGCACATGAGGGTCATTGCGCTTGAAAATCTGGTTATCGCATTGCTTGCCGAGGCATCAGACGACCAGCGTGTAAGGGCGAGGGCAATGGCGATACACATTTCGCCCCGCGCAGGCTTTACCGCGCATGTGCTGACGCTTGAAGCTGCAGCTGAGATGAATCATTTGGTGGACCGGGCGGAGCAATTCAAGAGCATCAGACAAAATGCGTGATGCACTGTCTGGCAAGCCCTCAGTGACGCCTCCCCCAAGCTGCGATTGCGTCCTCCGCCCCGCCCGCAGTAATCATCAAGTACGGCTACTGCCAATTAGCCGCAAGAACAGGAGCCAAGCTCGCCGCGTAAGCCGCCGTAAGCGTGGTCTGTCCAGTCTCGGGGGCGCGAAGGTTGCCATGGCGCTCACCAGGTTCTGCACTTGGCCGTCCAGAAGCGTCTTGCCATCACTGGTTTTGGACTGTTCTTCCTGGTGCTGGACAACTCAATACCAGCCTGTGAGAGTTACGCTGTCTGCGGTGCCAGTGGTACTTACGTCCAGGAGCCTGGGCGGCGGAAGGTACGTCCTCTGCAAATTGGCCACAACGCATTATTTTTCACCGATTTCTTGCCGAATATCCAGATATTCGTCAGAGAAATCGTCAAAAACTTGGCCATCGCTGGAGCCAATTTTTGCTTAGACGCCTTTTGCCGCCAAGGCTGCTAAACGTCGCTAGCGCTTTTAACTTTTCTTACCCGAGCATTATTTTAACGAAAAAGTTGAACTTGTACTTGACGGTTGTCCCGGTGCCGCGATGATAAAAAAGCCAGGGAATCCGACCTTTTCGAAACCCCGACTTAAGTTGCGCGCAAAAGTAGATGTGTCAATCGCGAGCGTGCCTGAACGGTCATTGCTGACGTAAAACACAGCTCCGCCGCCTTCATTGGCATTGTTGTCCCGAAAGATACTCCCGCCCAGTTGCAAACTAAAGAAGTTGCCATCGTTGTAAATCGCGCCACCGCTGCCTCCCCCTGGTTTGCCGGCTTGTGCTGGATTGGCACCAGTGCCGATCGCTTCGTTGTGCGTAAACAGGCTGTTGATGACGCTGTAAGACACGCCAATACTGCTGAGCGCGCCACCATTTGAGCACTCGTTACCAAGCCCGGCTGCGCCGCCAAACGTGCTGCTGACCACATACACCGGAAATACCGTAGGAACACCTAAAACGCGAACCGCGCCGCCGCCCACATCAGGCCCGACTGCGTCGCAATGGTTATTGAAAAAACGCGAGCTGACTATTTTGAACTGACCTCCACGCACGAAAATGGCGCCGCCGCCACCTCCTTCTTCGGTTTGCCCGACCGAGTTGCCATGGCGAAAAGTCAGGTTTTGCACAGTGAGTTTGGGGGAGGCTTGGAGATCGCACCTATTGGACGTAAACACCTGAGCAGAATCGCACGTGTTTTGGTAAAGGATACGGGTGGTGCCGCCGCCGTCAAGGGTGACCAATCCGCCACCGTCTAGGGTCACGTCGGGCTTGTCATTAAATACTTTGGCGGTGCTGGTCATTTTGATATTGACAGAATTTGTTCCGCAATTAAAGGTAATGACTCCGCCTTGGGCCACAGCAATGACAACAGCAGCGCTGGTGCAGCTCTCAGGTGTGCCCGTGCCGATGGTTCGCGCAGGGGTCCTCGTGTTAACCGCTTGAGCTGCGGCAGGAATAAAAAAATTGCCCATTGCATTCCCCGCGACTGGCTCACTTCCAGCGGCCAGGGGCGCTGCACCGGGGCTGGTGCCAGGAGTCGTACCTGGATTGGTACCTGGAGCAGTGCCAGGGGTTGCGTCTGGAGTCGTGACGGGTGTGGTACCCGGGACTAACGGCGTTTTCGAGGCCTGTGCAAACGAGGTGGACGGCGCAACACTATCGTTCCCGCCACCGCCACATGCTGTTGAAGCAGTTGCCCACACAATTATCAAACTTGGAATTTTGATCAAATTTATCAAGGGTTATCCTTTTTTTCTGAACGCAAGGTGAGTACTTGTCAATAACAAGCATAGGGGTGTTCGCATGCGTGAAGGTCTAATCAGGCAAGACGACTTCACAATTTATGACTCACGATGTAAGTGCAGCGAACCCAATTGATCAATGGAAATCCCGGCTGCGCGCTGCACCCTGCCCCAGCCGGCCCAGCAGCGGGCTCAAATCTTCCAGTCGCTTGGCGATTAAATTGCGCACTGCGCCGAAGCCTTCCAGCGTGCCGGGCTGCTCGGTGCTGCGCTGCCACACGCCGTGTACACCGAGCAAGGTGGAATGCAGCAGCTCTTCACGCTGCGCTACGCGGATGGACTTCCAGACGATGACGTTGATGGGGCCGGTATCGTCTTCAATGGTTAAAAAAATCACGCCTTTGGCAGTTGACGGTTGCTGCCTTAACGTCACGATGCCGCAGGCAGCTACGTCTTGCCCATCGGGCAGCGCGTCAAGCTGCGCGGCTGTTAAAAAACCTTTTTCAGCCAGGCGTGGGCGCAGCAGTGCCAGTGGGTGGCGGCGCAGCGTGAGGCCGGTGGCGCGGTAGTCGAACAGAATGTTTTCACCCTCGGGCGTGTCTGGCAAGTCAAGTGCAACTTCGTGCGTGGGCACGGCTTTTAGCAGCAGTGGCTGGGGTTTGATGGCTGCCGCTTGCCACACCTGCTGCCTGCGGTGGCCTGCCAGCGGGGCGAGTGCATCGGCTGCGGCCAGCGCGTTGACTTCCAGCGTGCCGAGCTGGGCGCGCAGGCACAGGTCTTCAACACTGGTAAGTAGAGCTTGGCTTCTTGCCGCCAAGATGCGGTCAACGGTGTTCTCGCTCAGGCCGCTGACCAGGCGCAGCCCAAGGCGAATGGCGGGCTGGTGGGGGCGGATACCGGGGTAGGCAGAGCTGGGTTGAAGTCCAGTGTTTGCCTCCAGCGTGCAATCCCAAGCGCTACACGTCACATCCACCGCCCGCACAACCACCCCATGCTTGCGCGCGTCCTGCATCAACTGCGAAGGCGAGTAAAAACCCATCGGCTGCGAATTGACCAGCGCGGCAAAAAAGCAGGCCGGTTCATGACACTTGAGCCAGCAGCTGATGTACACCAGTTTGGCAAAGCTCGCGGCGTGGCTTTCAGGAAAACCGTATTCGCCAAAGCCTTCAATCTGCTTGAAGATACCCTCCGCAAATGCGGGTTCATACCCGCGCTCAATCATGCGGCCCACCAGCCGGTCATAAAACCGTTTGACGCCGCCCTTGCGCTTCCACGCAGCCATCGAGCGGCGTAAATCGTCGGCCTCGCCGGCGGTAAAGTCAGCGGCGACCATGGCAATTTGCATGACCTGTTCCTGAAAAATCGGCACGCCCAGCGTGCGGCCCAATGCGCGGCGCAGTTCTTCATTCGGGTAGGTTTCCTCAAGCGGATTGGCGCGGCGTTTTAAGTACGGGTGCACCATGCCGCCAACAATCGGGCCGGGCCGCACGATGGCAACTTCAACCACCAAATCGTAAAAGCAGCGCGGTTTGAGGCGCGGCAGCATGCTCATTTGCGCACGGCTTTCAATTTGGAAAACGCCTACTGTGTCAGCCGCGCAAATCATGTCGTAGGTTTGCGCGTCGGCCGACGGGATTTGGTGCATTTGCAAACGCCCGCCGCGCCATTTATCAATCAGCTGCAAGCTGCGCCGAATGGCCGACAACATGCCGAGCGCCAGCACATCAACTTTTAAGAGGCCCATCGCGTCGAGGTCGTCTTTGTCCCACTGAATGATGCGGCGCGCCTCCATGGTGGCGGGTTGAATCGGCACCAGCCGCGTGAGCTTGGTCTGCGTCAGCACAAAGCCGCCGACGTGCTGGCCCAAGTGGCGCGGAAAGCCGAGCAGTTGCACCGTCAAGTCCAGCCACTGCAGCACCGGGCCAGCGTCTTTGGCCTCGCTGATGTTGGCTTCCTCCAGCCGCTGGGCCAGCAGGCCGCCTTTGTCGAACCAGAAGTTTTCTTTGGCAAACTGCTCCACCATTTCAGGCGCAATACCGAGTGCCTTGCCTACATCCCGAATCGCGCTGCGGGGCCGGTAAGTGGTGACGGTGGCGGCAATAGCGGCGTGCTCATGGCCGTATTTGGCGTAGATGTACTGAATGACTTCTTCACGGCGCTGGTGTTCGAAATCCACATCAATATCGGGCGGCTCTTTGCGTTCACGGCTGATGAAACGCTCGAATAGCAACTGGCTCTCAGCCGGGTCAACTGCAGTGATGGCCAGGCAGTAGCACACGGCTGAATTGGCAGCCGAGCCGCGGCCTTGGCACAAGATGTGGTTGTCGATGGCGAACTTCACGATGTCATGCACGGTGATGAAATACATGGCGTAGCCCAGCTCGTCAATCAGTGCCAATTCATGCGTGACTTGCGCAGCTATTTTTTCAGGCAGCCCGTGCGGATAACGTTGTAGGGCTCCTGCGTTCGTCAAGCGGCGCAGGCAGTCCATGGGCGACTCTTCACGCTGCACCGCGCCTTGCGGGTAGCGGTACAAGTCACGGATTTCGTCCAGGTTAAACGTGCAGCGGCGGGCAATCTCTAGCGTAGCAGCCAGCAACTGCGGCGGGTACAAACTGGCCAGCCGCATACGCGGCCGCAGGTGTGCTTCAGCGTTGGGCGCCAGCGCAAAGCCGCAGTCGTGCACCGTTTGCCCCAGACCCACAGCAGTCAGAACATCGTGCAGCGGTTTGCGCGATCGCACATGCATCAGCACCGCGCCGCTGGCCACCAGCGGCACGCCGGTTTGCTGGCTTAGCGCTTGCAGTTGCTGCAAACGCAGGGCATCGTCGATGGATTGCAGTAATTCGACTGCAATCCATAAATTGATACCTAAAATGTCTTTTAACCAATAGATATGGGCGCAAGCAGCTTCTTTATTCATAGCGCCTTGTGGCAAGCAAAAAATGACTTCACAGTGCTTGAGAATGGACAAATCAGTATCTGGCGTGACCAGATAACTGCCCTTTTCAAGCACGTCGCCCGCTGCTTTGACTTGGGTGATCAACTCGCACAGGTTGCCCCAGCCTTCAGCGTTATGCGGCAGCACGACCAGGCGAAACGGATGTGTGCACTGCACTAAAAACTCAGCGCCTGGCAGCAATTTGAAGCCGTGCTTTTTGGCCTCGCCATGGGCACGCACCACGCCCGCAACTGAGCATTCGTCAGCAATGGCAAGGGCGCTGTAGCCCAGCGCAGCAGCGCGCTCGACCAGCTCTTCAGCGTGCGACGCGCCGCGCTGAAAGCTGAAGTTGCTGAGCGCGTGGAGTTCAGCGTAGGCGGGTAAGGTCATGCGAATATGCCTTGCAAATACCACTCACGCTGAACCTGATCGCGTTGAGTCAGCGCCAAACGCTCGCTGTAAATCCATAGCAGTACGCCCTGGCTGCTGCGGTAAATAAAGTAGTCGCGCAGCGCGGGCAAGATGTCTGATGAGTCGGCGAGTAGCCAGCCCGTGGCCTCCAGACGCTGCGGCCCGGCCAGCTTGACGAGCGCGCCTTGGTGCAGCGGCGCACCAGCTTTGCTGGCCAGTTTTAACGGTTGGCGCAATAACCAGGTAGGGAACAAAGCATCGGTTTTAGGCACTTTTTCAGTATTTTTTATGCCTTTCACGTCATTTATTGAATGAATACGGGTGTTAGCAGATCCTGATTTAGTAGCGCTTGCAATAGTCTCTGCAGTCACCCAGCGCTGCATCGCCTCGGGTCGGTGGTCGGCTTGTGGTTGCCACACCTCCACGCTGGCAGGGCCCAGCCGCGCGCTCAAGCGTTCAATAAACTGCGAGCTGCTAACACCCTGCTGTTTGGGTTCGATCAGCAAGCTGGCGGTAGCGGCTGCAGCATCTCGCAAGCTCACGGTTTCAAGCGACGCCAGCGTGATGCTGTGTACCGAAGCGCTCAACATCACCTGATTGAGCCGCTCACTGATCAACCGCGCTACATGCTGCAAATCTTGCGCGGGCTGTGCGGTGCGCACCACCAGCTCGCTTCTGAAAGGCACATCCCGGCGCTTGTCTAAATGCCAAATGAGTTTGAGCGCGCACAACCCGCTTTGGCGGCCCAGCAGCCAGGCGTGCAGTTGCACCAAGAGCGCGTTAACGCCAGTCATCAGCGCGGGTGTGTGAATCACCAGTGCATCCAGCTCGATTTTTTGATCAAACTGCTCAGGCAGCACGCGCCAGGTGTAGGCCTCGGGTAGCGCACCCCGGGCTTGGTCGAGTGCTGCCAGCAATGGCGCGCCAAAACGCCGGGCCACGCCATCACGCGGCAGCCCCAACAGGTCGCCCCAGGTGCGGCAGCCGGTGCGCTCAAGCACGGCCAGGTGCGGGTGCGTGGCGGTGAGCGTATGCATCGGCATGTCTGCCACGCGGGGGGGTAGCTGTTGGCCTGCACGCAGCAAATGCAAACGTCCAATTGCTATTAAAGATGTAGCTGCTTGCGCCCGTATTATTTGGGCTACAAGGCTATTTTGCTTGAAAAAAGCATGCAAATTGGCCTCAAGCAGGGCTGCCAGCTTGTGCAGCCCGCCAAACAGGCGCAGGCTGCCTGAAACCTCCAGCACCACCGCGTTGCCACTCAGCGCTACGCGCGGCGTGAAGCTGAGCGCGATGGCGCAGATGGCCTGTTGCGCGGCCTCGTGGCTAATGGCTTGCGGCGCGGCCGCCCCGCTCATGGCACACGGCAGGGCCGCGCCGCTCGTCATCGCGGCCGCAGGCTCAATGCTGCAGGCTTGCAGTGCGATCCAGCGCATGAAGCGACTTTCTTAAAATTTCTGACATGTCAAACAGTGCTGGCGCATAAGGTGCAGGTGCAGGTGCAGGTTCGGTTTCATGTTGATGAACACGCTCGCCACTAGCGGCCAACAGCGCAGCCAGCCGGGGTGGACGGGTGTCGATCAACACTGGCGCAGCCAGGAGCGGCCCACGGCGCTTGAACACCTCAATTTGCAGGTTGTGTCCCGCCCCAGCTTGCGCCATGCCCGCCAGCTTCAGGCGCAGCGGCGCAGGCGACGAGTCGTGCTGCGCGTGCAGTGGCCTGAAGACAAACAGCAGCTTGTCAGCGCTAAGCGCTGCAATTTGCAAGCGCCGCAAATGTGCGCCCCGGGCATCGGGCAGCCAGGCCAGCACGGCGCCTACATCGGCACATTGCAGCGCCTCACGCGTGGCCCACAGCATGGCGGGGCTGTCGTTTTTGGAATTGATGTTCAGCACCCGCTGCATGTTGAGCTGGCGCGCACCCAGCGCCGGGCCAAACGGGCAATACGGCGCGCCTACCAGCACCACCAATGCGCTGGGGCTGGCAGCTTGCAGCGTGCCCAATGCAGGCGCGACCAAGCCCCATTCATGCTGGCCCGGTTGCGGCTGCAGCACCTCGGTCATCGCCCCGCACGGCCAGCCGCCGCCAGGCAGCACATGGCTGAGTACGTCGTAACCCGTGCTGATGGTTTGCATGCTGGCGGCGCCCACAGAGCCCGCGCGCCAAACGTGGGGAATACCCATGGGGTCAAGAGATAAAGGTAGCGTGGTCACACTGAAAATGGATTGGGAATGCGATTAAAATACTGTATTTACGTACAGTAGTTTGCCTGACTTTTAAAGTTTGGCAAGCGCGTTTTTCAACCCGGTTTAAAGCCGCAACTGGCCGATATACGGCGCTATCTTTTTAAAAAATTCGTCTACATACTTGACCATCACATCAACACGCGACTCACACATACCCGCATCTTTTTCCGGCCAACAAAACGTACATCATGTAAAATTTAAATGTACATGAAAGGGTTTTATGTCTATTTCAATTGCTCAATCACGCCAGCAACTGTCTTTTTTAATTCAAGCAGCTCAAAGCGCACCGCAAGTTATTACCAAGCGCAACACGCCTGTGGCTGTGCTGGTGTCTGCAGACTACTTCAAACGTACTGAATCGGTTGCCCTTGGCGCAGACGATTTTTATAGCAAATTGATAACGCTGCGCCAAGCCTATCCCCCGCTTGATGACATTGGGATTCCTGGCTCAGCTGAAGCTTCAGCCGGGGCTCGCGCCACCGCCTGGACTCGAAGCAACAGCTTTGCAGACGGCGAATAAGCACCATAAAAGTCATGGCGCAAACTGTTTATTTAGCCGACACCAACGTGGTCAGCGAGCTCGTCAAAAAATCTCCTGACGCACTGGTCATGCAGTGGCTGCAATCGATTGAACTGCTGGCCATATCAGCCGTGACGATTGAAGAAGCGCATTTTGGTTTTTCCTGGCAGCCCAATGCGCGCAAACTCAATTTATTCAATGCCGTGGTGCAAAACCTGCACGCGATTTACCCCATCACCGAAGCGATTGCGCAGCGTGCGGGTATGTTGCGGGGTCAGTTTCAGGCGCAAGGCATCATTCGCGCTGCGCCCGACATGTTGATTGCAGCCACCGCACAGGAGTATCAGCTGATCATTGCCACCCGCAATACGCGTGATTTTGTGGGCTGCGGGGTACAGGTTTTGAATCCGTTTGAAGCTGTGGCGTAGCAGGCGAGCGAGTTGAAACCTAGGCCGCAGAAGACGCCCTGGCAAAGATTTTTTAACTCAGATTTAAAGCATGATTCAAAACCTTTTTTAAAGCATGTTTCAACAGCAAGATTTACTGACCCATGAAGGCGACATACTGGCCCTCGCTCCCGGTGTGTATCTGCTGCCGCGCGCAGCCAATAGCCAAGGGCTGCTGGCTGAAATAGCCAAAGTTGCTGACGCTGCACCTTTTCGCCACATGGCAGTCAGCGGCGGCAAAGCCATGTCTGTTGCCATGACCAATTGCGGCGACCTGGGCTGGACCAGCAGCGCAGCCGGGTACCAATACACGCGCGGTGATCCCCTATCAGGCATGCCCTGGCCCGCCATGCCAGCGGCTTTCAAACAACTGGCCAGCAGCTGCGCCTTACGGTGTGGATTCGCCAATTTTGAGCCCGACGCCTGTCTGGTCAACCGCTACACGGGCCCCGCCCACATGGGCCTGCACCAGGACAAAGACGAGCACGACTTCAGCCAGCCCATCGTGTCGGTATCGCTCGGCGCCAGCGCTACTTTTTTACTCGGCGGCAACCAGCGCAAAGGCAAAGTTCAGACCATTGACCTGAGCGATGGCGATGTGCTGGTCTGGGGCGGCGTAGCGCGATTGCGGTATCACGGCGTGCGCTCACCCGAAGCCGATGCGAGTGGGCAAGAGCCGGTTCGTTTTAATTTGACTTTTCGCAAGGCGGGGTAGCTGGCTGATTGCCTGCGGATTGGCAAAACTTACATCGATAATCAATGCATGAATCCCCTGCTTTCCAAACTGCAACCCTACCCTTTTGAGCGGCTGCGCGCGTTGCACGCAGGCATCACGGCAAACCCGGCTTACGCACCTATCAGCCTGGGCATGGGCGAGCCACGTCACGCTACGCCGCAGCTGATCAAAGACGCAATTACGGCAAACCTGGCAGGCTTGGCCAGCTACCCCGGCACGCTGGGCGAGCCCAAGTTGCGGGAGACAATTAGCGACTGGCTAAAGCGCCGTTATGACTTGAAGGCTGATGCCGCCACGCAAATATTGCCTGTGAACGGCTCGCGTGAGGCTTTGTTTGCTTTGGCGCAGACAGTGATAGACCCGACCAAGCCGGGCGCAATCGTCGTATGCCCGAACCCGTTTTATCAAATTTACGAGGGTGCGGCTTTGCTTGCTGGCGCAAACGTTTATTTTGTACCCAGCGATCCAGCTCGCAACTTTGCAGTCGACTATTCAGGTGTGCTAGATGCGGTCTGGGCCAAAACGCAGCTGCTATTCGTCTGTTCCCCCGGCAACCCGGCTGGCGCGGTGATGACGTTGGCTGAATGGAAGATGCTGTTTGAATTGAGCGACCGCCACGGTTTTGTGATTGCGTCAGACGAGTGCTACAGCGAGATTTACTTCAGAGACGAGCCGCCGTTGGGTGGGCTGCAAGCCGCAGCGCTTTTGAAACGCCATGATTATAAAAACCTGATCGCCATGACCAGCCTGTCTAAACGCAGCAATGTGCCCGGTTTGCGCAGTGGTTTTGTGGCCGGTGATGCAGCGCTCATCAAACCGTTTTTGCTGTACCGCACCTACCACGGCAGCGCCATGAGCCCGGTGGTGCAAGCGGCCAGCGCAGCCGCGTGGGCAGACGAAGCCCATGTGCTGGACAACCGCGCCAAGTACCGCGCCAAATTTGCCCAAGTCACGCCGCTGTTAGCTGCTGTGATGCATGTGGCGCTGCCCGATGCTGGTTTTTATTTGTGGGCGGGCGTACCTGCTGCCTTCAACGGCGACGACGAAGCCTTTTCAAGCCAATTATTCGCTGCCTACAATGTGGTGGTTTTGCCCGGTAGTTACCTGGCACGTGACTTCAATGCAAGCAATCCAGGCAAAGGCAGAGTCCGCATGGCGCTGGTGGCTGAAACCGCTGAGTGTGTAGAAGCCGCGCAAAGAATCGTTCAATTTATCCAATCCGCAAAAGCATAGAAACATGACCACAGACAACACGAAGCTAGAAACCACCATCAACGCCGCCTGGGAAGACCGTGCCAACCTGGCGATCGCCACCGCACCAAAAGAGATCCTCGAAGCCATTGAAAGCACCATCGCCCAGCTCAACGGCGGCCATATTCGCGTGGCCACCCGCCAGGGCGTTGGCCAGTGGACGGTGCACCAGTGGATTAAGAAAGCCGTGTTGCTGAGCTTTCGTTTGACCGACAACGCTGTGATGCGTGCCGGTGATCTGGGCTTTTTCGACAAGGTTAAAACCAAGTTCAGCAACCTCGACGACACGCAGATGCGTGCCGCCGGAGTGCGCGTGGTACCGCCCGCCGTAGCCCGGCGCGGCAGCTACATTGCCAAGGGCGCGATTTTGATGCCGAGTTACGTCAACATTGGTGCCTATGTTGATGAAGGCACGATGGTCGACACTTGGGCCGCTGTTGGCTCGTGCGCACAAATCGGCAAAAATGTACACCTGTCAGGCGGCGTCGGCATTGGCGGCGTGTTGGAGCCTATGCAGGCCAACCCAACGATTATTGAAGACAACTGCTTTATCGGCGCGCGCTCGGAAGTCGTTGAAGGCGTGATTGTGGAAGAAAACTCCGTGCTGTCGATGGGCGTGTACATCGGCCAGAGCACACCTATTTATGATCGGGAGCTGGACACCGTAAGCTATGGCCGCGTGCCTTCCGGGTCGGTGGTGGTTTCTGGCAATATGCCTAAAGCGGGCGGCAAATACTCTCTGTACTGCGCAGTGATTGTGAAAAAAGTCGATGCCAAAACACGCGCAACGACAAGCCTGAATGACCTTTTGCGAGACTGACTTTATTTGAATTTGCCTACAGGGGCGCGGGACTGGCTTGGCCATATCGCATGCGCGGCGGCCTGTAAAGTGCAGGGGGCTACGCGAAGCGAGCGACCGTGGGGGCATTTCATGCCGTGGGGGATAACACAAGGACCGAATCGATGAGCACAATGCAGAAAATTTTGCACCTGATGGCCGATAAAAAGGCTTCAGATGTGTACCTGTCAGCCCATTCCCCGGCACTGATAAAAATTAACGGCCAGGCGGTGCCGATCAACAACCAGGTGTTGCCTGCCGAGGCGCCAATTGCGCTGCTGTCTGAAGTGTTACCGCCCGCGCGCATTGAAGAGCTGCGCGAGATGGGCGAAATGAACATGGCCTTGCCCATGGTTGGCGTGGGTAATTTTCGTATCAGCGGCTTCAAGCAGCGCGGCAGTTTTGCTTTTGTGATTCGGTTTATTCCGAACGAAATTCCGCCGCTTGATACATTGGGCGTGCCGCCAATTTTGACCGACCTGATCATGGAAAAGCGCGGTCTGCTGTTGATGGTAGGTGCAACCGGCGCTGGCAAAAGCACCACACTGGCGTCGATGATGGACTACCGCAACGCAACCACCCTTGGCCACATTTTGACAATTGAAGACCCGGTCGAGTTTTTGTTTACCAACAAAAAATCGGTCGTCAACCAGCGTGAAGTTGGCAGCGACACCCAGTCGCTCCAGATAGCGCTTAAAAACGCGCTGCGCCAGGCGCCCGATGTGATTTTGATTGGTGAAATTCGTGACCGCGAAACCATGTCTGCCGCAATTGCCTATGCCCAGTCAGGCCACCTGTGCCTGGCCACCATGCACGCCAACAACAGCTACCAGGCGTTGAACCGCATCTTGAGTTTTTACCCGGTAGAAGTGCGCAACACCCTGCTGGGCGACCTCGCAGCCGCAACGAAGGCCATCATCTCGCAACGCCTGCTGCGCACACTGTCAGGCAGCCGTACGCCTGCCGTTGAGGTCATGCTCAATACCAAGCTGATTGCCGAGCTGATTGAAAAAGGCGACTTTTCCGGCGTTAAAGAAGCAATGGAAAAATCAATGGCCGAAGGCTCTCAAACCTTTGAGCAAGACATTGCCCAGATGATTGCAGAAGGTACCGTTTCGCGCAAAGAAGGCTTGCTACATGCCGATTCACCGACCAACCTGATGTGGCGGCTTGAAAACGACTTTCACGTGGCCGCAAAAGCCGCTGCCGAGCCAAAAGACGATCACGACGACATGGCTTCGTTCACCGAAATCACCCTGGACATTCACGCTGAGCGCAGCTCAAAGTTCGGTACCACCGGGTTCACAGTGCTTTGAGCCCTCGCGCCAAAGGCCGACCTTGACGGTCATTGAACTGGTTGAAGACGCTGCCCGACAGCTGACTGCCGCTGGTTTGACGCTGGCCAACGGTTTTGGCCAGGGCACTTTAAACGCGTTTGACGAGGCAGCGTGGTTGGTTCTGTGGCGCATGGGTTTGCCACTGCATGATCTGGATTCAGTATCAAATCAGCCTGTAGACCAATTACAACGGGCGCAGGTGGCTACTCTTTTAGCAGCGCGTATTGCTACCCGCAAGCCGCTGGCTTACCTGACGAATGAAGCCTGGCTGCAAGGTGTGCCGTTTTATGTCGATGATCGCGTAATTATTCCGCGCTCTTTTATCGCCGAGCTGATTGTTGATGAGAGCATTGACCTGTGGCTGAGTGAAAGTACCCATCGGGTATTAGACCTTTGTACGGGCAACGGCAGCCTGGCCGTGCTGGCCGCAATGGCTTACCCCGATGTAGTAATTGACGCGGCAGACATCAGCGCGGATGCGCTGGCGGTGGCTCGCATCAATGTGGACAAGCATGAGCTGGCAGACCGCATCACGTTGATTGAGTCGGACGGACTGGCGGCTTGCAAAGGCCCATACGACCTGATTTTGTGCAACCCACCGTATGTGAATGCCATCACCATGGCCGCTTTACCCGCTGAATTCAAAGCCGAGCCTGCGTTGGCGCTGGCCAGCGGTGTGGACGGCATGGACTTTATTCGGCAGGTCTTTCTAACAATTACTGCACACATGAGCGAAAATGCAGTGCTGGTGCTGGAAATAGGCAACGAGCGCGAAAACTTTGAACGCGCCTTCACATCGCTAGAGCCTTTGTGGTTCGAGACAAGCGGTGGTTCAGACCAGGTGTTGTTGCTAACTCGGCAGCAACTGCTTTAAATTCTGATTCGCGTTTTCTGGATGCAGGTTTGCGTCCATCTTCTAGACTGTTCGAGAAATGATTACCCTTAAAAACGTGGTGCTGCGTCGCGGCGCCAAAGTGATCCTAGACAGCGCGTCTGTCACCCTGAACCCCGGCGAAAACATTGGCCTGGTGGGGCGCAATGGCGCGGGCAAGTCGTCGCTGTTTGCCATGCTCAACGGCACGCTGCATGAAGACGGTGGTGAGTTTTTCATCCCCGCGCAGTGGCGCATGGCACAGGTTGCGCAGGACATGCCCGAGACCGAGCAAAGCGCCACCAGCTATGTGATTGAGGGTGACGTTGTGCTGCTCGCCGCCCAAACTGAAGTGACCGACAGCGAGGCCAGCGGCGACGGCGACCGTATGGCCCACGCCTACATGGATTTGTACGACGCTGGCGCGCACGATGCAGAAGCGCGGGCGCAAGCGTTGATTTTGGGGCTCGGCTTCAAAGTGTCAGAGCTGAACAACCCCGTCAACAGCTTTTCAGGCGGCTGGCGCATGCGCCTGCAATTGGCGCGTGCGCTAATGTGCCCGTCAGATCTGCTGCTGCTTGACGAACCCACCAACCATCTGGATTTGGACGCGCTGGTGTGGCTTGAGGCTTGGTTAAAGCGCTACCAGGGCACGATGCTGGTCATCAGCCATGACCGGGAGTTTTTAGATGCCGTGACAGACGTGACGGTACACATTGAAAGCGCCAAACTGACTCGCTACGGCGGCAACTACAGCAAGTTTGAAGACTTGCGCGCCGAGCAAATGGCGTTGCAGCAGGGCGCGTATTCCAAGCAGCAAGACAAAATTGCCCACCTGCAAAAGTTCATTGCCCGCTTCAAAGCCAAAGCAAGTAAAGCCAAGCAGGCGCAAAGCCGCGTCAAAGCGCTTGACCGGATGGAGAAAATCGCCCCGCTGCTGGCTGAAGCCGATTTCACATTCGAGTTCAAAGAACCCGCCAATCTGCCGAACCCCATGCTGTCGATGCAAAACGCATTTTTCGGCTACCCCGCGCCGGAAGATGCGCCAGCGGGCACGCCGCCTACCGTCATCGTGCAAAACGTCAGCAAATCAGTGCTGGCTGGCCAGCGCATTGGCATTTTGGGGGCCAACGGCCAAGGCAAATCAACGCTGGTGAAAACCGTGGCGCGTGCCCTCGCCCCCATTGCAGGCGAGATGACAGAAGGCAAAGGCCTGAACATCGGTTACTTCGCCCAGCAAGAGCTGGACGTGCTGCACCTGAACGACAACCCGCTGGAACACATGATCCGGTTGGTCAAAGAAGTGACCGCCGCGGGCAAATTGGGCAACCAGCCGACGCGTGAGCAAGACCTGCGCAGCTTTTTGGGCAACTTCAACTTTGGCGGCGACATGGTCAAGCAGGCCGTCGGCAGCATGAGCGGCGGCGAAAAAGCACGGCTGGTGCTGTGCATGATTGTCTGGCAGCGCCCCAACCTGCTGCTGCTGGACGAGCCGACCAACCACCTGGATTTGGCCACGCGTGAGGCACTCAGCATGGCGCTTAATGAATTTGAAGGCACGGTGATGCTGGTCAGCCACGACCGGGCACTCTTGAGAGCCGTTTGCGACGAATTCTGGATGGTCAGCCAAGGCGGCGTAGCGCCTTTTGATGGCGACCTGGATGATTACCAAAAATACTTGCTCGAGCACGCCAAGAAAATGCGTGAGGACGCCAAAAAGGCTACGACCGCGCCCGCAGACAAAGCGCTACTTGCTATTGATAAAGAAGCTACTAGCGCCCACAAAATAAGGGCTACAGGCACTTTTGATACTAAAAAACCTGCAAACAGTGTTTCTGGCAACGCTGCAAAACAGTTGCGCAAAGAACTCGACAAAATCGACGCGCAAATGCAGTCTTTGATTGCTGAAAAAGACGCGCTGCAAGCACAGCTGGCCAACGCAAAAGCACCAGCAGAATTAGCCCAAACCGGCAAACGCTTCAAAGCAGTTGATGCCGAGATAGGCATATTGGAAGAACGGTGGCTGGAACTGACCGAGCAGCTAGACACCGCCGCAGTGTAGAGTTACGGTTAAGGAAGTCTATTTATGCCAAACGCTCTTCACATGGCCGCTGACGACGCGGCAATGCAAGCTGCAGTCAAACGCAGCCGCAAGCTTTTAAACAAACGTGCATTGATTGCAGCCGCCGCCAGCGCTGTACCAGTGCCCGGCCTGGATTGGGCCGTAGACGCTGCCATGTTGTCAAAGCTGATCCCGGAGATCAATAAAGAGTTTGGCCTCACCCCGCAGCAGCTTGACAGCCTGAACCCGAAAAAGCGCGAACAGGTGCAAAAGGCCGTGACGTTGGTAGGCTCGGTGCTGATTGGCAAGCTCATCAGCCGAGATTTGGTGATTGCAGCCGCCACCAAAATCGGCATGCGCCTGACCACCAAGCAATTGGCCAAATACGTGCCTTTTGCAGGGCAAATTGTTGCTGCAACGGTGGGCTATGCCGCTATTCGCTACCTCGGTGAAGAGCACATGAAAGATTGCATTCGGGTCGCGCAACAAGCGCAGCTTGAATTGCCTGTGCCGTCGTTAGGATATTCGGGCCAATCAACTTAAACGACAACCGGAAAAAACAAAAGGCGCCAGATGCAAACATCTGGCGCCTTTGAAATTTTGGTGGGACCTGCGGGGGTCGAACCCACGACAAACGGATTAAAAG
>ENA-OBIT01000363-OBIT01000363.1-metagenomes-genome-assembly--contig:-NODE-363-length-20093-cov-6.22163_pt1 | contig 20093 bp, 19 predicted proteins | sample MGYA00153386_OBIT01 | MGnify analysis MGYA00153386
CAGCGTGGGGCAGGACTTCATCGAGGCCTCGGTGATCGACTCGCGCATGCGCCAGCTGGTGGCCGAGCGCCGGCGCCTCGTGCTCGAGATGCGCGAGGCCAGCGGCCAACGCAGCCCGCGCGACCCGAACGAGCCGCCGCCGACCTGATCGGCCCAGCGCTGCGGCCTCTCAGCCGTTTTTGCGGCTGAAGACGCGCTCGACGGCCACGTCGATGACCATGCCGCACAGGCTGTAGATCAGCGAGCCGATCAAGGCCGCGCTGAAGCCTGCGACATTGAAGCCGTCGAGCACCGACGCTGCAGCCCAGAACATCAGCGCGTTGATCACGAACAGGAACAGGCCCAGCGTCAGCAGCGTCACGGGCAGGGTCAGCAGCACCAGCAGCGGTCGCACCAGGGTGTTGAATAAACCCAGCACCAGCGCGGCGATCAGGGCCGCGGTGTAGCTGTCCACCGACACGCCGGAGTACACGCGGTGCACCAGCAATAGCGCTGCGGCAAGCAACAACCAACGAACGATGATTTTCATGGGCGCAGGATAACGTGGCGTGCAGGCTTCGTTTACCTGGGAAAACCGCTTCTCAGCACTGCCGCGTGGCATTACCATCCCGCCCACGCAGTCGCTTGCACAAAAAGAGGGCCGGGCAGCCTGCCCTCGCAGCTCGAGACCTGAACAAGCGGCGTGGCGTTTCACTCAACATCTGACGGAGAAATTCAAAATGGCAACTGCGAAGAAAGCTCCCGCGAAGAAGGCCGCACCGGCCAAGAAGGCTGTACCCGCGAAGAAAGCGGCCCCGGCCAGGAACGCTGCGCCGGCCAAGACGGAAGCGCCTGCAAAAAAGGCCGCACCCGCGAAGAAGGCCGCACCGGCAAAGAAGCGCACGCCTAGCGCAGCCTTCATGAAGGCCATGACGCCCAGCCCCGAGCTGGCCGCCGTGATCGGCGACAAGCCCATCCCACGCACCGAGGTGACCAAGAAGGTGTGGGAATACATCAAAAAGAACAACCTGCAAGATTCGGTCAAGCGGACCATGATCAATGCAGACGCCAAGCTGAAGGCCGTGGTCGAAGCCGCGCAGATCTCGATGTTCGAGATGACCAAGAAGATCAGCAAGCACCTGAAGTAAATCCAGCCCGGCCTTGTTGCCGGACTGTTACTGCCGACTGACACGGGGCCCTTTGGGGGCCCCGTTTGCATGGTGCGCGGTAGGTTAAAAGCAGGAGGGGGATGATGCCGCTGAGCTGGAATGAGATCCGCGACCGTGCGACGGCCTTTGCTGCCGAGTGGAGATACACGAAAGATGAAGACGCCGACGCGAAGAGCTTTCTCGACGCGTTCGTCGAAGTCTTCGGCGTCAGGCGGCGCAAGGTTGCCAGCTTCGAGAAGCGCGTCAAGAAACTCGACGGCCGCGACGGTTACGTCGACATGCTCTGGAAAGGCACCTTGCTGGTCGAGCAGAAGAGCCGCGGCAAGAACCTGGGCCGCGCCTACAAGCAGGCCATCGACTATTTCCCCGGCCTCAGCGATGACGAATTGCCGCGCTGGGTACTGGTGTCCGACTTCTGGCACTTCGAACTGCACGACCTGGACGAGGACCGGGTGCACAGCTTCACGTTGCGCGAGCTGCCCGCGAGGATTCACCTCTTCCACTTCATCGCCGGCTACACGCCGCAGCGAATTCGGGAGCAAGACCCGATCAACGTGCGCGCCGTGCAGGCATTGGGCCATCTGCACGATGCGCTCAAGCGCGATGGCTACACCGGCCACGAACTGGAAGTTTTCCTGGTGCGGCTGTTGTTCTGCCTGTTTGCCGATGACACCGGCATCTTCCAGCCCAAGGATTGCTTCCACGACCTGATCGAATTTCACACCCGCGTGGACGGCAGCGACGTCGGCCCGGCGCTGGAGCAGCTGTTCTCCACACTCAACCGCAAGCCTGATCTGCGCCAGCGCTCGCTGGCCGAGCAGTTCTCCGTCTTCCCCTACGTGAACGGGCGCCTGTTCGAAGAGCACCTCACCGTGCCCTCCTTCAACTCGGCCATGCGCACGCAGCTGCTGGCCCTGTGCAGCCTTTCGTGGGGCGCCATCTCGCCGGCCATCTTCGGGGCGATGTTCCAGAAGGTGATGGAGCTCGACGACAAGGCGCGCCGCCGTGAGCTGGGTGCGCACTACACGAGCGAGACCAACATCCTGCGCCTGATCGGCCCGCTGTTCCTGGACGAACTTCGCGCCGAGTTCGACGACGCCAAGGGCCACCAGAACAAGCTCTTTCAGTTCCACAAGAAGCTGCAGACCTTGGCTTTTCTCGACCCGGCCTGCGGGTGCGGCAACTTCCTGGTGGTGGCCTATCGCGAACTGCGGCGGCTGGAGCTGGATGTGTTGAAGGCGGCGGCGGCATTCGGCGAACGCATCGGCCAGGTCTTCGACTTTCTGCGGGTGGACGTGGACCAGTTCTTCGGCATCGAGATAGAAGAGTTTCCGGCCCAGATCGCCCAGGTGGCGATGTGATTGACCGACCACCAGATAACGTCGAGGCCGGCGAGGCCTTTGGCGAGGCCATCATGCGCATCCCCTTGACCAAGAGCGCGCACATCCGCCACGGCAACGCGCTGCGCATCGACTAGGCCGAATTCGTGCCGCCGCAGCGCTTGTCCTACATCCTGGGCAACCCGCCGTTCCTGGGCAAGCAAATGCAGGACGCGGCGCAGAAGCAGGATCCGGCGACCGTCACCCAGGGCCTGCAGGGCGCCGGGGTGCTGGACTTCGTGGCCGGCCGGTACATCAAGGCCGGGCGCTACCTGACCGAGTCGCCCAACTCCTTCGGCGCCATCGCCACCCAGGCCGCCGGCGGGCGCCGCAAGTTTAAGGACGTGCGCTTCGGGACAGGGCCCGGCGCCGGCCTGGGCGACCTGTTTGCCGATGCCGACGCCAGCGAGATCGCCGCAAGGCGCGCGGTGCGTTGCGCCTTCGTATCGACCAACAGCATCACCCAGGGCGAGCAAGTGGGCGTGCTGTGGGGCTGGCTGTTGGCGCAAGGCCTGCACATCCAGTTTGCGCACCGCACGTTCAAGTGGACGAACGAGGCCCCGGGGCGCGCAGCCGTGCACTGCGTAATCGTCGGCTTCGGCGTGGACGGCGGGCGGCCGCGGCGATTGTTTGACTACCCGGAGATCGACAAGCCGCCGCAGGAAACGCGTGTCGCCAACATCAACCCCTACCTGGTCGATGCACCCAGCGTGGCGCTGCGCTCGCGCCGGCAGCCGCTGGTGGGCACGGCGCCGCCGATGTCCTTCGGCTCGATGGCCAACGACGGTGGGCACCTGCTGCTGAGCAACCACGAGAAAACGGCGCTGCTGCAGGCCGAGCCGCAGGCTGCGGCATGGATCAGGCCCTTCTTGGGCGCCGATGAATTTATCAACAACCTGCCTCGCTGGTGCCTGTGGCTGAAGGGCTGCCCGCCGAACGAATTGAAGGGCATGGCCAAAGTTGCACAACTTGTAATGGCCACGAAGCGGTATCGCGAAGCGAGTGCGCGGGGTGCGACTCGGAAGCTGGCTGACTTCCCGACGCTGTTTGGAGAGGACCGGCAGCCCGCCCAACGTTACGTGTTGGTGCCTCGGCACTCTTCAGAGCGGCGGGCCTTTGTTCCCATGGGCTTCCTGGATGCGGGCGTCATTTGCGGCGATGCCAACATGTGTGTTGCTGATGCGAGCCTCTTCGACTTTGGCATCCTCAGCTCCACGATACACAACGCCTGGATCCGCTACACCTGCGGACGGCTGGAAAGCCGCTACCGCTACAGCGCCGGCATCGTCTACAACAACTTCCCCTGGCCGCTGCAGCGTGACGCCGTGCGTGAAGCTGCGGTGACCCGGGCCGCCCAGGCGGTGCTGGACGCCCGTGCTGCGCATGCAGGCTCGTCGCTGGCCGACCTCTACGACCCCAACACCATGCCGCCCGACGTGGTGAAGGCCCACCGCGAACTCGACCGCGCAGTGGACGCCGCCTATCTGGCGCAGCTGCCACCCGGCGTGAAAAGCAAGCCCAAGCTGGACAGCGACGCCCAGCGCGTGGCGTTCCTGTTCAGCCTGTACAAGCACTTCACGGAAATGGAATTGCAGACATCAACATGAACACGCCCGCTGCGGCTGCTGCCGCACTGGATTACTTCGTCGACGAAGCCGGCGACCCCGCAGTGTTCGGCGCCCGGGGGCGCGTGCTGGTCGGCAACCCTGGTTGTTCGCGCTACTTCATGCTGGGCGTGCTGCAGGTAGCCGATGTGCCGGCGCTGTCTTCCGAGCTGAACGAATTGCGCCAGCGCCTTTTGGCGGAACCGTACTTCAAGGGTGTGCCGTCGATGCAGCTCGAGCGGCGCAAGACGGCGTTGGCCTTCCACGCCAAGGACGACCTGCCCGAAGTGCGGCGCGAGGTCTTCCAGTTGCTGTCCCGCCACCCGGTCCGCTTCTTTGCGGTGGTGCGCGATAAGCAGGCCATGCTGCGCTACGTGCAGCAGCGCAACGCATCCCAGCGCCGACGTGCGCGTGTGCTTCGCCCGCCGTGGCAGTTCTGATCGATCCCAGGCGCTCTCGGCCGCCCTGGACAAGGCGCGTTATCGCTTCGCGGAGCGCTGGCACCGGCCAATCGCCCGTGCGGTGACGGTGCGCGAGTCGACGCCGATGTTTGATATGGCGCTTCAGGCGACCGACTACTTCCTGTGGGCTTTGCAGCGCCACTACGAACAGCAGGAGCCGCGCTTTCTGCAACTGCTGTGGCCTCAGGTGGCCCTGGTTCACGCCGTGGACGAAAAACACCGCGCGCCCTACGGCGAGTACTACACCAAGAAAAAACCGCTGGTGTAAGCAGCGGCTGGAAGGCGTCGGGGATATAGGTGCCGGGTAGCAGGACCCGGGTCACACACGGCGTGGAGCCGAATTCTGTCCCCGACAGCCTCAATTTTAGCGCTCCGGTGGGTCGCGCCGCAACCAAGCCTGTCAAGCAGCGATCAGCGCCAGCATCGGCTTCAAAAACCGCCCCGTGTGGCTGCCTGCGAAGTCCGCCACGTCCTCCAGTGTGCCGGCCACCAGCACGCTGCCGCCGCCGGCGCCGCCTTCGGGGCCCATGTCGATGACCCAGTCGGCGGTCTTGATGACGTCGAGGTTGTGCTCGATGACGACGATGGTGTTGCCGGCGTCGCGCAGTTGGTGCAGCACTTTCAGCAGCAGGCCGATGTCGTGGAAGTGCAGCCCGGTGGTGGGCTCGTCCAGGATGTACAGCGTGCGGCCGGTGTCGCGTTTGGACAGCTCCAGCGCCAGCTTCACGCGCTGCGCTTCGCCGCCGCTCAGCGTGGTGGCGCTTTGCCCCAGCGTGATGTAGCCCAGGCCCACGTCCAGCAGCGTCTGCAGCTTGCGCGCGATGTTGGGCACGGCGCTGAAGAAGGCATGAGCATCTTCCACGGTCAATTCGAGCACCTGGGTGATGTTGCGGCCCTTGTAGAGGATCTCCAGCGTTTCGCGGTTGTAGCGCGCGCCCTTGCACACGTCGCAGGGCACGTACATGTCGGGCAGGAAGTGCATCTCGACCTTGATCACGCCGTCGCCCTGGCAGGCCTCGCAGCGCCCGCCGCCGCTGCTGGCGCTGACGTTGAAGCTGAAGCGGCCGGCGCCGTAGCCGCGTTCGCGCGCCGCGGGCACTTCGGCGAACATCTCGCGGATGGGCGTGAACAGGCCCGTGTAGGTGGCCGGGTTGCTGCGTGGCGTGCGGCCGATGGGGCTCTGGTCGACGTTGATGACCTTGTCGAGCTGCTCCAGGCCCTCGATGCGGTCGTGCGGCGCCGGCTCGGCGTGGCTGCCGTAGAGCTTGCGCGCCACCGCCGCGTACAGCGTGTCGTTGATCAGCGTGCTCTTGCCCGAGCCCGACACGCCTGTCACGCAGGTGAGCAGGCCGATGGGGATCTCGACGCTGACCTCTTGAAGGTTGTTGCCGCGCGCGCCCAGGATGCCCAGCCGGTACGGCACCGACCCGAAGCCGCTGGCCGCGCGGCGGCGCTTGGGCACCTCGATGCGCAGCGTGTGCGCGAGATACCTTCCGGTGAGCGAATTCGCGTCCGCCGCCACTTCGGCCGGCGTGCCCTGGGCCATGACGCGGCCGCCGTGCACGCCCGCGCCCGGGCCCATGTCGACCACGTGGTCGGCGGCGCGGATCATGTCTTCGTCGTGCTCGACCACGATGACGCTGTTGCCCAGGTCGCGCAGGTGGCGCAGCGTGCCGATCAGGCGTTCGTTGTCGCGCTGGTGCAGGCCGATGCTGGGCTCGTCCAGCACGTACATCACGCCGCTCAAGCCACTGCCGATCTGGCTGGCCAGGCGGATGCGCTGGGCCTCGCCGCCGCTGAGTGTGTCGGCGCCGCGGTCCAGGCTGAGGTAGGTCAGGCCGACGTCGTTGAGAAACTTCAGCCGGCTGCGGATCTCGCGCACGATCTTGCCGGCGATCTCGGCCTTGGCGCCGCTGAGCTGCAGCGTTTCGAAGTAGGCCAGGCAGTCGGCCAGCGTGGCGTGCTCGACCTCGTAAATGGGCTTGCCTTTGCTGCCGTCGGCATGCTGGAGGAAGACATGCCGCGCCTCGCGACGCAGGCGCGCGCCGTGGCACTGGGCGCAGGGCTTAATGGCCTGGTAGCGGACCAGCTCGTCGCGCACGGCGGTGGAATCGGTCTCGCGGAAACGGCGCTCGAAGTTGGGCAGGATGCCCTCGAAAGGGTGACTGCGCTTGACCGCGCGCGCGCGGCCCTTGGCTGCGGTCCCGCCGGCCCCGCCTGTCCCGCCTGCCGCTTGGTAGACGAACTCGATCTCGTCGCTGCCCGAGCCGTGCAGCAGCACCTGGCGGGCGTGTTCGGGCAAGGCCTCGAAAGGCGTTTCGATGTCGAAGCCGTAATGCCGCGCCACCGCTTGCAGCATCGAGTGCGTGTACTCGTTGCGCCGGTCCCAGCCCTTCACCGCGCCGGCCGCCAGGCTCAGCGAGGGGAAGGCGACGACGCGTTCGGCGTCGAATGCCGTCACCAGGCCCAGACCGTCGCAGGCCGGGCAGGCGCCCATCGGTGAGTTGAAGCTGAACAGCCGCGGCTCTAATTCGCTGAGAGAATAACTGCACACCGGGCAGCCGAACTTGCTGCTGAAGAGGTGTTCGCGGCCCGTGTCTGTTTCCAGTGCGATGGCGCGGCCGTCGGCGATGCGCAGTGAAGCCTCGAAGCTTTCGGCCAGACGTTGCTTCATGTCCGGCTTGCTGCGCAGACGGTCGATGACGACATCGATGTCGTGTTTCTCGGTCTTCTTCAGCTTGGGCAGGGCGTCGGCTTCCAGCACCTGGCCGGGCTTGCCGTCGCTGCCGACGCGAAAGCGCACATAGCCGCGCGCCTGCATGTCCTCGAAAAGTTCGACGAACTCGCCCTTGCGGTCGCGCACCACAGGGGCCAGCACCATCAGCCGCGTGTCCTCGGGCAGGGCCAGCGTGGCGTCGACCATCTGGCTCACGCTCTGCGCCTGCAGCGGCAGGCCGTGGTCGGGGCAATACGGCGTGCCGGCGCGCGCGAACAGCAGCCGCAGGTAGTCGTGGATCTCGGTGATGGTGCCGACCGTGCTGCGCGGGTTGTGGCTGGTCGCCTTCTGCTCGATGCTGATGGCCGGGCTCAGGCCTTCGATGACATCCACATCGGGCTTGTCCATCAACTGCAGGAACTGCCGCGCGTAGGCGCTCAGGCTTTCGACATAGCGGCGCTGCCCTTCGGCGTACAGCGTGTCGAAGGCCAGGCTGGACTTGCCGCTGCCAGACAGCCCCGTGATCACCACCAGCGCGTGCTTGGGGATGTCGAGGTCGATGTTCTTGAGGTTGTGGGTGCGGGCCCCCCGGATGCGGAGTGCACGCGATTCCAGGCCCTCGATTCGCAAGGTGCGCGGGTCGGACGGGGGCTCAACGGGCAGTGGCATGCGACAGCTTGGGCAAACCGTCGATCATAACGACGCCGCCCGTCGGGGCGCGGGGGTGATTAGCCGGCGTCGCTGGCCAGCAGGCGCAGGATCTCCGTGCCATAGGCCTCGAGTTTTTTCGCACCCACGCCGCTGATGCCCGACAGCGCCGCCAACGTGGCCGGGCGTTCGCGCGCCATCTCGGCCAGCGTGGCGTCGTGGAAGACGACGTAGGCCGGCAGGTTGTGTTCGCGCGCGACCTCGGCGCGCCAGGCCTTGAGATCGACGAACAAGCTGGTGGCGTTGTTGTCCAGCGGCAAGGGCGGTGGCTTGGCCGTGCCGCTGCGCACGCTGCGCCCGGCCTTGGCGCGCCGCGGCGCGTCGGCCGGCACGCGCAGACGCACCGCCACGGCGCCGCGCAGCACTTCGCGAGCGCTGTCGGTGAGTGCCAGCGTGCCCCATTCGCCTTCGGCCTGCAGATGCCCCAGAGCGATCAGCTGCCGCAGCACCGACCGCCACTGCACCTCGCTCACGCCGGCGCCGATGCCGAAGGTCGACAGCCGCTCGTGGCCGTGCTGCGCGACCTTGTCGGTGGCCTTGCCGCGAAGCACGTCCAGCAGGTGCCCGGCACCGAAGCGCAGGCCGCCTTGCTGGCGGAAACGGTAGATGCACGACAGCGCCTTGCGCGCGGCTTCGGTGGCATCCCAAGTCGCCGGCGGGTGCAAGCAGTTGTCGCAGTTTCCGCAGTCCGTGCCGGCTTCGCCAAAGTAGCCCAGCAGCCGCACGCGCCGGCAGTCGTGCGCCTCGGCCAGGGCCAGCAAAGCGTCGAGCTTGGTGCGCTGCAGGCGCTTGAAGTCGTCGTCGGCGTCGCCCTCGTCGATCATGCGCCGTTGATTGACCACATCAGCCAGGCCGTAAGCCATCCAGGCGTCGGCGGGTTGGCCGTCGCGGCCGCCACGGCCGGTTTCCTGGTAGTAGCTCTCGATGTTCTTGGGCAGGTCGAGATGGGCCACGAAGCGCACGTCGGGCTTGTCGATGCCCATGCCGAAGGCGATGGTGGCGACCATCACGATGCCGTCCTCGCGCAGGAAGCGGTCCTGGTGCTTGCGCCGCACGCCGGCGTCCAGCCCGGCGTGGTAGGGCAGCGCGAGCACGCCTTCGTCGTTCAGCCAGGCAGCGGTTTCTTCCACCTTCTTGCGGCTCTGGCAGTAGACGATGCCGCTGTCTACGCCGTCCGGGCCTTCGTGCTCGTCGCGGATGAAGCGCAGCAACTGGCGCCGCGGCTCGTCCTTCTCGACGATCGTGTAGCGGATGTTGGGCCTGTCGAAACTGGCCACGAAGACGCGGGCGCTTTCGAGTGCCAGGCGCTGGATGATGTCGGCCCGCGTGTGGTCGTCGGCGGTGGCGGTGAGCGCCAGCCGCGGCACGCCGGGGAAGCGCTCGTGCAGTGCCGACAGGCCCAGGTATTCCTCGCGGAAGTCGTGTCCCCATTGACTGACGCAGTGCGCCTCGTCGATGGCGAACAGGCTGAGCAGGTGGCGCTCATGCAGCGATTCCAGCATCGCCAGGAAGCGCGGCGTGAGGATGCGCTCGGGCGCGGCATACAGCAGGTTCAGCCGGCCGGACATCAGTTCACGCTCGACGTGGCGCGCCTCGTCGCCTTCGAGCGTGGAGTTGAGGAACGCGGCGTGCACGCCGAGTTCTTCCAGCGCGCCGACCTGGTCGTGCATCAGCGCGATCAGCGGGCTCACCACCACGGCCACACCGCGGCCGGCGCGGTGGCGGGTGATGGCCGGGACCTGGTAGCACAGGCTCTTGCCGCCGCCGGTGGGCATCAACACCAGCGCGTCGCCGCCGGCCACGACATGGTCGACGATCTCGCGCTGGGCACCGCGGAACGCGGTGTAGCCGAAAACTTCCTGCAGCACGCGTTGCGGCGATGCCGACACGGTGCCCGGGGCGGGCACGGGGGCATCGGACAGATCAGAGAGATCGGAGAACACGGCAGACATCGCGGCGCCCATGGTAAGCCAGGGGCTGCCGTGCGGCCGGGAAATCGCCCACCCGAACGAGGGCCCCCTTGCGTGCCAACCCGCGGGGAGGATGGCGAAAAAGAGGGCCGGCGCGATAATGGCCACACCCCGTCGCAAACCCCACCGCACACCCCCAGGAGCAGCCCATGGCCTCGGTCAACAAAGTCATCCTCATCGGCAATCTCGGCAAGGACCCCGAGGTGCGCTACGCCCCCAGCGGCTCGGCCATCTGCAACATCGCGCTGGCCACCAGCCGACAGTGGAAGGACAAGACCAGCGGCGAACGCCAGGAGGAAACCGAGTGGCATCGCGTGGTCTTTTTCGACCGCATGGCCGAGGTCGCCGGCGAATACCTGAAGAAGGGCAAATCGGTCTACATCGAAGGCCGCCTCAAGACCCGCAAGTGGACCGACAAGGAAGGCGTGGAAAAGTACACCACCGAGATCATGGCCGACCGCATGGAAATGCTGGGCAGCCGCGAGGGTGGCGCTGGCGCTGGCGGCGGCGGTGCCGACGACATGGGCGCCGCACCCGCCCCGCGCAGCGCGCCGACGCCGCGCCCGGCACCGGTGTCCAAGCCGGCCGCGAAGTCGGCCACGGGCTTCGACGACATGGACGACGACATCCCGTTCTGACCGCTCAGGTTCCGCGAGCGGTTCGCCCGCTGCTGAAGGTTTCGAGAAAAGCGTGCCATTCGGCGCGCTTTTTTTCGCGCTGCGGTCATTCGCCACTGGCACTCTGCGCGTTGGGTAGTGGGGCGTGTTCGCCCAGGTGGTATTGAATGGATTTTGGTAGGTTCAGCGGTTTGGGCAAGCGCATCAGCTGTGGCGTGGTCGTCATCAACGAAGACGCCGAGTTGCTGCTGTGCCACGTGACCGGCCAGAACCACTGGGACCTGCCCAAGGGGGGCCTGAACGAGGGCGAGACCCCGTTGCAGGCCGCGTTGCGCGAAACGCGCGAAGAAACCGGCCTGGAGCTGGACGCCGCGGGCTTGCTCGACCTGGGCCGCATGCCCTACCGGGCGCGCAAGGATCTGCACCTGTTCGCCGCCCGGCTGCAACGCATCGATCCCGGCCTGTTGAGTTGCGAGAGCCGGTTCTCCGACAGCGCCACCGGCGCCCGCCTGCCCGAGATGGACGGCTTCGGCTGGTTCCCGTTCTCCGAGATTCCGCGGCTGTGCTCGCCCAAGCTGGCCACCGTGCTCACCCAGCGCCTGGACCTGCCGGACGTGCTGGCGCGCCTGCACGAAAGCCCTGTGCTCGAAGTGCAGGAATAGACTGCCGGCTAGCATCCGCGCCTCTGCCACGGAGGTGCCCTTGAAGAGTCTGCCCGCCCGCCTGTCCGCTTGTCTTCGGTCAGCCTCCCGAGGCGCCCTGTGGTGGGCGCTTGCCGCCGGCTTGCTGACCACGGTGCCGTTGGCCACTGCCCAACCCAGGAAAGACAGCGCCGTGCTGGCGATGACGCTGGAACCGCCGGGGCTGGACCCCACCGCCGGCGCGGCGTCGGCGATTGCCGAGATCACGCTGTACAACATCTTCGAGACGCTCACCAGGGTGCCCAGCGACGGACGACCCGTGCCGCTGCTGGCTGAAAGCTGGACGGCCAGTCCCGACCTGCGCGTGTGGACCTTCAGGTTGCGCCAGGGGGTTAAGTTCCATAACGGCGAGCCCTTCGACGCCGCCACGGTGAAGTTCGCCTTCGAACGCGCAGCGGCGGCCGGCAGCGCCAACAAGGACCGCGCCACCTTCGCCAACATCGACGGCATCGCCACGCCCGACGCCCACACCGTGGTGCTGACGCTGAAGAACGGCAACCCGGACCTTCCTTTCCAGCTCGGCCAGGCCACAGCCGTGATGGTGGAGCCCAAGAGCGCGGCCGGCAACGCCACGCAGCCCGTGGGCACGGGTCCTTACCGGCTGGACAGCTGGGCGCGAGGTTCGTCGGTGACGCTGCTGCGCTGGGACGGCCACCGCAACGCCAAGAGCGTGGCGCTGCGGCGCGTGACGATGCGCTTCATCAGCGACCCGGCGGCGCAGGTGGCGGCATTGCTGTCGGGCGACGTGGACGCCTTCCCGCGTGTGTCGGCCGCACGAAGCCTGGGAGCCTTCGGCAACAGTGCGCGCTTCCAGGTGCTGGTGGGCGGGTCACGCGCCAAGACCATCCTGGCCATGAACCACAAGCGCAAGCCGCTGGACGACGTGCGGGTGCGCCAGGCCATCTCCTCGGCCATCGACCGCGCCGCCGTCGTCGAAGGCGCGGCCGACGGCTATGGCGTGCCGATAGGCAGCTACTACGTGCCGGGCGCGCCGGGCTTCATCGACACCACTGCCATCAACGCCTACGACCCGGCGCGTTCGCGGGCCCTGCTGACCCGCGCCGGCGTGGCGCTGCCGCTGGACCTGACGCTGAAGCTGCCGCCGCCGCCCTACGCGCGCCAGGGTGGCGAGGTGATTGCCGCCATGCTGGCCAAGGTGGGCATCAACGCCAAGATCGAGAACGTGGAATGGGCGCAGTGGCTGAGCGCCGTTTACGGCCAGAAGGCCTACGACCTGACGATCATTTCGCATGTCGAGCCGCTGGACTTCGGCAACTTCGCGCGGCTCAACTACTACTGGGGCTACGAGTCGGCCGAGTTCAACGCGTTGTGGGCCCGGGTGCAGGCCACCATCAAACCCGAAGAACGCAACAAGCTGATGGCTCAGGCGCAGACGCTGGTGGCTGAACAGGCCGTGGCGGTCTACCTGTACCAGCCGACCTGGATCACGGTGGCCAATGCGCGCCTGAAGGGGCTGCCCAAGGACATGCCGCTGTTCGTCAACGACCTGGCGGCGCTCAGTTGGCAATGAGTCGGCGACGAGTCTGCCCCCAGCGGCCACAGACGGGCTCGGTCACGGTGCGGCATCGCCCAGGGAGCCACGGGCTCAGGGCGGCACTGCAGGCAATCCGAGCACATGGCCCAGCACCCAGTCGGCGGCGCGGGCCGGTTGCTCTTCATGCAGCAGGTGGCCGCCGGGCCAAGCCTGCACCTCGGCACGGGGCAGATGGCGGGCGAGGACTGCGCGCAGCGGCCCTTCCGGCACCCAGCGGTCGCGCTCACCGATCACGAAGGCCGCCGCGCACGGCAGCCGCGCGCAGGCCGGCAGCAGACCCGGCAGGTCGGCCGCGGCCATGAATCCCATCGCGCCGCGCAAATGGGCAGGGTCGGCGAAGAGCTGGCGGTAGCGTGCACGCTGCGCCTCGGGCACCGCCGAGCCGGTCGAGTCGAGCAGCCGGTCGACGAAACCGGTGGGCCCGGCCACGCGCGCCAGCAGGCGGGTGACGGGGCCGGATGTCGCCACCGGGTTGACGAAGGGCGCGGCCCACTGCAGGTACAGCGCGGGCGGCGCCACCAGCGAAGGGTTCAGGCCCAGCACGGCGTGCGGGGGCAGCGGGGCATCGAGCGCCCAGCGCAGCGCCAGCGCCGCGCCTGCCGAGTGCCCCACCACCCATGACGGCGGCGGCAGATCCAGCGCCAGCAACAGGGCCGCCAGGGCCTCGCGGCCGCGCGGCAGGGTCAGCTCGGCCACGCGCGCGCCTGTGGTGTAGCCGTGGCCGGGCAGGTCGGGCACGACCACCGTGGCGTGGGCGCTGAGCAGCGGCAGCAAGTCGGCCCAGGAATGCGCCGACGCGCCCGAGCCGTGCAGCAGCAGCAGCGTGGGGCCCGTGCCGGCCACCTGCACGTGCCAGTCCAACCCGGCGGCCCGCACCGCGCGGCTGTGCTCGCGCTGCGGCCAGCCTGCTGGCGGCAAACTCAAATCACGCTCACGTGGCGAACCTCACTTCGCAAACAACTGCGAGCGGTCGCGGAAGGCCTTGAACTCCAGCGCGTTGCCGGCCGGGTCCATGAAGAACATGGTGGCCTGTTCGCCGACTTGGCCGGCGAAGCGGATGCAGGGCTCGATGACGAATTTCAGGCTGCCGGCTCGCAGCCGTGCGGCCAGGGTCTCGAAGTGGTCCCAGTCCAGCACCACGCCGAAGTGCGGCACCGGCACGTCGTGTCCATCGACCGGGTTGTGGTGGGCTTTGGCGCGGGGCGGCGCGAGGTGGGCGACGATCTGGTGGCCGTAGAAGTCGAAGTCGATCCACTGAGCGCTGCTGCGGCCCTCGGCACAACCGAGCAGGCCGCCGTAGAAACGCCGCGCGGCGTCCAGGTCGTCGACAGGGAAGGCCAGGTGGAAGGGGGTGAGCGCGGTCATGGGGCGGCGGGTGTGGGTGCGGTGCGCGGATTGTCCGCCGGTCGGGGCGATGCGCCTGGTGGGTGAGCAAACCCGAACTTTGCCGTTGGCCACGCGGCTGGCCTGCCCGGGGTCGGCGGGTGCGGCAGGACTTGTGTTAGCTTCCTCGGGCACTTTTCGCCGCCACCGGCAGCGAATCAAGAACCTAATACCCACGAGGAGAAGCCGATGCTGATCGGAGTACCGCTGGAGACCGCTGCGGGCGAGAGCCGTGTCGCGGCCACCCCCGAGACGGCCAAGAAGCTCAAAGCCCAGGGCCACCGCATCGTGGTGCAGTCGGGCGCCGGCCTCGCCGCCAGCGCCACCGACGAGGCTTATGTCGCGGCTGGAGCGGAGATCGTCGACCGCGCAGGCGCCTTCGCTGCCGAACTGGTGCTGAAGGTGAAGAGTCCCGACGCGGATGAGCTGGCGCTGATGAAGAGCGGCTGCGCGCTGGTCGGCATGCTCAACCCCTTCGACCAGGACAACCTGGCGCGCCTGGCCGCCGCCGGCATCACCAGCTTCGCGCTGGAAGCCGCACCCCGCACGACGCGCGCGCAGAGCATGGACGTGCTGAGCAGTCAGGCCAACATCGCCGGCTACAAGGCCGTGATGCTGGCCGCCGACAAGTACCAGCGGCTGTTCCCGATGCTGATGACGGCGGCGGGCACCATCAAGGCCGCGCGCATCGTCATCCTGGGCGTGGGCGTGGCCGGCTTGCAAGCGATTGCCACAGCCAAGCGGCTGGGCGCGGTCATCGAGGCCAGCGACGTGCGGCCCAGCGTGAAGGAGCAGGTTGAGAGCCTGGGTGCGAAGTTCATCGACGTGCCCTATCTCACCGACGAAGAAAAAGAAGCCGCCGTCGGCGTGGGCGGCTATGCCAGGCCCATGCCAGCGAGCTGGATGGACCGCCAGAAGGTGGAAGTGGCCAAGAAAGTGGCGGCAGCCGACATCGTCATCAGCACGGCGCTGATTCCCGGGCGCGCGGCACCCGTGCTGATCACCGAAGACATGGTCAGGAGCATGAAGCCGGGCTCGGTGATCGTCGACATGGCCGCACCCGCTGGGGGCAACTGCCCGCTCACCGAAGCCGGCAAGACAGTGGTCAAGCACGGCGTGACCATCGTGGGCGAAACCAACATCCCCGCATTGGTGGCCGCCGACAGTTCCAGCCTGTACGCCCGCAACGTGCTCGACTTCCTGAAGCTGGTGTTGCCCAAGGACAGCGGTTTCGTGGTGCCCATGGACGACGACATCGTCGTGGCCTGCCTGATGACTCAGGCTGGCGAGATCAAGAGAAAGTAGAAGGACAAAAAAGCACCATGGACATCGTCAGCCCCACCATCACCAACCTCATCATCTTCGTGCTCGCCATCTACGTCGGCTACCACGTGGTGTGGACCGTCACGCCCGCGCTGCACACGCCGCTGATGGCGGTCACCAACGCCATCTCGGCCATCGTCATCGTCGGCGCCATGCTGGCCGCGGCGCTGACCGAAACCCCGCTCGGCAAGACCATGGGCGTGCTCGCCATGGCGCTGTGCGCGGTGAACGTCTTCGGCGGCTTCCTGGTCACGCGGCGCATGTTGGAGATGTTCAGGAAGAAGGAAAAGAAGGTCCTTGTGGCTGCCGCCGCTGGCAAGGAAGGGCACTGATATGAGCATGAACCTCGTCACGCTGCTGTATCTGGTGGCCAGCGTCTGCTTCATCCAGGCGCTGAAGGGGCTGAGCCACCCCACCACGTCGATTCGCGGCAACCTCTACGGCATGGTCGGTATGGGCATCGCGGTTTTCACCACCGCCGCGCTCATCGTGCAGCTGGCCGGGCAGATGGGCCAGACCCGTGCCCAGGGCATGGTCTGGGTGCTGGGCGGGCTGGTCGTAGGCGGCGCCGCCGGCACGATCATGGCCAGGCGCGTGGAGATGACCAAGATGCCCGAGCTGGTGGCTTTCATGCACAGCATGATCGGCCTGGCCGCGGTGTTCATTTCGGTGGCGGTGGTGGCCGAGCCCTGGGCCTTCGGCATCACCACCCGGGGCGTGCCCATCCCCTTCGGCAACAAGTTCGAGCTGTTCCTGGGCGGGGCCATCGGCGCCATCACTTTCAGCGGCAGCGTGATCGCGTTTGGCAAGCTTTCGGGCAAGTACAAGTTCCGCTTCTTTCAGGGCGCGCCGGTCACCTTCAGCGGCCAGCACCTGATCAACCTGGTGCTGGGCCTGTCGATGCTGGGCCTGGGCATCGGCTTTTCGATTACCGAGAGCTGGCCGATGTTCTTCGCCATGCTGGCGATTGCCTTTGTGCTGGGCGTGCTCATCATCATCCCCATCGGCGGCGCCGACATGCCGGTGGTGGTCTCGATGTTGAACAGCTACAGCGGCTGGGCCGCGGCGGGCATCGGCTTCAGCCTGAACAACAGCATGCTGATCATTGCCGGCAGCCTGGTGGGCTCCTCAGGCGCGATCCTGAGCTACATCATGTGCAAAGCCATGAACCGCGGCTTCTTCAGCGTCATCCTGGGCGGCTTCGGCGGCGAGGTGGCGGGCCCTGCGGCCAGCGGCGGCGCGCAGCGCAGCGTCAAGACCGGCAGTGCCGTCGACGCCGCCTTCGTGCTGGGCAACGCCGAAACGGTGGTCATCGTGCCTGGCTATGGGCTGGCAGTCGCACGCGCGCAGCACGCCGTGAAGGAACTCGCCGCCAAGCTCACGGCCAAGGGCATCAGCGTCAAGTACGCCATCCACCCGGTGGCCGGCCGCATGCCAGGCCACATGAATGTGCTGCTGGCCGAGGCCGAAGTTCCCTACGACCAAGTGTTCGAGATGGAAGACATCAATGGCGAATTCGGTCAGGCCGACGTGGCCATCATCCTGGGCGCGAACGACGTCGTGAACCCCGCCGCGCACGTCAAGGGCAGCGCCATCTACGGCATGCCCATCCTCGAGGCCTACAAGGCCAAGACCGTCATCGTCAACAAGCGCTCCATGGCCAGCGGCTACGCCGGGTTGGACAACGAGCTGTTCTACATGGACAAGACCATGATGGTCTTCGGCGACGCGAAGAAGGTGGTCGAGGACATGGTCAAGGCGGTGGAATAGGCCGGCCGCCGCCCCAGGGATTGAGAGACCCGCATGGCCACGCGCAATAAGAGCCGCCCCACCATGCAGGTGCAACTGGCCGCGGCGCGGCGCAGCCAGCTGGCGGCTGATTGGCAGCCGCACAGCGGTAGCGTCTTTACAAATTGAACTGGCGGTGGCAGACGGCGGCAGTCATGTTCGACATGGCTGCCGTGATGCGGGTCGAGAGATGACCTTGCGAGACTGCTCTTCAGTCAGCCCGGAGATCCCATGACCAGACGGCTCAGCCCCGGCGCCGCCACGCCACCCAAGTCATCGCCCCCAGGCCGGCCAACCACAGGGCGGCGGTGCCGGGTTCGGGCACGGGCGTGAGCATCAGGGTCACGGCCATGTTCGTGTAGGTGCCGTTGACGAACAGGTCGGTGAAGGCGACGTTTATCTGCGTGGGGCTGACGAAGTCGACGAAGGTGTAGCCGCCCGGCAGTGAACTGCCGCCGACCGGCGTGCCAGGCGTGGCGCCCGCGACCGAGCCACCGACGTAGGTCGTGTTGTTGATCGCACCGCTGCCGGTGAAGACCTGGCTGTTGATGGTGCCCAGCGCGTCAGGGTCGGTGCCGCCTATACGGTCGGTGTTGATGTTGGTCAGGCGGAAACTGATTTCCTGCCCCGCTTCGACGACATCGAAGGTGCCCCAGTTGAAATTGAAGTTGGTAGGCGAGAAGGGCGAACTGGCGTTGCCCACCAGGGTGAGCAGACTGCCGTTTCCATCGGTACCCACCATCCAGGCGCCACTGGTGGGTACAGCGGCGGAGAAGGGCGCGTTGCCGCCTACCAGCACGGGCTCCAGCAGGTGATCGAAGCCGCCGGCGTTGCCGGTGAGGATGATGTCGACACGGCCGGATTGGGAGAAGGTGACGACGCTGTCGACGCCTGCCTGGGCGGTCGGCACGCCGGCCAAGGCGGTGGCTACGCCCAGTGCGGCCAGTGCACGCGACGTCAAGCCGGTGAAGGGTTTGTTCATGGTTGTGCAGTCCGGTGATGAGGGGGCGAAGCCAAACAGCTTCGACCTCACTGTGCGGCGGCAACGCTAGGCAAGCGTTAGCAGTTCACCCCTCGATCAAGGGGTAGCGGCAACGGCAGCCGCAACATTGGTAACTAAATTTGCGGCGCCTGGGGCGCCAGCGCCAGCGCCACGGCCTGCGCCAGCGGCATCGCCGCGCCCTCGGCCCACAGCGCGTCGTGACGCGCCGCGCTTAGCTGCACCGCCACCAGCCGCCGCACGCGGCGCAGGTGCGGCTGGTCGCTGTGGGCCAGCGGACCGAAGTGGCGCTGCCAGAAGTGCGCGGCAAAGCTCATCAGCCGCGCGGCGGCCTCGGGCTGGCGCTGCTGAAGAAAGCGGCTGGTCCAGTAGTCGATTGAAGGCCCGTGCGCATCCTGGGGCTGAACCGCGACGCCGCCCCCAGTGGCGTGATCCGATCTTGCGGTTGTCGACTGCGCTGCCGCAGAAGAGCGGGCTCTGCACGTCGCACACGTCATTGGGTTCCGATGCTCCACGCCGGGGTGCCCCGGCTGGATGGCAGCAGATCCGGGCACACCCCCGCTAAAAAAGAGTGTTACCACTGACGAGCGACGGCCAAAGCCTGTGTTCGGCGCCGCCGACGTTGCCGGCGAGCGTGAATCCGCTGTCTCTCCTTCCCCCCGGGAACAGGGGGTTGATGGCGGCGCCCCGCTAGCGTTGGCCTAACGTTCGCGGCCTAGAGTGAGCCCATCTTGCAACTCGTGGAGCTCAGCATGCGATTCCCGGCCTTCTTCGTATCCAGTCTCGTCACGATTCTGTTCGTGCCTGCGGCCATGGCCCAGCAGGGTGTCGGCATGGCCAACGGCAGCCCCTTCACCGATTTCACCACCTGGACGCTCGCCGGCAGCGCCGCCGCCGTCACCGAGACGCCAGGCAATGGCTTCACCTACAGCCGAATCGTGCTCACGCAGCCCGGCACGGGCGGATTGGCGGGCAGTGGCTTTGCGCCCACGGCGCTGGCGATGGACTTCAACCAGCCCTTCTATTTCGATTTCAATTTTTTCATTCCTTTCAACCTTGATCTGCGCGGCGACGGCATGACCTTCACGCTGGCCACAGCTGCTGGCCTGGGCACCGGGGGTTCGGGCCTGGGGTACGACGGCCTCACGAACAGCGTGGCGTTTGCCATTGACACCTTCCACTTTGGTAGCGAGCCCGTCTCGCCCAGCCTGCAGATCCTCACCCAGGGCAGCACCGTGCCCCTGGCTTTCGAGGAAACCGGCCTAGGCGACATGATCCGCGACCCCAACGCTCAGTGGTTCGCATCGGTGAGCTACGTGCCTTCGGGCAGCAACAACAACGCGGGTACGCTCACCGGCACCATCGTGCGTTCTGATATTGGTACGTTCGCAGTTGCGGCCAGCGTCGACTTCAGCGCGTTAGGCATGGTGGGCAACCCGGTTTTCTACGGCTTTACAGCCGGCAATGGCCTTGCCATGGACGGACACTTCGTGACATCGGCCGTAGCGGTGCCCGAACCTGCTAGCTGGGCGCTGATGGCCCTGGGCTTGGTGGCCGTGGCCGGGCGGGCCATGCGACGTCGACTGAACTAAGAGCCGGGGCAGCGTGCCACTCGCACACCTCCGTCACGCGTGGATCGGTCGCGGCGGCGTCTGGAGGCTTGTGTCCTCGAGCGCCAGCGCCAAGGCCTGCGCCAGCGGCATCGCCGCGCCCTCGGCCCACAGCGCGTCGTGACGCGCC